>PPYE01235365.1_pt1 | contig 10534 bp, 8 predicted proteins | sample 1559881 | NCBI WGS metagenome assembly PPYE01 (sample SAMN08240022, study PRJNA423297) | Human gut metagenome, whole genome shotgun sequencing project.
TGCTGGTAATCGATATTGGGCTGAGTGGTTAAGTCGACGGTATAGCACATTAAAAAATCCATATTTGAACTTAAATACTGAACCAGTTCCTGGTCGCCGACTGTTTTTAATGCTTGTTGAATACCGATAATTAATGCTTCGATTTGCAGATCGTCAATACATAAAGTACTAATTTGTTCATCCTGAAATACAAGAATTAACGTTGACTGTGTTTCGCCAGGTTTGAGCGTAATGGACATGATTCGCCGCTCAGGGGATGGTTGCTGTATTTCAGCCGTCTCAACCTGAGGAATATTGGCAACAAGTGCCTCATTATACGTGATAAGCTCATCTTTATAGGCCTCTCCCTGGTTTTCAAGCCGCTGGAAAATCACAGCCATTCTGCTCTGCAGTATCAGGAGCAGATCAGCTAGCACCGGTGCCTGAAGATAGTAAATCTCGCAAAAGCCATTTTCCTTCTTAACTTTCAGCAGCAACGCTAAAAATCGCTCTTCAAAGGTAATTCCTGCGGTATTAAAACCTATAAACGTTCCTTGCATATTCTTCTCCTTTATTAAGCTGTAGTCACCGACTTCGATTGTGAGAGATCGATAACACGATCGGCGGATGCAATGGTCGATGGTCGATGCGCGACGATAATGCGGGTGATACTTAGCGCTGAAATAGACTGATTGATAACCGACTCATTTCTGAGGTCAAGATGGCTGGTAGCCTCATCCATGAATAAAATACTCGGTTTGCGATACAGTGCGCGGGCGATCAGGATACGCTGCTTTTGCCCACCTGAAATACCCAGCCCAAGTTCGCCGACAATGGTTTCGTATCCCATAGCCATCTTCATAATTTCATCATGAATGTTGCACCGTCTGGCACACTCCATCACAAAATCAAGATCGGCGCTATCATCGAAGCCACTTATATTATCAATAAGGGAGCCGGAAAAGAGACGGTCTTCCTGGAGTACGCAGGCGATACCAAGACGATAGTTATTCAAACCAATCTTTTTAATCTCCAGATTATCCGCCAGTATTTCGCCGGAATCCGGCGAGAGCAGTCCGCACATAACTTTTAATAGTGTGGTTTTCCCTACGCCAGATGGGCCAATTAACGCAACTGATTCTCCAGGAGCAACGGTTATGTTCAAATTTGTAAAGATGGGTTGTGAAAAAGGATCGTATTGATAACTAAGATTTCTCACTTCAAGTTTTACGCCAGTGTTTTCCGTAAAAACACGCCGCGATGGAAGTTCTTTTTCTGGTTCACTAAATGCTATTTCTGATAGACGTTCGTTGTGCAGTGAGAGCATACGAAGCTGCATCACCAAATCAATGAGATTCGATGCACGTTGAGAAAACTGACCCCGATAGGCGTTAAATGCCATAAACATACCGAGCGTCATCTCATTATCAATTACCATAATGGCACCCAACCACAGTACCACTACCTGATCGATTGAGGTGATAAAGGTATTAATGCCACCAAACATCATATCGAATCGAGTTTGCTTTATACCTGCATTGCTGGCGTCAACGTTAAGATTCAGCCAATGCTGTGAGCGACGTTCTTTTAAATTCAGTGCTTTGATCGTAGAAATGCCATAAAGTGACTCCATAAAGTGGGAGTTAGCACGTGCGCCTTTGACGACCTGTTCTTCCGTTACGCGACGATAAAAGCTATAGGTAGCAAAGCGCATAATCGCATAGCAAATGGTAAAGCCGATGACGACCCAGACTAACCAACCACCATATAAGGTCAGCATCACCAATAAACCGATTGTCATTATCGAGTCGATGATGCCGGTAACGATACTATTGGTAAATATTGAGCGAATCGTATCCAAAGACGAGAAGCGAGACTGAATATCACCTAAATGCCTTTTCTCAAAAAAGGATAATGGCAAACTTGTCAGATGATCGAATAACGTCGTTTTCCATTGAATATTTGTCAGGGTATTTAACGTTAACGACGTCCATGCACGTAGCATGCTAATAAACGTGCGGAATAGGGTAAAAAATATCAACCCGATACAGATAACAGACAGTAAGCTTTGGTCGTGAGCCATAATCACATGGTCAGTGACTAGCTGTGTACCAATCGGTAACAGGAGTCCGATAGCTTCTACCACTACAGAGTAAGCAAAGATCTTAATCAGTGCTGATTTTAAACCAACAATTTTATGCATTAAATCCAGCAATCGTAATCGGGATTTTGCTTCTTCTTGCTGGAAGTTATGATCGGGCCAAAGTTCAAGCGCTACACCGGTAAAATTGTTTGACATCTCATTGATGCCAATGATTCTTTTACCCAACGCCGGATCGTGAATAACAAATGCGTTTTTCCTTACCTTTGTAAGAACAACGTAGTGGTTCATCCCCCAGTGGATGATGCAGGGGAGTTTAAGCTGCTTTATTTCATCAAGGTCAAGAGCTAACGCCCGGCTTTTTAAGCCGGCATGCTCTGCAGTTTTGCTTAGAGACATTAGTGAGGAGCCCTGGGAGGGGCTACCAAACCGCTGACGGAAATTAAACAGATCGATATTCAACCCATAAAAACCACAGACCATTGCCAGACAGGCAATTCCACATTCTGATGATTCTGACTGAAGAATAACGGGCGTTTTGTTAACAAGAGAAAAATTTAACTTTGCAACAACAGTTTTGAAAAGTTCGTTAGTCATGGATCGGCCCAGTAATGCTTTGAGTTATCTTATACACAGGGGTAAACATCCACATATAGAGCGGACGCTCTTCCAGGAATACAACAGCTTGAGCCTTGAGGCCATTTGAAAGCGAAAGCGTTTTACCATTATATTCAAAGGTTTTGTTTTCAATTTTCACAATGGTCTTATAGAGCGCCAGTTCCTGCTGGTTTGTGCCGTTCGTAACATTGGTATACTCAGACATTTCTTGTCGAGATGTGGGAACAGAAGATATTGAAAGTATTTTTCCAGGGAATTGACCAAATTTATCTGATGGGAATGCAGCATAACGAATGTTAATTACATCCCCAGGTTTTACATAAGGTATACTATTGTTAGGTAACCATAAAATAAGATAATACTCTATATCACCGGTAGGTTTTATCTGTGCTAGACTGCTGCCTTTATCAACCATTTGGCCTTTAGTGACGGTCAATGATTCAATACGGCCTTCAGTCGTTGCTTTAATAATAATGTTACCGTTTGCGTTTGATTCAACCAGTTGATTTTTATAATCATTAATCTGGTTTTCTTGTGACGAGATTTGATTGTCAAAATCAGCTATTTTTGTAATTTTATCACTATTGAGCTGAGTGACCTGCGATTCCAGTTGCATTTTCTGACTCACCAGAGACTGGTAAGTGCTTTGTTGTTGAAAATACAAAGAGTGTTGATAGTTATATTGGTCTTTGGTAATCAGTCCGTCACTTAAATACTTATCATAGCTGGATAGATTATCATGCATTTTCTTTAATCCAGCCTGGGCGTTAGCCAACATGCGATTAGTTTCTTTTAACGAATCATTGATTGTTTTTAACTGCTTCTCTAAAGAAATGGTTGTTTCTTCTTTATTATGATTCAGTTTTGAAATGATATCTTCAGCATTTGCGATCTTTTCATTAATGACCTCTATTTGTACCGCACTAACATTACCCGTTGTGGTGTTCCGGGAAATGTCGATCTCATATAACGGCTGGCCTTTGGTCACAATATCGCCGACTTTTACATATTGGGAGATAACAAAGCCTTGCTGCGGGGCATAAACGTTGACAGAGTGAGGTAGAGTAATGACCTCTCCCTGAACGTCGATTCTCTGGGTAAAGGAGCAAAATACTGTGGTGGCTATCAGGATCGCAAGAAAAGCAAAAGAGAGTAATGCAACAAGCCATGCTGGAAGCCCTGCGAGCAGCAGTGCCTTTCCTTTCCAGTGATGCTTTTTATACTCAATCGCTTCCTTGCGATAGATTTTTTTTAACATAGTTATCGCTTAAATTATAAAATGAAAAGGCCCGATACGTCAGGCCTTAATTACTAATGAATGCTTGTCAACAAACTGTTGAGCTAATCATTGGCGCGTAAACTTAGTTGCTCCAGAAGTTCAGGGTGCCGTCATAAATAGCATCCATTACGCCCTGAGCATAATCCAGAGTCATATCCCAGCCAACGATACCCGCTGCAATACCAAAGCAAACGCCACCGAGAATAACCCCGGCGATCATCCCTACACCCTGGCCGATTGAGCCGATACCGAAGATACCGCCACTTACGCCACCCCAACGTCCGGCGTACGCTGTACCAAAAATAGCGCCCAGAGAGGCGCCCAGTGCGATAGCGCCAACTTCTTTTGCGGCCCAGGTGACGATATCGGTAAGAGTATCGGTCAGCGCACCGCCAGAAATTTCTTCCATTTCAAATACAGTTAATTGGTGCATGATTAGTCCTTTAACTAAAATTAAAATTATATATTCATTCCAGACCAGAATTTGGTCCGCAGAAAAGATAGTCGTTGCTGTAGTATGAATCAACTCAACTAAATATGAATTGTTGATGAAATTAGAGGTTAATAGTGAATCAAATCTAAACTATTTATAGGTTCATAAAACAGTAACTAATTCAGCAGGTGGTGGCACGCAGCTATTATCGATGTGCTGCAGATATATTGATTTATTCTTGCATTCATATATGACATTTTTTTGGTTGTTGACATAAAAATAAAAAAAAAATATTATAGGCTTGTTGTCAATTTTGAAGATAACGCCAACGTTATTTGCGGCTTCGGTTCCAGTTATCATGTTATCGATGATCCCATCCCCGGCAGAACTGGTGCCATTAACAGGGTTAAACCAGTAGTAAAGCTTGTTGCCAACTGAACCTTGTGGGCAAGTCACATCCATTTTGATAGTTTTTTGTGATGGAGTTGTACCTCCTCGAGAAATGGACATTAATGTGTTTTTTTCAATTTTATTCAGGGTGATTTGGCTAGGCCCTGATACTGAAATATCGCAAGAGGTATCTTTATATGAAATAGTCTTGAACTTCAGGGTTGCTGTTAACAAAAGGCGGTCAGCTGCCCTTGGGTTGGTGCTTAAGTTACCTGCTGAGAATTTAAATACCGGGTTTGTACTGGTGCCGGATGTATCGATGACCTGCTTTGTTTTAATTAACCATACCGTCATAAATTTATAATCTTCATTCGATTCTAAAATAGGTACGATTGTAGATTGAGCAACAGCAGGATTAATAGAACCATTTTTGCTGCTCAGAAGATCTGAAAACTGAAAGCCAATTCCATCTATGCCGGTTTCATAGACTGGTTTGCCCCTTATACCCGTGACGCCGGTAACTTCCGGTGCTGTTGATTCAACAATATACTGGTCTCCCATTATTTTGCTGCACTCAAATGTTTTATAATGTCCGGTACCGACTTTTTTAGTATAGAGGACTGTACCCACCGGAATTGTTGGGTCTGTTGCGATTTTAGGACTTATGTTAAACATTGCTTGTCCAGCGGAACCAGAATAATCGCATTTGGCAATTACCTCGCTACAACAGCATAGTAGGGATAAAAAAAGAAGTATTTTTCTCATTCTTTATTGTTCCTTGGTCAATATTAGCGACAAACCGTTTCGATTTGACTGATGCCAGACGCTTTGCCTTCCCTGGCTGGTAAAGTAAAGGAAGCATTGCACTGCTGCGCGGCGCTTTTGCCCCACTGGACGTTAAGGATCCCGGTCTGCTGCAACCCGGACATATAGACCATACCGGCGTCGCTGACGATGCTTGGCTGCGATTTGCTGTCGCCGGCGAGTAGAACCATCGCGCCATAAGGCACGTCCTGACCGCTGGCGGTTTTCAGATGCACAAAGGCCCTCTGGCCGATATTGCCGTCATAATTAGCACGCACGATGGCACCACGGGTCGGCACGACGCTTTGCGTAGTTTCTGGAAGCTCCATATCTTCACCCAGTGAAGTGCTGTCAAGGGTGATGTCGGTACGACGGTAAGGTGTAACGTACGGGACGATAGCGTAACCGCGATAGTCGGTGGAGATGGTGTTATCGTTGGTCAACTTGACGTTATCCAGGCCCGGCGCTTTAACCAGCACGGCGGCGTCAGTGATGTCCTGGCCAAGTGTAATGCCATCGGCATGAGCGACGATGCTGCCGTTGGCGCCGTAGTCAATACGTTGGCTGTTATTGTCATAGCTATAGCCGGCATTAAGGCTGCCGCGGGCACCGTTATAGGTCCCACGCATATCGCCGCTGTAATATTCCCGGTTGCTGTACCCTTGCTGCAGGCTCCATTCCAGGCTGTCGTTATCTAGCCCGACGCCACCAATGGAGACCGACTGATCGGTAGATCCCGGATTGCTGTTGGTTAATTGATAGCTGGTATAGGTACCCGGCAGCCAGTTGCTCAGCGGTAGCGTCACCGTCAGGGTGATGCGCTGATCGTCCTGGGCATCCTTACCTGAGTTATTTCCGCTCCAGGTGTAGCGGTTATAGCTGTAGCCCAGATAGTAGTTCACATTACGGAAACCGCCGTTGTAACCTACGCTAATTGACTTGTTGGTTCGCTTATCGTCCCAGTAATCTTCAATCAACCCGCTTATCGACAGGCTACCGAGGCCTTTACCCAGGCTTTGGTTAACCGTCAGGTTGGTGCGATTGCGCAGTGAGCGAGAGGTATAATTACCGTCATTAGAGTAGCTATCCAGCACCTCCGAGAGGGTATTAAAGCCGCGGGTGGAATAGCGGTAGCCCGCGATGGTGACATTGGTGCCAGTTTCGACAATGTTTTTACCATAACGGACCCGCCAGGACTGTCCTGAGGTCTTTTCATCGTCTTTCTTTTTCGACCATGCCTGGGTGACGTCTGCCGAGGCGGCGCCAAGCTCGCCCAGGTTATAGCCGAGGCCCGTCGACAGCGCCTGGTAGCGCGAGGCCGCCTGCATACCGCCATAAAGCGTCAGGCTGCTGGAGACGCCATAGGTCGCGGTGGCCTGAGTAAATGGCGTTTCATCGACTCCACCATCGTAAGGACGATATTTACCGGAAGTAATCTCATACTCCAGTTGATTTTCACGCACCATGACCGGCAGGGTGGCGAACGGCACAACAAATTCTTGCTTGGATCCGTCGGACTCTTCCACGCTGACGTAAAGGTCGCCGCTACCGCCGCTCGGGTACATATCGGTGATTTCAAATGCCCCGGGTGCCACGTAGGTCTGGTAAACCTGGTAGCCGTTCTGTTTAATGACGACGCGGGCGTTGGTTTTGGCGATACCGCGAATAATCGGCGCATAGCCGCGCATACTTTCCGGCAACATCGTGGTATCGGTGGCCAGCTGAATACCGGTAAACGGCACGCTGTCGAAGATGGTTGAGAGCGATGAACTTTCGCCCATCACCAGGTTACTGTTGATCGAGCGAATACTTCGCTGCATATAGAGATAGGCGGAGTCCCAGTCCCCGGCATCGCCATTGTTTTTATTCCATGTGCTGAGGTTGCGGATACGCCATGGGCCAACGTTGAGGCCAGACTGCAGGTTCAAGCTGTAGTATTCATCATTGGCCTGCATGTCGTTCGAGCCGCTGAACTGGTAGTTCACCAGCAGGGCGTTGATGCCATCATCAAACTGATCCGGTGGGATATATCCCTGCGCGGTGGTGGATAAGGCCGCCTGCGGAATAGAAATATTTAAGCGCTGGGCGGTAAAGTCAAAATCCGCTTTGGTGTCCGGAATGACAGAAAAGTTTGCACAGCCGTTTTGATCCTCGGCTAACTCTGGAAAGGATTTTATCCTTACGCCATATTCCGCGAGAGCTTTTAGACTCAGGCAGGGAACCAGAGCGGGTTCGCGGTTATCGCTGCTGGCGCGATTGTTGGCGACAAACTTTATCGTCCTGGTATCCAGGTAGCGGCCATTAAACATGATATCGACCCGATAATCCCCCGGCGCCTGCGCGTTCTGGGTCTGAAATACGGATAAGTCAGGAGTGGTTGATGGATCGCTACCATTCAATGAGCTAATGAATGAGGGATCGAAAAAGTCACGTGCTTGCGCTTTATTATTCAAACCAGAAAGCAATGCCGGAAGCATTGCAAAGAAGATGGTGGATAGTTTGAATAATCCATTATTCTTATTTGGCATAGACACATCCCTATAATGATAAAATAAATTTCTTATTACAGCGATGAGGAGTAGAGCGACCCAGCTCCGCCATAATCATTGACAACTTTCCAGGTAATGCTGGAGGCATTAATATTTTCTTTTAACGTCACTTCTTTAGTCGTCATCGGGGCGACCGAGTTGACTTCCGGCTTCACTTCTTTGCTGCCAATCTGGATGCTATGGAAATAGAAGAAAAAGGGCGTTGGATTTTTGATCGTCAGCTTAGTGCCAGACTTTCGCCATTCGAGCTTTTTCGCTTCCGTATTAGGGGAGAGGTCGAAAAGTGCTTTAGGACGATAGACCAGACGCATACGGTGACGGACTGCTAGTTGAATGGTGTTGTTATTCGCTTTGGCATCATCTGCCGGAGGAATCGCCATGACATTAAAATAGTACATGGATTCCCGGTCGGTCGGCGCATTAACGTTTCCGTTAGAAAACAGACGAACCGTATTCTGTTGTTTCCCTTCAAGGCGGAACAGCGGCGGCGTGGCCATAAAAGAGGGCGCTTTTCCTGCCGGCGCTTCAACCCAGGATTTAATCAGATAGGGAATATCATCTTTATTTTCTATTTGCGCGGTGATTTCACGTGCGCCTTCTTTATACAGATAGCGGGTGGATCCCACTACAATACCGGCATGGGCAATACTGCTGAGGAGTAATGCACAGGAAGCGGTGAAAGTTAATAAAGTCCTGAACATGTTTTTTCTCTGAATGCAAAAAAGGGCCCGCCGTGAAGCGGGGCCCTTTGGGGAAAAATTAGATGGTGTAATCGATAGTAAAGGTCGCAACACCTTTAACCGGGCCTTCGGTTACCGGAGTAGCAGAGTTCACTTTTACATAACCAGTGGTGTACTTCAGCTGAGTACCGGTAGTAGCAGAGTAGCTTTCGGTCATGGTGTCAGAACCGTCGAAGGCTACGCGATGTGAATCGCTGAGACGCTGGATACCGATACCGATACCGGTAGCGCCGCCAGCTGCGGTGTTGTCCAGGATGGTTTTATCGCTGGAGGTGACACCGGCAACGTTTACAGTCAGGCCGGTAACCGGGTTAGCGCTGCCCTGTGCGCAGTCAGTAACTTTAAAACCGAAGTCCTGAGTTTTGAACAGAGTACCTGCAGCTTCAGCATTTGCTTCCGCAGTGGTCACAGTGATCAGCTGAACGATACCGTTGTTCAGGGTACCAGTCGGAGTCACGACGCAAGAGTTAGCTGCATCAGCGACTTCACCCAGTACAGTTACCTGAGCGGTGTTGGTTGCCATTGCCTGAGCACTCAGCACTGCAGATGCAGCGACCATTACAGCTACGATTGTCTTTTTCATTTAATTAATCCATATATAGATACTTAGTCCTGTGTAGAGTTGATAACAGTTATCAAGGGAATGGAGTATGCATTCGCATTGATATTGAAAATAAGCGCCAGCATTCCTTTATATAGTGCTGAGACAAATCATCCTGTTGAACAACGCTACCATATCGCTTGCCATAGCGAACCATGGAGAAGCGGGAGTAATTTAAAAGTCTGGTGCAAAAAATGCTTGTGAATTGTTGATGAAGCACCTGTGAATTTAATGCTGCCCCCCATAATCGTTTGGTTGAAATCATTTGATTTTATTATGGATAATAGGGTTACGTGGGGCAAGGATATGGATGACGCAGTATTATTTAATGGGTGTATAATTAATCAGGAGATTATATTTAATGCCAATATGAATGAGCTGCGGCCGCTTGCCGGGGACGGGGAGTGCATCAGCCTCAATGCGCCAACCGCCAGATGCTTGCTGCTGCTTTTGCAGAATTGCGGCAAAGTCATTTCACGGGATGAGTTCCTGGCGGCTGTATGGGAAACACGGGGGGTGGTCGTTTCGCAAAATACGTTCTATCAAAATATCTCTTTGCTGCGAAAATCGCTGGTAAAAGCTGGGCTATCTGAGGATATCATTATCACCGTCCGGCAAAAAGGCTTTAGCGTCGCTCCGAATACATTGGTCATTCCTCTCTCTGATGAAGAGTGCAAGAATATGAATCGGGTGACATTAACGCATTATCAGAATAATAAAGTTGTCGACTTTATTTCTGAAGAAAAGGAAAAGCCTGACACTCATTTAAATCTTCCACTAATAGAAAACTCATCAAAGCATGGCAGTGATTTGATGGCAAATAAACCGGAAGAAGGTGAAAAAGCATCTGAGCGGTTGCATGTTACTTTTAAAATACCCGTATGGTTAATCGCGCTAATTGTCGTGATGATTGTAATTAATATTATTGTGTTGGTCGTGCTAAACCGGTAGCTCGTCACAGCCAGGGGTTATAGCGCGGTGCGATAGTCATTTGCTGGTCACCTTAACACCCGTCTGTCGAAATCTTCCTATCCGAAGGT
>PPYE01618012.1_pt1 | contig 10532 bp, 10 predicted proteins | sample 1559881 | NCBI WGS metagenome assembly PPYE01 (sample SAMN08240022, study PRJNA423297) | Human gut metagenome, whole genome shotgun sequencing project.
GCCTCCAGTAGCTTGGGACGGAAGCCTCCGTTACAGGGCAGGGGAGTGTTGGCTCTCCGTGAGGGGCTTTGCGGCTTTCAAGAGGAAAGCGGGCAAGGCAAGCAAGGTGGCACCGCAGATTCGAATTTCTCGACTCTGTCCTTGTGGATGAACACACAGGGACAGGGTTGTTTTGTTATATGAGAACAAAAGCCCGTCCCGCAAGTGGAGCGGGTTTTTATTTTATATGCCGCCCGCTCCAGGGAAGGAGCAACCGCTGTGAAAACCATGAACATGATCTCCCGCCGCAGCTTTCTGAAAGCCGCTATGGCCGCCGCCACTGTTTCCGCGCTGGGTCTGACCGGCTGCGGTTCGTCCGCTTCGAGCACTGCATCCGGCACCGCTTCCGGTGCAGCAGCATCTTCTGCCGCCGCCAGCGAGGCAGGCCAGACCTTCAAGGTGGGCATTGTCAACTACGTTGACCACGCTTCTCTGAACCAGATCGTTGCGTCGGTGGAAGAGCGTCTGGACGAGGTGGGCAAGGAGAAGGGCGTCACCTTCGACTACGCCGACTATTACGCCAACGCACAGGCCGACCAGACCAACCTGAACCAGATCGGCGCCGACCTCGTGGCCGACGGCGTGGACGTCATCGTGGCTGTGGCTACCCCCACCGCCGCTACCATGCTGGCCGCTGTGGAGGATACCGACATCCCCGTCGTCTACTCCGCCGTCACCGACCCTGCTGCCGCAGGCTTTGACACCGAGCCGAACATCACCGGCACTTCCGACGCCCTGAACACCGACGCCATCATGAACCTCATCCTGGCCGTCAACCCCGACATCGACACCATCGGTCTGCTGTATGATCTGAGCCAGGATTCTTCTGCACAGGCCATTGCAGACGCCAAGGCTTTCTGCGACAGCAAGGGCATCAAGTACATCGAGAAGAACGGCACCACCACCGCCGAAGTTCAGATGGCCGCTGAGGCCCTCATCGCCGCCGGTGTCAAGGCTGTCTTCACCCCCACTGATAACACCGTCATGACCGCCGAGCTTTCCATCTACGAGACCTTCACCGAGGCAGGCGTCCAGCACTACACCGGCGCTGACAGCTTCGCCCTGAACGGTGCCTTCGTGGGCTACGGCGTCGATTACGTCCAGCTGGGCGAGGCTACCGCCGATATGGTGGTGGAACTGCTCTGCGACGGCAAGACCCCTGCAGACCTGCCGTTCCAGACCTTCGACAACGGCATTGCCACCATCAACACCGAGACCTGCGAGGCTCTGGGCCTCGACCTCGACACCGTGAAGAAGGCCTTTGCACCCTACTGCACCGAGGTCGTGGAAGTGACCACGGCGGAGAACTTCTCTTAACCGCTGAAAGCCTCTCCCTTTGGGAGAGGTGTCACCGAAGGTGACGGAGAGGGCAAGGACGCTGTGAAAAAAGCAAAAACGCTGCGATAAGTTGACTCGAACAAAAGGTTATCGCAAGGCGAATAGCTTTTGGTCAGGTGGCTTGCCCTCTCAGGCGCTTGCGCGCCAGCTCTCCCAAAGGGAGAGCCTTAAAAAGGAAAATATTATTTATTAAGGAGCACACCATGCTGGCGAGTATCTTTTCGCTCAACGTCATCCAGACCGCGCTCGAGCTGGGCTGCATCTACGCCCTCGTTGCGCTGGCTCTGTTTCTGAGCTATTCCATCCTGAATATCGCGGACCTGTCCACCGACGGCTGCTTCACCCTTGGCTGCGCTGTCGCCTGTCAGGTGGCGCTGACCGGCCACCCCTTCCTCGCCCTGCTGGCGGCGATGGCGGCCGGTGTGTGCTCCGGTTTTGTAACAGCCTTTTTGCAGACCCGCCTCGGCGTCGAGAGCATCATGGCCGGCATCATCGTCAACACCGGCCTCTACACCATCAACCTGGCCGTGATGGGCTTCTCGTCCACCATGTCGCTGGTCAAGACCGATACCGTCTTCTCCATCGCCAAGAGCGCCCTGAGCTTCACGGGCGGCGGGTATAAGCTGGTGCTGGCGGCGGCAGTCATCGCGCTGGCCGGTGCCGCCATGGTGGGCTTCCTCGGAACCCGCCTCGGCCTCTCGATTCGTGCCACCGGCGATAACGCTGCCATGGTGCGTGCTTCCAGCATCAACCCCGCCTTCACCATCACGGTGGGCCTCTGCATCTCGGGCGCACTGACCGCCCTTTCCGGCGGCCTGCTGGCTCAGTACCAGAAGAGCTGCGACATCAACGTAGGCACCGGCATGGTAACCATCGCACTGGCTTCCCTCATCATCGGCGAAACGCTGGTGGGCAAGCGGACGATGGTGCGCCGTGTGCTGGGCGTCGTGTTCGGCAGCTGCCTCTACCGTTTTATCGTGGCGGTGGCCCTCCGCTTCAACGTCCCGGCTGCTGCCATGAAGCTGGTCAGCGCCATCATCGTGGCGGTGGCCATCTCGATGCCCGCCATCCAGGAGAAGATCGCCTTTGAGAAGCGCCGCAATGCGGCCCGTCAGGCACGGAAGGAGCGTGTGTAAAATGGAGATGCTCGAACTTCGTGACCTGCACAAGACCTTCAACCCCGGCACCGTCAACGAGAAAGTGGCCCTGAACGGCGTCAGCCTGACCATGGAAGCGGGAGACTTCGCCACCATCGTCGGCTCCAACGGCGCGGGCAAATCCACCCTCTTCAACGCCATCACCGGCGGCTTCATCGCCGACGAGGGCAGCATCACGCTGGGCGGCGAGGACATCACCTTCGCGCCGGAATATCAGCGCAGCCGGGTCATCGGCCACCTGTTCCAGGACCCGCTCAAGGGTACGGCCCCCAACATGACCATCGAGGAGAATCTGGCGCTGGCCTACCTTCGCGCCGGGACCGCCCCCAACGCCATCTTCTCCCGCATCTCCCGCAAGGATAAGGAGATCTTCCGTGAGAAGCTGGCCCTGCTGGATATGGGCCTCGAAGACCGGATGAAGCAGCCGGTGGGCCTGCTGTCGGGCGGTCAGCGTCAGGCGCTGACCCTGCTGATGGCCACCCTCGTCACCCCGAAGCTCCTGCTTCTGGACGAGCACACCGCCGCTCTCGACCCTGCCACCGCCGAAAAGGTGCTGGACCTCACCAAGAGCATCGTGGCCGAAAAGAAGATCACCTGCCTGATGGTCACCCACAATATGCATCAGGCATTGGAGCTGGGCAACCGCACCCTCATGATGGACGCGGGCCGCATCGTCTTCGATGTCAAGGGCGAGGCCCGCAGCAAGATGACCGTGGACGACCTGCTCGAGAAGTTTCGCGAGAACGCCGGCAAGGCTCTCGACAATGACCGCATCCTCCTGAGCAAGGTGGAAGCCAACAACTGAGCATAAGAAGAAAGACTGCTGCAAAACAGCTCTCTGAAAAAAAACAATGAACAAAACCCGGAACTCCTTCAGAGCTAGGACGGCTTGAAAAGAGTTCCGGGTTTTGTATTGTTTCTTTCTATCTTACAGCATCTTGGAGAGGAATGCCTTCAGGCGCGGGTGCTTGGGGTTGGTGAACAGCTCCTGCGGCGGCTCATCCTCCTGGATCCTTCCCTCGTCAATGAAGATGACGCGGTTGGAGACTTCGCGGGCAAAGCCCATCTCATGGGTGACCACCAGCATGGTGATGCCGGTGTGAGCCAGCTCCTTCATCAGCTCAAGCACTTCACCGACCATCTCGGGGTCGAGGGCGCTGGTAGGCTCATCGAAGAGGATGACGTCCGGGTCCATTGCCAGTGCGCGTGCGATGGCGATGCGCTGCTGCTGGCCACCCGAAAGGCTCTTGGGGTAGACGTTGGCCTTGTCGGCCAGACCTACGCGGGCCAGAAGCTCGTCGGCGCGCTTGGAGATGGCCTCTTTGTCCTTGAGCTTGAGCAGGCTGGGGGCCAGCTCAAGGTTCTTCTTGACGGTCAGGTGGGGGAAGAGGTTGAAGTGCTGGAACACCATGCCCATCTTCTGGCGGACAGAGTCGATGTGGTCGTCGTCCACCTCCACGCCCTCAAATTTGATGCTGCCGCCGGTGGGGATCTCCAGCCGGTTCAGGCAGCGCAGGAAGGTGGATTTGCCGCAGCCCGAGGGGCCGATGAGGCAGACCACGTCGCCGCGGTAGATGTCGATGTCGATGCCCCGCAACACGTCCAGAGTGGGGGCAGCCTGCTTTGCGCCCTTCCGCTTTTCGCCGCCGTAGGTCTTGGTCAGGCCCCGGACTTCCAGGATCTTATCGGTCACTTTGTGCCAGCCTCCTCTCAAATTTTGCAAGCAGCCAGGTAAAGATCATCACCAGCACCAGATAGATCAGTGCCACGCCAAACAGGGGGAACATGGCCTCGTAGGTGCGGTTCATGATGCCCTGGGCCGCATACAGCAGCTCCTTGCCGCCGATGACGGTGATAAGGGAGGTATCCTTCAGCAGCATGATGAACTCGTTGCCCAGGGCAGGCAGCACGGCGCGGATGGCCTGGGGGATGATGATGACCACCATGGTGGTCATGTAGTTGAGGCCGAGGCTGCGGCCGGCCTCCATCTGGCCCGGGTCCACAGCCATCAGGCCGCCGCGGATGATCTCGGAGACGTAAGCGCCTGAGTTGATGCCCAGCGCCAGAGCGCCTACCATGGTAAAGTTGCGGCTGTTGTTGAAGATGACCATGCTCATGATCAGCAGCTGCACCATCATGGGGGTGCCCCGGATCACGGTGGTGTACACCTGGCACACGGCGTTAAAGACCCCCAGCACCGGGTTGCGGCGGCCGGGGCGCTGCTGGTCGTGGGCCACACGCACCAGCGCCACCACGCTGCCCAGCAGGACGCCCATGGCCAGAGCAATGGCAGTGACCAGCAGGGTGGTGCCTACGCCCCCGATGTACTGGAGCCAGCGGTCCTTCAGGACAAAGGCCTGATAAAATTTGTAGAACAGCTCCTGCCCCATGTCCAGCCGGCCGCCGCTTTTCAGCAGCTGGCTCAACAGTTCGTATTGTGCGGCCATTCGCATCCTCACTTTCTTTTCGTCTGTTGTGATCTTGTCAGAATTTTGTAACCTATATCCCTTAAAAAAGGGGAGGTGCCCGGTGGGCCGCCTCCCCTTGAGGGGTCTGTTTACTCAGCCTTGATGTACTTGTCCACGATGGACTGCAGGGTGCCGTCAGCCTTCAGCTCCTCCAGAGCGGCGTTCACAGCCTCCAGCAGAGCGGTGTTGCTCTTGTTCATGCCAATGGCGTAGTCCTCCTCGGCGTAGCTGGTGTCCAGGATCTTCAGGCCGGGGTTGGACTCCACATAGGCCTTGGCGGGCTCGTTGTCGATGACCACAGCGTCCACCTGGCCGTTGTTCAGGGCCTGTACAGCGGTCAGGCCGTTGTCGTAGGCTACCACGGCGTCCTCGCCAAAGTCGTCGGAGCAGTACAGGTAGCCGGTGGTGCCGCGCTGGGTGCCGATCTTCTTACCGGCCAGATCGTCCACAGAGGCAATGTCGGAGCCCTCGGGCACGATGACGGACTGGATGCCGGTGGCGTAGCTGTCGGAGAAGGACATCACAGCCATCCGCTCGTCGGTGACAGTGATGCCTGCCATGGCGATGTCGGCCTTGCCCTGCTGCACGCTGAGCAGAGCGGCGTCAAAATCCATGTCGTCGATCTGCAGCTCCAGGCCCAGCTTCTCGGCAATGGCCTGTGCGGTGTCCACATCGATGCCCTCAATGGTGCCGGCGTCGGTGGTCATCTCGTAGGGAGGGAAGGTGGCGTTGGTGGCCATGGTCAGCTTGCCAGCCTCAACGGTGGTCAGCTCAGCAGCGGCAGCGCTGGTGGAAGCAGCCTCAGAAGAAGCAGCAACAGAGCTTGCAGCAGCGGAAGAAGCGGTGGAGGCAGAGCCGCCGCAGGCGGTCAGGGCCAGAGCAGCAGCGGAAACAGCGGCGGCAGCAAGAAAGCTGCGGCGAGAGATCTTTTTCATATTCAAACACTCCTCTTTATGTGCATATCGTTTGCATCTCTCTGCTGCGATGCGATTCATCGAAAAATCAGAGAGCGTGTTTAGTATAGGTTGTACAATTTGAAAAGTCAAGTGTTGTGCAAAAATTCCATCAAATTGAAACCGAATTGCAAACAATTATGCAGAATAAAGCTTGAGAGCGATGTATATATGCAGAACCTCTCAGTTTGCCCGGATGCTAAAGCCTCTCCCAAAGGGAGAGCCATTATACGCTTCTTGCCAGCTCTTCCACGCTTCGCTTCGGCACGCAGTAGTCACCGTTCTCATCGAGGTAATACTTGATGCCGGTCTTCTCCGTCATCGGTACGACCTTGGCGGCGTGAGTGGGGCAGCCAAGAGCGACCATGAACGCCAGCTTGTCCGGCGCGGCGATGCCCAGCAGCTCGCTCAGGGCGGGCTTGTTGATGGCGCCCATGATGCAGCTGCCCACACCCTTGGCCCATGCGGCGAGGGTGATGTTCGCCAGCGCGATGCCGGTGTCGGTGTTCAGGTCGCCGGGGATGGAGCTGTCCTGCACGACGGCCAGATACATCACAGGCTGCTCGTCGGCTTTGGGAGCACCCTGCTCCGGCGGCAGATAGGCGGCCCACTTGACCAGCGGATGGACTTTTGCCACCATCTCAGGGCTCTGCACCACCACCAGCTTCACGGCCTGACGGTTCGCGCCGCAGGACGACAGGCGCAGGGCCTCCACCATATCGTCCACCACATCCTGCGGCACCGGTTTCTGGGCGAAGCGGCGGTAGGTGCGGCGGGTGTTGAGCGTTTCCATAACAGACATCGGCAGACACTCCTTTACTATATAAGTACAGCCTGATTATAGCATAGGAGCAGGAGCAGTGCAAGGAATTTGGATGCGGCGGCAAACACGGACAAGACACGTCTGTGAGATGAAGAAATGAGAGAAAAATCTATAAACCGAAGATAAAAAATGATGATATAATGTTAATGAACGCTAACATACTGGGAAAATATTGACAAAAAGCAGGAGATGCCCTATTATTAGTTACGGAAAACTAACCGCCTTTTGCGGAGACGCGCAAAGGAAAACAAGAAGAAACAAAACAGTTTATGAGGTGCAAGAAAATGACTAATATGACTCGTCGTAATTTTTTGAAGAGCGCTGGTGTGATGGCTCTGGCTGCGATAGCAGCAAAAACCCTGTGATGGCAGATGTCACTGTCAAGTACTACCGCAACAACTCTTTGGGCGGGGAGCCGTACTATCTGAGTAGCTATGATGAGACTGTCAGCGTCGTGAAGGGCGGCAAGGTCAAGAAGTCGCAGTTGACGAAGCTGGGCGAGATTCTGGGCACGGGTAGCCTCCGCGTGGTAGACAATGCAGAAGAGTTCGAGGTTACTAATTGGGAAACTGAAAATCCTGTCGCAGAGGTTCATCTGGAAGTCTGCTGATGGATTCTTTGACTTAAAATAATGAGCACCCGCGAGGCGTTCCCAAGGGAAACAGCGCTACGGGTGCTTTTTGCTGTTACAGCTTATTTGCTCTTCCACCTATGCCCCTTCGGCATGGGCAGGCCCAGCACCAGCGCGATGCCCACAGCCAGCGCCACGGCCACCTTGAAGGTGGAGATGCCGTTGGCCAGCGAAAGGGCATTCTCGCCCTGGATGAAATAGTAGGCGGTGTAGTAGATGCCCGCGCCGGGGACCAGCGGGAAGATGCCGGTCAGCAAAAAGACCGTCACCGGCGTCTTGAGCAGCACGGCGCAGATACGCGCCGCCAGCGACAGCGGGATGACCGCGATGAGGGAGGCTGCTGCCGCGTCGGCCCCGTATAAGACAGCCAGCTCGTAGACGAACCAGCCCACTGCGCCCACCAGCGCACAGCATGGGAGCGTGCGCTTAGGGCAGGCGAAAAGAACGGCGAAGCTCAGCGTCCCCGCCCCGGCCAGAAAGAACTGTGCCGCCAGCTGGCCCATCTGTGTGCTTGTCAAGGTCATCATACCACCGTCACCCCCGTCAGCAGAGAAATAAGGCTCAGCACGAGGCCGGTGCCGATGGCGATGCTGGCCGCGATGAGCAGGGCGTCTATCATCCGGATGGTGCCGGAGAGGTAGTCGCCCTGCACGAAGTCCCGGATGCCCATGGTGAAGGCGATGCCGGGGGTCAATATCATCAGGGCGCCGATGATGGCGTGGCTGGCCTCAGTGTCCAGCAGATGGCACCCCAGAATGCAGACCAATGTAATGAGCGCTGCCGCCGAGATCTTGCGGAAGCCGTTGGAAAGCCTCCGCTCTTCACAGAGCAGCAGATAGCCGCTGACGATGAGACCCGCCGCCGCTGCCGCCAGCGCCGAGCGTATCGTGCCGCCGAAGATGAGCGCAAAACAGGCTGTGCCGCTCATCCCGGCGAGGAGCTGGGTCTTGCCCTTGGGGAAGGGGATGCGCCGGGCATCGGCCAGGCGGTGTTCAGCCTCGTCCAGTGTGACGCCCCCGGCGGCGATCTCGCGGGAAAGGGCGTTCACCGCGGCCACCCGGCCTAAGTGAGTCGTCCGCACCGGCACGTTCCGCACTTCGGCGATCTCTGCCGTGCCGGCGCTGGCGAAGATGCCGTTGGTCAGCACGTAGACGTGGAACTCCCGCAGATGGAAGCTGCGGGCCATGATCTCCATCGTCTGCTCCACCCGGAAGACCTCTGCTCCGTTTTCCAGCAGCGTCTCGCCCGCCGCCATGATAAAGTCCATGATGCGGCGCCGCTGCTCGTCGCTGGGATATAACTCTCTGCTGTCCATTCCGGCCCTCCCTGTCATGCCCGCCAAAGGGGGCATATCATCTCATGCTATACTGTATCATAATTCCGGCGGCTTGCAAAGGCGTCTTTTCACATTTTTGCACAACTTCCGTCCTTGCCGTCGGGGGCGCAGTGTGTTACACTGATAACAACTATGAAAAGATCCAGAAACCACAGGAGGAAATGACCGTGAAGCAGAGTCTGAGTTTCGCGCGCCGTCTGACGGCGCTGGTGCTGGCAGCTGTGATGCTGTGCGTGGCTGTCCCGGCGGCGTTCGCCGAGGATGCCGCACCCGGTGCCACCACCATTGGCGGTGCAAACACCACCCTTATCCCTGAGGAAGAGGAAAATTGTCTGAGCTGGCTCTTCGGCTCCAAAGATAAAATTACACTGCCCTATCTGAACATCAAGGGCAAGGGCCTGCGCCGGAACGTGTCGCTGGACCTCGTGGACTGCCTGGTGGGCATCACCTACACCGAGCTTGGCTCCATCGGCAGCTATGTCAGTGCCAGCGCCGCGCAGGAGGCGTGGAAGGCCCAGGCCGTGGCCATCCACTCCTACCTCGAGTACCATAAGCAGTATGGCTCCTCGGCCAACGCCCTCATCTACACCCCCGTGGAGGACATCCCGTCCTCGGCCCGGTCGGCCATCCGCAAGGCGGTGGAGTCGGTGAAGGATGAGGTGCTGACCTACAACGGCAGTGTCATCGACGCCGTCTGGTCGGCCAGCGCGGGCTACAACACCCAGACCGGCGTCTACGGCACCTGTTCCAGCCTCGACGCCTGGGGCTCGGACGTGCCTTACCTTAAGAGCGTGGAAAGCCCCTATGAGCGCCAGTACCACGAGAAGATGCGCCGCATCATCGGCAAGGATTATGACTATGTCGAGTACAACGACAGCCGCACCGGTGAGCCCTACCAGAGCGCCGACACCACCCACAAAGACCTCGGCGGCTTCGTCCAGTACAATACGCTGGTGTCCAATGGCCGCAGCTACCGCTATATCGGCCAGTTCGTGTCCTCCCGCTACTGCTTCGATTTCAGCACGGATGCAGCGGGTGTACCCTGTATGTACTACTACGGCTTCGGCCACGGCGTGGGCATGAGCCAGTGCGGCGCCGTGGGCTACGCCGCCGAGGAGGGGATGGGCTACCGCGACATCCTGAAGCACTACTACTCCGGCGTTTCCATCCGGACGGTGGGCAGCGGCACGAGCTCCGGCGGCGGTCTGTTCAGCTGGCTGCGCCGCCTGCTGGGCATGTAAAAAATCAAAAGGAATTGCGCAAAATACTTCTCAAATGAGACGTGATTTGGTATACTGTACACGCTTGTACACAAGAGACAGACGATTTCGCGTTTCACGCTCCAAAGCGGGAGCGATACGATAAAGAATAACAGGTGGAGAGAACGGAATGCAGTTGGAGAAGGAAAAGAAAGAAAAGCGGGAGCGGGAGCGCTGCCGCGCACTGGCGCAGCGCATCGCGGAGGAGGCAAACCCCGCCTCGGCGGCCCTGCTGGGAGAGCAGATGCCCCTGCTGACGAAAGCCCTGCACCGTGCAGGTGTGGAGACAGAAGAGTGGACAGAGGGCTCTGGGGCAGAGCTTCTGGTGGTGGCAGACCCCGCGTGGGAAACGCTGCCCGAGACGCTGCCCGCCCGGGTGCTGCTGGTGAGCGATGAGAGCACCGTTATGGCGGGCTGGGCCGAGCAGCTGGCCCAGAGAGGGTATTTCCGCGATTTTGGCTGGCGCAGCAAGGGCCGCGCCCAGCAGTCGGCGCTGTTCTGCACCAGCCAGCCCACCCAGCTGAAGAT
>PPYE01131361.1_pt1 | contig 10530 bp, 8 predicted proteins | sample 1559881 | NCBI WGS metagenome assembly PPYE01 (sample SAMN08240022, study PRJNA423297) | Human gut metagenome, whole genome shotgun sequencing project.
GCATAATGTGGCTAATGTTAGTGATATACAACTGATTATACCACTTCCTAACTTTGCGCCATCCAACCGGGAATGGGCAGTTTGCCTTCCGTCGGTCACTAATCCCCGCTTTCCCCGAAAGCGCTCTTTCCTCTCCAAAGAGGAAAGATTTATGTTCGCCAGAACATAGCAAGCTGTGTTTTTTGCAGCACCACTCCGTTTTGCAGCAAAAAACGCTTGCCCTTGCAGGGGGGCTGCAATTTGCTCCGAAGTCGCAAATTGTGGGAGGGGGAGCTGACGGAGGCAATTCCACCCGGTGGAATTGTACCACATAAAAAACGTATATATGAACAACGAGAAAAAGCGTCCCCGCACACGGGGAAAAGGGGGCAGGTTACCCAAGCCGAACCCGGCCATCCGCCGTGAGACGGTCAATCTGGACGAAGCCGGCCATGCACGGTTTCTCACCATGTTTGAGCAGTCCGGTCTGTTGTCCAAATCCAAGTTCATCGCAGCACGGATCTTCAACGAAGAGTTCAGGGTGATCCGGACAGACCGTGCCACAATGGAGTATGTAGTCAAGCTCACGGAACTGTTCCGGCAGTTCCGTGCCATAGGAGTGAATTACAATCAGGCTGTCAAGGAATTGCACATCCATTTCACTGAAAAGAAAGCATTGGCACTGCTCTACAGACTTGAAAAGCTCACCCTTGAACTCGTAGAGCTGAACCGCCGGATTGTCGAACTTTCCCAAAAACTCGCCTCACATGGTAGCCAGGATCAGCGTGGGTAAGAACTTGTACGGCGCACTGGCCTACAATCAGAACAAGGTCGATGAAGGCGGGGCAAAAGTCCTTTCGGCACATCTCCTCCGCTATCCCGAAGACGGGCGCTTCTGTCCGGATGAATCCGTGCGGCAGTTTCTCGAATGGATGCCGAACCATTACCGCACCGAGAAGCCGGTCATACACATCTCCCTCAATCCGCATCCCGACGACGTGCTGACCGACAGCCAGCTGGCGGAAATCGGCAGGGAATACATGCAGCGGCTCGGTTACGGCAACCAGCCGTATCTTGTCTTCAAGCACGAGGACATCGGCCGGCATCATATCCACATCGTTTCCCTGCGTGTCGACAGTGAGGGAAGGAAGGTTTCCGACAAGTTCGAATACCGCCGCAGCAAGGAGATTACCGAACTTCTGGAACAGAAATACGGTCTGCATCCGGCGGAAGGTCAGAAGAAAGGCGAAGAGTGGCAGCTGAAGCCGGTAGATGTTGCCAAAGGGGACATCAAACGGCAGATCGCCCGTACGGTCAAACCCCTGATCCAACTTTACCGTTTCCGCACAATGGGCGAACTCCGTGCCCTGCTTTCCCTGTATAATATAGGTGTGGAAGAAGTGAAGGGGGAAATTGGTGGACGCACCTACCACGGCATACTCTATACCGCTTTGGACGGCAACGGCGAAACGGCGGCCACTCCCATAAAGTCCTCCCGGCTGGGCAGAATGACCGGTGCACAGCAGCTGGATAAGAAGATGCAGGAATCCGCTGCAAAGATCAAGTCCGATCCGTGCCGTGAACGGCTTCGACCGTTAGTGGCCGAGGCTTTGCGCCAGTCCGTGGACGAACGGGATTTCCGTGACCGCCTGGCGAAAGAACAGATAGACTTGGTTCTCCGCCGCAACGAAACCGGCAGGATTTACGGCGTTACCTTTATAGACCACCGCAGCCGCACCGTACTTAACGGCTCACGTCTGGGCAAGGAATTCTCGGCGAACATGCTCAACGGACACTTTCAGGAACAGCCGCCAAATTCCCTGTCGCCACTTCTGCCGCCCGTTCCGTCCGCTGTGGCTTCCGGAAACGGGGAAAAAATTCCGGGAGGGTTGCTTTCCGATATGGAGCCGGAGCTGAACTATGTCCCCCGGCATCCCAGGCTCCTGAAGCCCGACAAGAAGAAATGCCGCCGGCGTTACGGTCGTCAGGACTGACCCGTATTACATAATTATCAGGACGATAACTTTTTTAAATTCAGTATTATGTCACAAGAAGATGATCTCAGGGGACTGGCGAAAGTCATGGACTTTATGCGTGCCCTCAGCGTATTATTCGTAGTTGTCAATATCTATTGGTTCTGCTATCCGTCCATCCGGGAATGGAACGTCAATATCGGAGTGGTGGACAGGATTCTGCTGAACTTCCAGCGCACGACCGGATTGTTCGGCTCCATCCTTTGGACAAAGCTTTTCTCCGTTACCTTCCTTGCCCTCTCGTGTCTGGGCACGAAGGGTGTAAAGGAGGAAAAAATCAAATGGGTGCATATCTGGACAGCCCTTTGCGCAGGTGTCGTCCTCTTCTTTTTCAACTGGTGGCTGCTCTGCCTGCCCGTACCGTTATTGGCACGCACCGCCTTTTATATATTCACTCTTGCCGTCGGCTACCTCTGCCTGCTCGCTGCCGGTGTATGGATCTCCCGCCTGCTCAAACAGAATCTCATGGACGATGTGTTCAACAACGAGAACGAAAGTTTCATGCAGGAAACAAGGCTTATCGAAAATGAATATTCCGTAAATCTGCCGACACGGTTCTATTATGGCAAGAAGTGGAACGACGGATGGATCAATGTCGTGAACCCTTTCCGTGCCTCCATCGTGCTGGGAACGCCCGGTTCGGGCAAGTCCTTTGCGGTGGTGAACTCCTACATCAAACAGCAGATAGAGAAAGGCTATGCCGCCTATATCTACGATTTCAAGTTTCCCGACCTCTCCACCATTGCTTACAACCACCTGATCGGTCATTTGGAGGGGTATAAAGTGCCGCCGAAGTTCTATGTCATAAACTTCGACGATCCCTCACGCAGTCACCGCTGCAATCCCCTCAATCCGAAGTTCATGACCGACATCTCCGATGCTTACGAGAGTTCATACAGCATCATGCTCAACCTCAACCGGTCGTGGGCGGCGAAGCAGGGCGATTTCTTCGTCGAGTCGCCCACCATTCTCTTTGCCGCCATTATCTGGTTCCTGCGGGTGTATAAGGACGGCAGGTATTGTACCTTCCCCCATGCCGTCGAGTTCCTTAACAAGCCCTACGAGCAGATTTTTCCCATCATGTCCTCCTATCCCGAACTGGAGAACTACCTCAGCCCCTTCCTCGATGCGTGGCTGGCGGGAGCTGCCGACCAGCTCATGGGCCAGATCGCCAGTGCGAAGATACCCCTGTCCCGCATGATCTCGCCGGCACTCTATTGGGTGATGTCCGCCGACGAGTTCTCTTTGGACATCAACAATCCCGACGAGCCGAAAATCCTCTGCATAGGCAACAATCCCGACCGGCAGGCGATCTACGGTGCTGCGCTCGGACTGTACAACAGCCGTATTGTAAAGATTGTCAACAAGAAGGACAGGTTGAAAAGCTCCATCATCATCGACGAGCTGCCCACCATCTTCATCAAGGGACTGGACAACCTGATAGCCACCGCACGCAGCAACAAGGTCGCCGTGCTGCTCGGCTTTCAGGATTTCAGCCAGCTTATCCGTGACTATACCGACAAGGAGGCAAAGGTGATCATCAACACGGTAGGCAACATATTTTCGGGACAGGTCGTGGGGGAAACGGCCAAAACCCTCAGCGAGAGGTTCGGCAAGATACTTCAGAAACGCCACTCCATCTCCATCAACCGGCAGGACGTTTCCACCTCCATATCCACCCAAATGGACAGTCTCATTCCACCCAGCAAGATCAGCGGACTGACACAGGGGATGTTCGTCGGCTCCGTAGCCGACAACTTCGGGGAGAGGATTGAGCAGAAAATCTTCCACTGCGAGATTGTCGTCGATGCCAAAAAAATAGCCGAAGAGGAAAAGGCATATCAGAAGATACCCGTTATCACCGGCTTCGTGGACGATGAAGGGGTGGATCACATGAAGGAAATGGTACAGGAGAACTACAACCGGATCAAGGAGGATGTCAGACGGATCGTGGCCGACGAGCTGGAGCGCATCGCCGCAGATCCCAACCTCAGACATCTTCTGGAACTGAACAAATAACCGTAAATGCAAGGCCTTCACACACGTGGAGAACCGTGTGTGAAAGGGTCCGCATTTCATCGGTTGCGTCTCCTGTGCCCCTCGTCATCGTCTTCCATCCGTTTGAGCAGAACTTCACGCAGGCGGTCGATGAAGTAGGTTCTGTCTCCCGCCTTACGCCGCCGCATCCGCGCGTAGTAGCTCGAGGCATTCTTCACGTTCACCCCCAGCACATGGCAGACGTATTCCACCACACGCCCGAGTGTCACCTCACCGCCGTTGAACATCTTCAGCTCGTGGCAGGCATACAGCAGTTCCATCAGGCAGATGACCTCTGCCGTCCAGCAGACGGGGGGATCACCCTCTGTAGTCGGCAGACCTGCCGGAGCGATGGCGGAACCGGACTTATGAATGAACCTGCATCTGTCCAGCAGACCTTTCAGGTACTCCAGCGTACCAATGATATAGGCATAGCAGGGCAAGTGCTCTTTTTGTGCTGTGCGGTAATGCTCACGCAGAATGACCAGTTTGCAACTTAGATATTGCAGCTGGAAAAAGACGAGCGTAACATCCTTTTCCACACGTTGCAGCTCATAGACCTCACGGATGAACTCGGTGTTGGCGTTTGCCAGTGTATTCCTGTCACTCTCTTCTCGCTCCAGTAACAGGAAATAAGGGATAAAAGTAAACAGTTCCATGCTATTCGGGATTTTAATTAAACACCGGCAAGATAGCGAAACGAGCACTGATAGCCGTTACGCTTTTTATTTGAAATAAGCTCTACATCAAGCCTGATGAATTTTTATTTGCTCCGCCACCGGTGAGCCAGTGCCTGCTTCAGCCTCCCCGGAGTGCATCCCATGTTTCTTTTACAGAATTCACACAGACGGCTTGCTGATGAAAATCCGTTCCTCTCCGATATTTCTCCCAGTGAAAGTCCATGATTATATTTTATATCCAGACATATGCGTTTTATTCGCCGATTCCTTAGCCAACGTCCCGGGGGCAACCCGTAAACAGACAGAAACCTGTTTCTGAAGGCCGAATAACTCATACGGCACAGCAGGGAGAGTGTACCGACGGAATACACGCCGGGGCTGTAAAAAATCACTTTCAGACGAAATACGGCGACGGACAATATCCTCAACCGCCTTTCTGCGAACTGAAAGTCCAGTTCACTGACACAAGTGGAATATCCCCGGAGCTGTTTCCTCCGTTCCAGATAGAAGTACAGACAAACCTCCCTGCAAATATCATGCAGGGAAACAGATGGGCCTATAGCATACAAAATCTCACAAAGCCAAAGCATTTCCTCCGTGCGTCCCCTCTTGCGGCATGACAGGACGGCATTCTCCCGCAACCTGCACAAAACATCCCTGTCCCGTGAAAGGGAGAGCAATACCAGAACGGCCCTGTATGCAGGACAAGCCATGCCGGGGAGTTCCGGCAGCATCTCCAGCACACGGAGTACATGCCCGCAAAGTTCAGAGTTCCCTGCGTACCTTCCCAACACGAGCAGCCTCTTTATCTTCTTCGTCCGGGAGAGTCTTCTCACATCATTGCAAAACAGGCTGACCATCTCTTTCTGCCCATCCTGCGCATGCTTTCTGAACAGTTCCAGAAGATCAGGCTCCGCCATTCCCGCCCATACCCGTTTACTTCATACCGTGCCTTATCATTCACAGCACACCCATTATTCTGATACAATCGTCATCAACCAGACACGGGTATTGCGCCAGTCGTTCCAGCACCGGTTCCAATGCGAATCCCTGTATAATTCTGTGACGTTTGCTGTCACTACAAAACACACTTTCCATCTCCATTTCAGGAAAGTAACACAGAAGATGGGCGGCAGAGGCGTCAAAAGCCACAGGGCCGTCCTCGTGAAGAAAAATGTAAATATCCGACACATTTGCACTTTCCATTCCCTTGATCAGATCTGTTATCTCCATCTTGCACATTTTATAATATTTTTACATTCTGAATGCTCCGATGAAAGTTCCTGTTTCCATTCTTCAAACCTCTGTCCGTCTATAGGTTTTAACGTTCGCAACACAAAACGGTCAGGCATAGTCTCCATATGCTCCAAAGAACCTATATACTTTTGTTCATGCTTACATGGAAATCCCACTGAAACTATCTCACCGCCACCGAGTGACTTTAACCTTCTTTTTATAGCCTTCAAAGGCTTGATCTGCGTACAGACAGCGTAAGCAGACTTTTCATAAGCTTTCCAGAAAAGCCCCTCACGATAAAGAATGATACTTCCGTTATTACCTGCTTCAGCTTCTATAAAATCCTTGCTGGTCATAATTATTTAATTTTAATATCTATAAAAATCGACCGGCTTCGCCGGTACTATCCCTACGGCCTTAAAGCCGTAGGGAAAATAATCCAATGAAACGGATACGGTCGCTACGCTCCCTATTCTTGGGAAGAACGCACCCCAAACAGGTACCCCCGACTGTAGTCGCCCAACGGGAACACGGTAGACGAGTCGAAGAACAGCTGGTAAGCGGAGTCCTGGGAGTACGGAACCGCCGACCAACAGTAACCGTAGCCGCCAACGTCGACTATCGTCCCGCCATTGAAAATGTCGCGAATCCCCGACGCAGGGAAGAAGATGGTTTTATTTTTTGAGGAGTCAGTGTAAAAATTCCATCCCCTCAAGGAGCTGTCCCACGTTCCGTTGATATAAGAAGGTATACTTGTATAGTCTCCGAGTGTTGTGAATCCCGTAAAAGCACTACTGAAGGGAAGTTTGAAGCCCACAGGAGAGGGATCATAAATCGTTTTTATGACATTTTCGTTATTGGCAGTATAAACATGGTTATCGGCACTCCATAGATTTACATATGTATTATCGCCATAATATTGACTGTGAATCACATCCGGTTTGAGAATATAATTCATGATACAATTGGAGCCGGTAGAAAAGTCTTCCATTTTAGGACTTTCCGTGTGAGCATTGCCGTCTTTGTCGTACCAGGTTTTATTGGTATTGGACAATCCGTTCGTAGGTGGGAACGGATCTTTACGACCCCACGCATAATAAGGATGATTGCCACCTGTTGTGATTGAAGCCGAAACTTGTTTGATGATCACTTCCTTGCTTGCGTCTCCGGCAGTGAATTTCACCTTGCAACTACGCTCTGCATAAGTTTCGGTACGACCATCGCACCAGCCGAGATTAACGGGCATAAATTTACATTTTTGGCTTTGGTGATTGGTTACCTCGATGGTTTGGCCGATATTTTCATCCGTAACCCAGATATGCCAGGACCAGAGGATGGCATTACTCGCATCCTTGATGGCGATGACGGCATTGCCCTGCCGGATAGTCAAAGCATTCACTTGGAAGGATATGTAATTCTCGGGATTAACGAATAGTTGCATTTTGGAATTATTGTATTGTACATTGGAAATCAAATCCGGCGCGTCCTGCCATAACAATTCGGCCTTGGCAGGAACACAACCGGAATTCTCTTTTATGTAAGGGCTGGTGATTGGATTGCCCGTATGGTTGATGAAAGGTGTCAGAATATCACCTCTTGGTTTATTATTGGAGGTATATGCAGAAGTGTTGGTCGTACCATTTTTGATGGCATTTCCATATACCAAAGGAAAACAGTAGAATCCCGAAGCACTGACAACGTAGCAGTTGGCGGTGTTCTCATTCGTTGAACCGCCATTAGTCTGGTTGGCGAGGTTATGGTGATAAATTACATCACCACATGCTGGGTTATCCCTTAACTTTTGCGCATGGGGGTCATTACTCGTATTAATCTGTGCGCTGACAGTTGCATTGTATGATTGTGAAGTTTCTCCACCGGGTCCGGATGCGGTGAAATCGGTCAGCCAAGTGGGTGGGGTATCTTTCCATGGTCCGCCGTACTCCGAAAACTGTGCCTTCCATTGGGCAGGTTGCTTATCCCCTCTGAAGTTATGCTTGTAGCTTGTGACACTGTATTGTTGTGTACCGCCGCTATAGGTGAAGTCTCCTGGCGAGTTGACGTTAAGCTCGTATTCCCAGTTTATGGAGCTGTTGGAAATCCTATAAATGACAGTCTTTCCAATAGGCCAAACTGTGCCTTTGATGTCAGCGGTTAGCGTGTGGTCGACGCTGGAATTGTCAGTGAATACCACTTCAAGTTGTGCACCATCCGGAAGAGTCTGCGGAACCATCATGAAGGTCTGTGCATCGGTAGTAAGAACTTCGCCAGTAGTTCCAGTAGTGGATTTATTCAATGTCTGCGAGAAAGTGGTAGGAGTTTCTACATTGCTCCATGACTGTGTTCCCATATTGTAAGTCCCCTTGGAATAAACATTTTTCAAACTGACGCTCTTTACGGTACCTCCCTGCATGTCAGCTCCGCACACGAACCTGATGGCGGTCAGGGCATGCCTGAAGGTGAGCGGCACGGCAGTGTTGGTGTTGCCGGACAGTTCATTCGTCTTTGCCACGAGAAGGTCTTCCTGCTCATTGACATCGACCGGAACGGTCACACTGATGACAGGAGGACCGGCATATGCGCTGCCGGAAAGCACATAATGCCCGTTGTCTTTCGGAGCGTATGCGAAGAACCTCATTTTGTATGAAGCCCCGGGCCAATAATAGGCGGAGGAAAGAACATAGTCACTGCCGGACTTGCTGGCAGTGGCATTATAGAAGTAGTCGGGGGTTCTGCTTTCGCTCCACGAACCGGTGTAGGAGTAAGCGGAGACACCGAAACTGTTGTACATATTGTCATTCTTGATGGGAGTGGCACGGGTAAGAGCTGCCGTGTCCGGACGATCGTCCGAAGAGGGTGAAGCAATGCTGTCTGTGTAAAGCGTGTGCAGGTAAAGAGGAGTGCTGCCTCCCTGCAGGGCGATGACAGTACCTTGCGGAACATCAGCATCGGTAGTGGAACGGGTTGACGGAGTCCAGGAGGAGCTGATCTCGGAGGTGAAAGATACATGCGGGGAAAGTGAAGGACGATCCATGTCATCCTCACAAGAGAAAAGGCAAATACTGCCCGAAACAAGCGCCGAAAACAGATGACGCCAAAAGGCGTACCTGCCGGGAAATGATGTAAAACGGGAAAATTTCATATCTGTTACTTTAATGAATTAATCGTACCGGTAATAAAAATCATACAAACGTTAAAAAAGGATTTCCGACATGGATACCCCTTGAAAGAAAATGTCCGGAATACCTCTGGTAAAAGTGCCTGGAAAGGAACAGACAGGGCGAAGATAGTAAAATCCGGCCCTGTCCCTCGCGGGGTAATGCAAGTCCAATCCCGTCCAGGCTGATTGTTAAATTACAATCAAAAATGAAACAAAATACTTTAGATTTTACATCGCGACATCTACCGACTGGTCGGTCCACTTGTCAACAGTTACAGTAAACTTGATGGGGTTGCCCAGAATAGGATCACCACCTTTACCACCGGGTATCGGCTTCGGATCAATGGTCGGATCGGTGGGTTTCGTCGGATCAGTGGGGGTCGGATCAATCTCACCAGCACCACCGCCGTTGCCGCAGAAGTTCAGCGTGTAGGTATATTTCTTACCAGGTTCCCAGTTGGTGTTGATACCTACGGCAGAGAATGCGTATTTGCCGTCCTTGGCATCACCTGTTACCGGTTGCGGGTAAAGCAGTGTTTCATTGGTGCCGTCCAGGCTGTATATGCGACAGAGCACGGACAGGTAAGCACCAATAGTTGCAATAGTACCGTCCCATGCCGTTAGCTGCTGTGGAATAAGCATGAAGTTGTCGTCACCGAACATGATGCGTTGGGCATCAGTTGTCAGGGTGACGGGCGCCCCTCCCTTGATCATGTAGGCCTTTGCAGGATCGTCTTTTTCACTCCAGTTAGACCATTGGCTTTGCTGCAGGACATAGCTGGAGTTGGTTTCCGTTTCCGGAAAGGCAAACTCGGCCTTTGTGGCGGCATTCACCAGTTTAACGCCCATGATCTCAATCTTTATCTTGTCATTGGAACATTTGGCCTTGACCTCGATCTGGGAGAGGGCGTGCTTGAAGTTCATGGCAACACCGGAACCCTCGTTGACAGCCTTAGTTCCCGTATTGTAAGAGATCACAAGATCCTTTTGATCTGCAACGGCCTGTGCGGGAGAGAAATCGGTTATCTTCTTTGACGCATTGTTTATACTCACTGTGCCGGCGGGAGCTTGGGGAGCATAGGCGAAGAAGGCAAGCTCATAACCCAGCCAGTAGTAAGTGGAAGCGGTTGTCCAGCTTACACCGTTATCAGGAGAACTGACACCCAGGTCCGTGAAATAATTCTTGCCATCACCGATGGCGGTCACATTGAATGCCGCCAGATTCTGCAGGCTTGTTCCATTGGTACGGGTAACGGCCCTGTCCAAAGAAGCACGGAAGGAAATGCCGCCGCCATTGTTCACGTCAACGACATCATCGTTGGAACAAGAGGCCAACGCTGTTACAGCCATAGCTGCGAATAAAAGATTCTTTTTCATACAGTAAAAAATTAAAATTAAAATTAAAATT
>PPYE01780782.1_pt1 | contig 10529 bp, 10 predicted proteins | sample 1559881 | NCBI WGS metagenome assembly PPYE01 (sample SAMN08240022, study PRJNA423297) | Human gut metagenome, whole genome shotgun sequencing project.
TTCTCCAAAATGGTATTGTCGAACAGGGTAACGTCCTGAAATACAATGGAGAACAGGGAAAGCAGCGTCTCCGGGTCAACTTTGGAAATATCCATGCCTCCCACGGTGATCTTTCCCCGGCTCACGTCCCAAAACCTTGCCGCCAGCCGCGATACCGTGGTTTTGCCGCCGCCAGAGGGCCCTACCAAGGCCGTGACTTCGCCCTGTTTTGCGGTAAAGGAAACATCCTTCAATACGGTTTCTCCCATGTTGTAAGCAAAGCCTACATGACCGAAGGTAATATCATATCCCTTGTTGGTGAGCGTGCTTTCTCCTTGCTGAATCGGGTGATCGAGAATTTCATTCATGCGGGCGATATTGGTGCGGGTACTGATAACCGCCGCCAGATTTTGCAGCGCCCCTTGCAGTGGGTCGTAAAGCCTTGATACGACAAGCAGGAACATGAAAAAGGTCAGGACATCGAGGCTGCCGCCTATCAGCAGAACCGAGCCTACCAGCGCAACGGTGGCAATTCCCAGCTTTAATATGAGCGATGCGGACACCACAAAGGCTGCCAACCCAAACTCATTGAGAATGGAACGGTGTTCCACGGCGCGGATTTTCTTTTCTAAGCCTTTCAGATATTCTGCTTCGGCATTGTTGGCTTTTAAGTCGCGCACAGTTTCAATGCACTCTTGAATCCCGTCGGCGCAGGCCATCTTTACATCCATCGCTTTTCCGAAGTCGTTCAGCCAGCGTAATCCTCCGCACACCGCTTTCTGTATAAGTGGCAAAGTAGGTAGCGTTGTATTGAAAGTAAGTGGTAAGCAAGATCAAGCCAATGCACACCACGCAGCCCACGATGTAAAAAGCAATTTTTTCGCCGGGAACACCGCCATTCATCAAATCGCCTACTAAAAAATACAAGAGGCCCACCGGGAACATAAAGGAAAGATTTTGAAGAACGCAGGCCAGACAGCCTTTCACCAAATCTTTCGCCCCCTGCTCGGAAAGGGCATATCGCTTTTGAAGCCTTTTAATCACTTTATTGTACCTCCTTTGCAACTTTCCATTGAACAGAAGTTTGATAGTCCTGCCACATGTGGCTGAAAACGCCGCCTTTTTCCAGCAGCTCCCGGCTCTTGCCGCTCTCTGTGATCTGCCCGTCCTCAATGACATAGATTTGGTCTACGCCAGCTACGGTAGAGAGACGATGGGCGATCATAATCACCGTTTTCCCCTGTGACAGCTTGGAAAAGGCTGCCTGTACGCGAGATTCATTATCCGGGTCGGCAAAGGCGGTGGCCTCGTCTAAAATTACGACAGGCGCATTTTTCAACATCACGCGGGCGATGGCAATCCGCTGTTGTTCGCCGCCGGAAAGGTACACACCTTTTGTCCCTATCACGGTGTCTGCGCCTTGGGGCAGCTTTTCCAGAATATCGTCACACTGAGCATTGTGGAGGGCAGCCATGATTTCTTCGCGGGTAGCATCCGGTTTGCCCATACGCACATTTTCAAAAATCGAGGCTTTGATTAGGCGGCTATTCTGGAATACAAAAGAAACTGTATTCATTAGTTCCTCTTTGGCGATGTGCTTCACATCCACGCCACCAATTTTCACCTGCCCGCCTTGCGGGTCAAAAAACCGGCAGATCAGATTGGCAAGCGTGGTCTTGCCACCGCCAGAAGGTCCCACAAAAGCTACCGTCTGCCCTGCGGGAATAATGGGCGTAATGATGATATAGAACATGAGATCCAGCAGGAAATCCTTGGTAACGCCGCCTTGGGTAAAAATCAGCGCACCGGCAATCAGCGCGGCAAAGACGCCGTTGATGGCTGCCGTATAGAACATCATGGGTGCTCGGAGCTGCTTGGTATAGGCAATCACCCACACCTTATACCTATCAATGGAATCCTTGAATTTTTTGAAGGAGAATATGGTCTGCCCGAAGGTTTTTACAACGGGAATCCCCCGTACATACTCTACCGCTTCATTGGACATATCATCGAGAGCGTTTTGGTATTCTTTCATTTTTTCCTGCATTTTCTTTCCGGTCATCGTCATCATAATCAGAAAGCCCAGCACTACCGGCACAAGGCTCAAAAGTCCCAGCCGCCAGTCGAACACCAGTAGCAGAACCAAAAGGCCGCATGGCGTCGCAATGGCATTGGCACGGTCGGGAAGCTGATGCGCCAGATAGGTTTCGGTGGCGGCGCTGGATTCATTGACGATCTTGCGCAGCCTGCCGCTGCCGAATTGCTCTGCAAACCCCAGCGGCAGCTTTACAATATGCTCCATCGTTTGTAGGCGCAGGTTGGTGGCAATGCGGAACGCCCCTTTGTGGGAACACATCAGAGCGCCTATGTAGACCAACACTGCGATCACTGCGAACAGCACCGCCATCCAACCATTATGGGTTAAGTTTTGCGCATGGCTGAAATCCGGCGCAACCTCCAGCACTTCCTGGATAATTTTCCAGATATAGTAGAAGGGCACTAATGCGACGAGGGCGCTGATTGCCGAAAGCACCCATGAAGCATAGATCAGGCATTTGTGACCGCCTGCAATCTGCAGCAGTCGTGACAGATTGGATTGTTTTTTCAAAAAAGATTCCTCCTTTTCTTTATTTCATCTATGATAAAGAGAACGCAAAAGCGTTCTTCTTATATTTAAGTTAGTTAAAGCTAACCGTTTGGCAAAAATTACAGGGCTTTATTGCCCCATAATTTTCATCCATCCGGCTGTGTAAAAGGCTCGCATTTCCTTTACATAATTTTCTGCGTTTTGAAGCGGCATCTCGTGAATCACCAATTCAAAAAAGGTGTGGAACATGCCGGTAATCAGGATATGCTCCAGCGCGGGGTCAATCTGGGGAGAAGGCCGCCCAAGCTCCTGCAAGACTTCTTGATAGGCATGGGTTGCCGCTGCCTCAATTTCCACCATTTCATCAATAAGGCCGGAAAATTTTGTCCCTTCCGAGCAGCAGAGGATGAGCTTACATTCCTCAAGATGTTCATAAGCGTAGTGGAGCATATCAAACATGCAAGCGCCGGAAATGTCTCCCATAACCTCCGGCTGTTGCTCGTGGGGGAGATCGGCAAATTCCTTCTGCGCTTTTTGAAAACAGCCAAGCAGGTACGCATAATGCTCGCCTACCAAAGCCTCGAACAATTCTTCTTTGCTTTTGTAATAGCCATAAAAGGCTCCGGTAGTCATTCCCACGGATTTCACAATATTCCGCAAGGAAGCGTCTTTGTACCCTTTTTCTAAAAACTCTGCTTTTGCGGCCTGGTGGATACGTTCTAAGGTTGTCAGATTGCCGTCTATTTTCTTCGTCTCCTTATAACGCTGTTATATATCACTGTTATATTTTATCTCGAGAGGCGGGTTCTGTCAAGAGGGAAATTACCCATAGAAGCATTTCAGAGACATTAGAGATAAAACAAGGTGAGGCAGCGTTTATACACTTCCTCACCTTTCTATTTTTCTTCAAACTTATAGCCGATACCGTAGACGCTTTTTACATAGTCCGGCAGATCAGGGGAAACCCTCAATTTTCTCCGTAGATTGCTTACATGATATGGAAGATCAGCCGGAATATCGCCAGCCTCATAGTCACGAACAAATTGAGCCAACTCCTTCTTTTGATTCGGGGAAAGCAGGGAAAGCAGTTTTTTGCCTATTTGTCTGCCAGAATCCTCTAAATCCAACACGGCTAATTTCCCATATCACCACCACCTAACCGTCATCAAATGCTTTCTTTAATTTTTGAAACGATTCTGAACTAACTGCGTGTTCAATGCCGCAAGCATCCTGCTCTGCGGTTTCGGGATCCACGCCAGCCAATATAAGTTGCTTTGTGAAAAACAGGTGCTTTTCGTAAATCTGTTCGGCAATCTGCAATCCTAGTTCCGTTAGGGAAAGTGTACCGTCAGCATTTTTAACAAGATGGCCGGATTTTATGAGTTCCTTGACTGCCCGGCTTACGGAAGGCTTTTTTACCCCCAACTGCTCTGCGACATCTACGCATCGAACATAACCGTGCTGCTGTTTTATCATTAAGATAGCCTCCAGATAATCCTCCATCGCTGGTGTCAAAGCCATTGGCACACCTCCCTTCCAGAACATTCTTCGTGTTCACTACCGTTATTTCGCCTTTACATTGGCGATTTCAATGAACAACTGGTCGCTGCCAAAGCTGAACGAATCAATCTTGTCGCTGTTAAAGGCGGCATACTGATGCGCAGAGGTAAACGGAACCAGTACGGCTTGATCTGCCGCAAAGGTAAGCACCTCGCTATAGATTTCCTGCACACGGTCCAAATCAGCGGTGCTGTCCAGCTCTTTAATGGTGTCCGTGCCATTTTCCATAGTAAGGCATCGTCCATTGTTCCCTGATTGGTGATATAATCCAGCGTAACACTCAATTTTGCGCCATCTTTTTCGCGGATGCCATCGCCATCACTGTCTACCCAACCGGCGCTTTCCAGCAATTCTTTTGCTTTATCTGCATTGTAGCTGTATGTAGTGGCTTCTACATCGCAATACGGTAGAGAGGTATCCAGCAACTGTTCCGAAGCTGTTTCAAGACCGGAGAATACACTGTCGCTGATCGTTTCCTTATCAATCGCATAGGCCACCGCCTGCCGGACAGCGGCATCGTTAAACGGAGCCTCCTGTGTATTGAAGCCGATAAAACGGCTGTTGGAAATGCTGTCATCCAATACGGTGCCAATTCCATCCGCAGAGGAAAGTTCGGTATAACCAGCAAAGCTCAAACGGGATGTACCCGCAAGCAGATCCACTTCGCCATTGCGCAGAGCGAGAATTGCAGCATCGGGATCCGCGATCACTTTTACGGTAAATTCGTCCACATCAGGCTGTTCTCCCCAATAATTGGGATTGCGGACGAAAGTATAAGAGGTTCCGTCACCGTCCCCGGCATACATATAGGGGCCAGTCCCCATTGTCTGGGTCAGCAGTTCTTCTTTAGTTGTCAAATCCTCATTAAACGCATTGGGCGATACGATTCCCATTGGGTTGCACATGGCGAGGTCGTTCAAAACACCATAATAAGGAGTGGTAAGATGAATTGCCACGGTATGTTCGTCCACCACTTCAATCGACTCCGTGAGTGTTCCAATCTTACCAAAGGATGCAATATATGCTCCCAAATTGGAGAATGCCGCCTCTAAGCTGGTTTTTACTGCTTCCGCATTGAGGTCAGCACCATCCGAAAACTTCACGCCTTCTTTGAGATGGAAAGTGTAGGTCAGTCCATCATCGCTGATGTCCCACGTTTCGGCCAGCCCAGCCTTAAATTCACCATTTTCCCGAACGACGAGTGTATCGTAGCAGTTACGGGCATAGTAGGTGAAACCGTAAGTACCATTGGAAGTGGCAGGGGACATCGCTGGATAGAAGCCGGTGGAAAAATCCCAGCTTTCTGTTGTTGTGATACTTACCGGAGTAGAATCAGAACCGGAAGTATCGGGTGTTGTACTGTTGCAGGCGCAGAGACCAAGCACCATAACGCCCGCCATCATCAGTGCAGCAAGTGATTTTAGTTTCATAAATCAAACCGTCCTTTCGTTTTTTGTATATATCACGCCCCAAGGAGCGTATATACCTATTTCAAATCAAGTGGGAAGCGCGCAAAAGCTGTTTGGTATAGGGGTTTTGAAATATCTTCAGATCCCCATTCCATTGACGGCTTTCGATCAGTTTCCCGTTTTGCATCACATGAATTTCGTCCGCAAGATAAAGCGCCGCGTCAATCTCATGGGTAATGAAAAGATAACAGCATTGTTCTTCCTCCTGAACTCTTTTTAGCAATTCCAAAATACTTTTGCGCAGAATGACATCCAAACCGCTGATGGATTCGTCAAAGACGATATAGCGCGGGGAAACAGCCAGAGCACGGGCAATCCCTACGCGCTTTTGCTGCCCGCCGGAGAGTTCGCCCGTTTTCTTGTTCGCTGTTTCCTTCGGCATCCCCATACGGTCAAGCAATTCAAAAATTCTTGCCCGTTCTTTCTCTTTAGGTATATTCAGCAGGTTTCGGATTGGCTCGGCAATCGCCTGATAAACCGTAAAATGGGGGTCAAGGGCGCTTTTTCCGTCCTGCAATACCAGTTGGATTGCTTTTGCCGTTTCTTTCCGGTTTCTTTTTCCTTTGCGGGAAATCGGTTTTCCGTCCAGCAGGATTTGACCGGACGAAGGTGATTCCAGCCCCAAAATTAACCGTGACAAGGTGCTTTTTCCGCAGCCGCTTTCTCCCACCAAAGCGTAGATATGATGATCTTCCATAGGCAGGCTCACATCAGAAACCGCATCAAACAGCAACTTATCTTCGCCTTTGTATTGTTTGCTTACATTTTTCACCTCCAGCATGTACTCACCCCCATCCCAAGTGGATCGCCTCAATCAGTTCCTTGGTATAATCAGCTATTGGATTCTGTAAGACCTCTTGGGCGCAGCCTTGTTCTACCATCTGTCCTTCTTTCAAAATCAGTACATGGCCTCCGACATGCCGTGCAACATCAAAGTCATGGGTGACTAAAAGCAGTGCGCAGCCCTGCTCCTGTAGATGCAGGAATTGCTCCACCGCTTTGTCCCTGTGAATCGCGTCTAAAGCGGTAGTCGGTTCATCGGCAACCACCAGCTTTGCGTTACCGGCAATCGCAAGGGCAATGAGGCAGCGCTGGAGCATACCACCCGAAAGCTGATACGGCCTGCTGCTTAAAATCCTTTTGGTGTCTGTAAGCCCTGCCCGAGACAACGCCTGTTCATAAAGAGACAAGGCTTCCTTTTTCTTCAAATCTTGATGCAGGTTAAGAAATTCGGCCATTTGAGCACCAATTTTTCTGGAAGGGTCGAGCGCCGTCATCGGATTTTGCGGGATAAAAGCGATTTTATTGCCATAGTACAGCGCCCGTTCTTTTTCCTTTAGCTGTAAAAGCGATCTGTTATCAAAAAAGATTTCGCCATTCACTTGGAAGGCGCTGCTGTTAAGCAGCCCCAAAATTGCCCGGCAGGTCATCGTTTTTCCGCTTCCTGATTGGCCTAAAAGGATAACTGCACCCGCTTCCTCCAACGCGCTGGGCAGACCAAGGCCGAGAAACGAAAAGCTGGAAACCGTGAGGATGGCCGAAGCTACGCCCGTTGAAAAATACACCAAAAACTGCGGAAGGATATTGGGAATTAAATGGTGAACAATAAGCTGCCACATTCCACAGCCGGACACCCTCGCGGCGACAATGTAATCCCGCCCAAGTTCCGTTTTGGCATAGGTGCGAATAAGCTGCATAAACCGCGCCCACATGGAGATGACAACCGCCCAAATAATATTTTGCAGGCCATTTCCCAAAACGCCGATAATCGCCACTGCGATAATGAGCGTGGGGAAAGCGATAAATACCTGGCTGATTCCTGTCACAACACGGTCAAACCAGCCGCCGATACACGCTGTCATCATTCCAAGGATTAAACCAATCCCTCCCAACAGAATCAAAATGGGAAGCGCCAGCCCAAGGGATGCTCTTGCACCATAAAGCAAGCGGGATAATTCACACCGCCCAAGCTGATCGGTTCCAAGGGGATAATCGGCGCTCGGCGCTTGATATTTCATCAGTGGATTCACCTCGTCCGGCGCATGGGGAGCCAAAAGCGGTGCGAGAATTGCAACGGCGCAGATCAGCACAATCAGGCCAAGCCCGATGACCGCCTGCGGATTTCTCCATATTTTACGCAGCATCGCTTTCCTCCTTTCTCCACGGGCATAGCAAGTGGTTGAGTATTTCGCCAAACAGTTCGGCCAGAAGATACAGCGCGGCGATAATCAGCATACAAGCGCCAATCGCGTTGGCATCAGCAGCCATAATACAGTTCATCAGGTAGTTGCCCACACCTTTGATAGAAAAGACCTTTTCCACTACGGCGCTTCCAGCAATCAGATAGCTTACATACTGGCAGAACAGGGTGATGACGGGCGGCAGGGCATTGCGGAATACCTTCTTCCAGAGGATCCTGTTTACCGTCATCCCGTTGGCACGGGCAAAGCTCACATAATCACGGTGCATTTCTTCCAGCAGTGAAGCGCGAAATACCCGTACAGTCGAGCAAATCACAGGAAAAGATAAGGTAATGGATGGCAATATCAATCCCATAATCCCCGATGCAGGCGTTACGCTGAAAATCGGGATTTCCACAGCGAAGCCAATCAACAGCAAAAAACCGAGCCAGAACGGAGGAACACAAATTCCAAACAGCGAAACAATCCGCATGATATGGTCCGTCAGCTTGTTCTTTTTGGCCGCGCATAAAACGCCAAGCAGAATTGAAAACACGATAATTTCAGCTAACGACAGAAAAACTAATTGCAGCGTTTGCGGGAAGTAGGCTGCCAAATCCGCAGCCACCTCGTTTGTTGAAAAAATAGATTCCCCAAAGTCGCCGCGAAAGACACCGCCGATCCAGTTCAAATACCGAATCGGAAGCGGCTGATCCAAACCAAGTTCCGCGCGTACCTGTTCAATCACTTCCGGTGTAGGAGAGAGATTTCCACGGCGCACAAGATAAGTGGCTGGGTCTGTACTGGATAATGCAGTCAGGATAAAGCACAGGATGCTTACGCCAAAGAGCAGAACCAGCAGCCGCACGATTCGTTTTATCCAATGAGATTTCACCGTTTCCCTCCTTTCTGGTTAATCAAAGCTAACCATTGTGTCGAAGTAACTGCGGCAGGCGGCATATCGCCCGCCGCAGTGCATAAATTACTGTGCAAGTTTCCAGTTCCGCGCTTTCTGCCGGATATTCCAGAATTTTTGATAGATTCCTTTTTGTTGTATCAGTTCAGCGTGAACGCCTTTTTCTACAATTTTTCCGTTATCCACCACCAAAATCTGATCGGCATCCCGAATCGTGGACAGCCGGTGTGCAATGACAATCAGCGTCTTATTTTTTACCAAAGCGCTGATGGCCTGTTGCAAATGCACCTCGTTTTCCGGGTCAACGCTGGCGGTTGCCTCGTCAAGCAGGATAATCGGCGCGTCCTTGAGCATGGCGCGGGCGATGGAGATCCGCTGCTTTTCTCCACCGGACAGGGTGGAGCCGCCTTCGCCAATTACCGTGTCATATCCTTGTGGCAGAGCAGAGATAAAATCGTGGCAGCAGGCTTTCTTTGCCGCTTCTACCACTTGCTCATGGGTTGCGTCCGGGCAGCCAAACTTAATATTGTTCTCAATAGTATCGTGGAACAGATACACATTTTGAAATACCATGCTCATATTCTTCAAGAGGCTGTCACAGGTAAACTCTTTGACATCGTGGCCGCCTATGGTAATGCTGCCTTCCTGCACATCCCAAAACCGGGCGATCAGCCTTGTAATGGTGGTTTTGCCGCCTCCAGAGGGACCGACAATCGCAGTCATGCTGCCCTGTGGAATGGAAAAACTCACATCCTTCAAAATTGGATTGCCATTCTCATAAGCAAAGGACACATGCTCGAAGCCAATGTCAAAGGAATCCAAAGGGATGTCCCTACCGTTTTCATCAATTTTTTTTGCCTGTTTGATACGCTCTACCCGGTCAAGGGCAGCGTCCATTGTCCGAATCATTGTCGTCATCTGGCCCATAACCTCAATCGGATTGAAGATGGTAAAGGAAGCGATCAGAATAACGGCGAGATTAGCGAAAGACAGGTCGCCGCCAACAGCGAGGATTCCCGCGCACAGCATAATCATGCAGGCCGAAATACGGAACACCATCGAATAGGTCATATTGAGCGGGGTAAATACACGCTCCACCCCATAAGAGGCAGCCGCATTGCTCTCATAGGCATCTTCAATATCGCTCAGATTTTTGTCGCACATATTGAAGGATTTTACAACGGAAATACCTTGCACGTATTCCAATGTGGCCGCAACTGCTTCGGATTGGATTTTCTGCCGCTTTGCAGAGAGCGCCTTTCCTTTTTTCTGCATGTGGCTGTAGATTGGGAAGGAAAGAAGGATGCCTGCCACGAAAATCAAACCGATACGCCAGTCAAAGGCTAAAATACAACCCGCCATGACAATCATACTCAAAACGCCGGTTGTAACCTTATCAAGGATGTGCATAGAGTAGTTCTCGAGAAAGTTCAAATCCGTTGTAACAGTCGCCGTAATGTCTCCGACACTGTTATCATGGAAAAAGCCCATCGGCACATTCCGCAGCCGGTCGCCCAATGCAATCCGTTCTCTGGCTACAAACTCAAAGCCTGCCGTACTTTGCAGCCGGTAAACCAGATATTTGAAAATCATGCGCAGGATTAAACCTCCTGCAATCAAGCCGATAACAATACCCCATGTTTGTCCTGTAATCGGTTGACCGTTCTGCAATTCTATCAGGACAAGAAAGACGGCGGCGATTGGCAGCAGGCCGAACATGGATTCCAGAAAGCCACAGATAAAGCTGCCCCAAATCCGTTTCGATAAGTTTCCGCTTAAACGCAGTACGCGCCGGATGATTTTCAGCATAATTCACTCACCTCCTGATTCATACTCCA
>PPYE01644265.1_pt1 | contig 10528 bp, 7 predicted proteins | sample 1559881 | NCBI WGS metagenome assembly PPYE01 (sample SAMN08240022, study PRJNA423297) | Human gut metagenome, whole genome shotgun sequencing project.
GGAGGGTGAATCTCTTGCAAAAACGTAAAGATTTTATCTGGAAAATGGGCGGCCAACAAGGTGAAGGTATCGAGAGTTGTGGCGAAATCATGGCGACAATCCTCGCTAAAGAAGGTTATTCCTTGTATAGCCAACGTTTATTTGCATCTCGTATCAAAGGTGGTCATACTACATTCGCATTGCGCGTTGCATTAGAACAAGTTATGTCTATTGGTGAAGGCGTAGACTTCTTGCTTTCTCTTGATCAAGAAACAGTTGATATGCATGGTTCTGAAGTTCGTGAGGGCGGTTACATCATCTGTGACAGCAAAGTAAATCCTGACTTCTCTAAATTTGAAGGTACAAAGGTTAATTGCTTGTCCTTGCCAATCTCTGAAACTGCAATGAAACAAGGTTCCTTGTTGATGCGTAATATCGTAGCACTTGGTATGTCTGTAGCACTTCTTGGTTTTGATACTAAGATGTTTAAAGATGCGATTGCTGCTAAATTTGCGAAAAAATCCCAAGAAATCGTGGATAAAAACTTAGCTGCCTTTGACGATGGTCATAGCCTTGTAATGGAAAAATTGGGCGATGTGGAAATCGATACATTGCCAGCTCCTGGTAAGAAAGATCAAATGTTCTTATTAGGTAATGAAGCATGTGCTTTAGGTGCTATTGCTGCGGGCTCCCGTTTCATGGCATCTTATCCTATTACTCCAGCATCTGAAGTAATGGAATATATGATTAAAAATATGGATAAATTGGGTGCTACTATCGTTCAAACAGAGGATGAAATCGCAGCATGCATGACAGCTATGGGTGGCGTATACGCAGGTGTTCGTGGCTTCACATGTACTTCTGGCCCTGGTCTTTCCTTGATGGCTGAGTCCTTATCCATGGCTTCCATGGCTGAATTACCAATGGTTGTTATCGACGTTCAACGTTCTGGCCCATCCACAGGTATGGCTACAAAGGTTGAACAATCTGATATTGATGCGGCTTGCTATAATGCACATGGCGATTACTCTGGTATCGTTATTTCTCCAACATCTATTGAAGAATGCTTCTATGAAATTCAAAAAGCTTTCAACTTGGCAGAAATGTACCAATGCCCAGTTATCTTCATGCCTGATTTGCAACAAGGTTTGAATAAACAATCCGTTCCTTCCTTCGACTTGAACCGTGTACCTATTAACCGCGGTAAAATGATGAAAGAAGCTGACCTTCCTGAATTGGAACAACCTAAATACTTCAAACGCTTTGAATTGACTGAAGATGGTATTTCTCCTCGTACAATTCCTGGTATGAAAAATGGTCTATTCCTTTCCACTGGTTTAGAACATAATGAAGAAGGTAAACCGGCAGAAGCTCCTACAATGCACGTAGCGCAAACGGATAAACGTTTCCGCAAATTGGAAACTGTAGCTGATAACTACGAACCATTCTTGAATAACGCTAAATACGACGAAGCAGATGTACTCGTTGTTGGTATGGCTTCTAGCCGTGGCGCTATCGAAGAAGCTGTTGCTGAATTCGATCAAGAAGGTGTTAAAGTTAACCACTTGCAATTGCGCTTGATTAAACCATTCCCAGCAAAACAATTACAACCATTCATGGATGCTGCGAAAAAAGTGGTTATCGTAGAGCACAATGCAACAGGTCAATTGACTAACTTGTTTAAAATCAACATGCATAAGAAATCTAAAATTTCTAGCTGCTTAAAATACGATGGTAATCCATTCACAAAAAGTTATGTGAAAAATGCGATTAAGGAGGTCCTATAATATGGCAACAGCTAAAGATTACAGAAACGATATTCGTCCTAACTGGTGCCCAGGCTGTGGCCATTATGGGGTTCAAGCAGCGATTACTGACGCTGTAGTAGCGAAAAATATTCCACCAGAAAAATTAGCAGTAATTTCCGGTATCGGTTGTTCCAGCCGTATCGGTGGTTATTTCTACGCTTATGGTGCTCATACAACTCATGGCCGTGCACTTCCTTACGCTCAAGGCGTAAAACTTGCTAACCAAGACTTAGAAGTTATCGCATTCTCCGGTGACGGTGATGCGTTCGCTATCGGTATGGGTCACACTATCCATGCTTTCAAACGTAATGTAAACATGACATACGTTGTAATGGATAACCATGTATATGGTTTGACTAAAGGTCAAGCATCCCCTCGTTCCGACATCGGTTTTGTTACAAAAACAACTCCTCGTGGGGCGTTCGAGTCTCCATTGTCCATCTGTGAAACTGCGATTGCAGCAGGTGCTACATTCGTAGCTCAAAGCTACATGATCAACCGTGAAGAACTTGTTGATTTGATTCAACAAGCTATGGACCATGATGGCTTCTCCTTCATCAACGTATTTAGCCCATGTGTTACATACAACAAACGCAACAGCTATGACTGGTTCAAAGAACACTTAGTAGCATTGCCTGAAGGCTATGATCCAACAGATCGTGCAGCAGCACTTAAAACTTTGGGCGATACAGATGGTTTGGTTACTGGTCTTATTTACCAAAATACATCTAAACCTTCCTTCGAAAAATCCTTGGCAGCAGCAAATGGTGGTCCACATCCTCGTCCATTAACTGAAGATGTGGTAAAACCAGATCAAGCGCTATTTGATAGCCTTTGCAATCAATTTAAATAATCTTATCTAAATTGAATTATGTATAATCTGAATCCCTCTTTACTGAATGTCCAGTAAAGAGGGGTTTTTACATTATGACATTATGAATAGTATGATTACTTTAGAGTGTTGTGAATGATATGGTTATTTTATAGTGGTATGAATCGTATTATTACTTTACGGAGGTTTTCTTAATTGATATACTAATTTATAATTTAGGATATTTATAATTAAGTAAAAATTGAACGCTTATAAGTATAAGAGGCTATTATTTCAGAATATGAGGCATAATGGAAACGTATAGAAGTATCATTTACTATGTGATTCATTAAGGAGAGGGAATGAGTAACGTGTCGAATGAATATAATGAAGCATTACTAGAGCCATTTAAGTATTATCGGGAAGAGTTAAAGGACGCGTTTCAACAAGTAACCGAAGAATACTTTCAACAACTAGTAGATCAATCAAAGATTGATATAGACAACAACAAAGTATTAATAGATAAGTATACTGTTGTATCAGAAAATCGCGATCAATCAAACACATCCTATAAACGATTTGGCCTTATCAAAAAGGTTGATATTGTTATTGGTATAGGTGCCATTATTTATGGTATTTATCAGTTTTCACAAGATCATATTGATATTGTAGCGATTATTGTTTCTATACTTATATTAGTTCTATGTGTAGGGCTTTACCTATATTGGATTAAGCCTAATAGTAAAAGCCTTGAAGAAAAACTTAATGATTTAGATGCTACATTAGCTAAAATGCGTCAAGAAGGCTATGAGATGATGGCCCCTTTAAACAATCTATTTCATAGTGAAATGACTGTAGAACTTATAAAAAAGGCGATTCCCTTTATTCATATGGATTCTAACTTTAATATTGAACGATATGAACAGCTCGTTAAAGATTATGGATTCTTAGAAAAAGGTGATGTAAATCATTCCACCTTAGATATTGCTTCTGGTGATATTTTAGGAAACCCCTTTGTTTTTCTGAAGCGCATAATTCACTGGATGGATGATTATACGTATGAAGGCACCTTAAATGTTACGTATACAGAAGAGTATGTTGATTCTAATGGGAATCTAAAAACTCGTGATGTTAACGAAACATTACGGGCCGTTATAAGACAACCAGGTCCTTATTATGCGAATAGAGTATCTTTAGTGTATGGTAATCATGCAGCACCTAACTTAACATTCCATAGAAAACCACCTGAAAAAGGATTCTTCAATTTTGGTGGTGCCAAGAGTCGGATAGCCAAAGGCATTGCTAGTCTTAGACAGAAGGGTCAGGATTCATTGGAGAATGGTGGAGGCTTCCAAGCTTTAGCCAATGAAGAGTTTGATGCACAATTTAATGCATTAGATCGCAACAATGAGGTTGAGTTCCGCGTACTATTTACGCCATTAGCACAAAACAACTATAAGGATATTTTTGAAAACTCTCCATATGGAGATGACTTTATATTTAATAAAGAGTGTAAAATTAATGAGATTAAAGCTGACAATTCTCAAAATTGGGACTTTGATACATCACCATCTCAGTATTATGATTTTTCATTCCAAAAGATTAAAGAGAAGTTCATTAATTACAACTGCAGTTACTTTGATCACATGTATTTCTCATTCCTACCAATTTTAGCGATTCCTGTGTATCAACAAATGGCTTCTAATGATTACATTTATGGCAAGTCTTATAATTTCAAATATAATGATTACATTACAGAAATGCTAGCAAATAAAATGGGACTTAACTTATTTGTTCCTCCTGATGCGGCTCAGCGGAATAATGTAAAAACAATTCTTAAGACTAGCCACCATAAAAATGAAGGTGACTCTGAGGTAATTAAGGTAGATGCCTATTCTTATAGGACCATCGAACACGTAGATCAAGTACCTGTACGAGCTGGTAATGGTAGAACCTATTATGTTCCAGTCCGCTGGGACGAGTATGTTCCTGTTACAAAATACGAATTGATAGAGGTTTCAGAAATTAAATCTGCTGGAGAGGATTTTAATCATATTAAAGGTCTAGATCAGTATCAAAAATCTGAAAATAATAGAGATAGGTCTTTTGCATACGATCACTTTATGGCAGGTAAACTATATCGACAAAATCAGTCTCTCGACGATTTATTAAATACTATTTACAAAGAATTTGGAGGTACCCAAAATGGCTAACCAACTCGACGAAATGAATCCGGAAATTATGTCTGAAGGCAGAGATGTGCATGTTATTGCTAAGGTAATCCCTGTTGAAACTAGTGGCTTTGAAAAACTTCTTCCAACGATCCTTATGGCAGTTGGTGTTATCGGTATCGTTTTAGGCATAGTTATAGACAAGTATTTAGTATCTATTATTGGCGCCATTGTATTGATTTATCCATGGTGGCGATTAAAACAAATTAGCTCAGAGTTTAATATGATGGAACAAAGAATTCAAAATGCTGCATCTGAAATTGATAACTATATGGAGCAACGTGTTGTGATTCTTTCTAATGCGGCTAAACTTGTGGAAAAATCTATTGAAGTTGATAAGGATATCCTTGTAGACATTGCTAAGTATAGAAGTGGTAATTTTTCTGAAGAATCTAGAAGTGATGTGAATGCACAACTTAACAAGGCTACAAGAGCCCTCAACGTAGCTATAGAAAATTATCCTGAATTACAAAGTCAAGATACGATTCGTGATGCAATGCAACAAAATTCTTACTTACAAAAAGAAATTACTGCAGCTAGAACGTTGTATAATGATGCTGTAAATACTTGGAATAGAGAAATCTTTGAATTCCCATTTAAAAAGATTGTAGCGGCCAAAGAAGGTAGAACTACAAGAATTCCATTTATTGCTGATCAAGAAACTAAAGAAAAAGCTAAGGGCGTTTTCTTTTAAGGGATAGGCAATTGGACGTTAGTATATAAAGGGCATACTATAAAATCTGATATTAGTATATAAGGGGATACTATGAAGTCTTATGAAAAAGGGATTAGCTTGTCCATCTGGACTTTGAGTTGGCCTATATTTATTGAAGTGTTCCTACAGCTGTTAGTAGGTAATATAGACCAAGTGATGATGAGTCACTACTCTCCTCAAGCGGTAGCGGCTGTGGCTAATGCCAATCAAATTTTAAATATATTTATTATGCTCATTATTGTTATGAGTACAGCTACGACGATTTTGATTGCCCAGTATTTAGGGGCTCGAAATAAGTCTAAGCTATCAGAGGTATGTACGGTCAGTTTGGTGTTGAACTTCTTATTTTCATCTGTTGCGGCCGTATTCTTTATTACCTGTCATGAATGGATTTTTACATGGCTAGGTATACCTCCCGAAACGATGAGCGATACGTCGATATATACGACCATTGTGGCCGCAGGATTACCGATTCAGGCTATGTATTACGCGCTGGTTGCCGTATTTAGAGGCCATTCATTAACGCGTGTTACTATGTATATCGCGTTAGTTATGAATGTTATCCATATCACAACTAACTATATATTAATATTTGGTCATGGTCCCATACCAAGCCTTGGTGTACTAGGGGTATCAATTTCTACCTGGTTATCTAAGGTGGTTGGACTCGTAATTATTGGCTATACATTTAAGAGATTGCTTACTTTAGAGGTGAGCTTCAAATTTTTAAAACCATTCCCGTGGCATACGGTTAAGTCTTTACTAAATATCAGTGTTCCCTCTGGTGGTGAAACCTTAAGTTATCAGTTATCTCAGACAACGATTATGAAAATGGTCAACATCCTAGGGCTAGCTGTTATTAATACAAAGGTGTATGTATCGGTTATTGCCATGCTTTGCTATGTATATACCATAGCATTAGCAAATGCATCTCAAGTTATTGTGGGTTACCTGATGGGGGCTAAACGACAAGCTGAGGTGACAAATCGCGTATGGCATTCTATGTTGTTAGCCATTGCCATTAGTGTAGGACTGGCTACGTTCTTTTATATTACCAGTGATATTGTACTATCCATATTTACTACGGATCCAGAAATCCTATCGTTAGCACATAATGTATTACTGATTGAGATTTTTCTTGAGTTAGGTCGTGCCGTTAATATTGTTATGGTTGGCTGCTTACAAGCAGCAGGGGATATTAGAACACCGATGCTCGTAGGCATTTTTGGCATGTGGTTATGTGCTGTACCATTGTCCTATCTATTTGGAATTTACTGGGGATGGGGCCTTGTAGGTATATGGATTGCCATGGCGGTAGATGAAATTTTACGAGGTTTATTATTTGTATATCGCTGGTATAGTGGGAAGTGGAAAAATAGACGCCTCATAGAGGCATAGTCTTATATTTACACGATTTCAATATACTTTTAGTAGTTTGTAGATATAGTTAGCCTTACATTGGAGAGTGTAAGGCTAATTATTTGTGAAAGTAGGTTTATATGAGTAAGACAGTAGGCATTATTGGCTTAGGTTTACTAGGTGGTTCGTTGGCGAAGGCTTTAAAGGCCTATACCGATTATGAGGTAGTAGGCTATGCGCGTCGCCAAGAGGTTTGTGATGCGGCCATTCAGGATGGGGTGGTAAAAGCTGCTTGGACTGAGGTAGAACCATTGATTGAAAATTCAGATATTGTTGTATTTTCATTGCCTCCAGATACAAATGCAAGACTATTTACAGAAATGGCACATCTTTTTAGACCAGGACAAGTGGTGACTGATGTATCTAGTGCAAAGGAAAACTTTGTACGAGCTGTATATGATTCTATTCCGAAAGGGACAATTTTTGTGTCTGTTCATCCTATGGCTGGCTCTGAAAAGGGTGGCTACGAAGTATCTCATAAAAACCTATTTAAAGGTATGGGCTGGATTGTACTAGAGGATAAGGCCTCTGATGTATATAGTGAAGGGGTTGCTCAAGAACTAGCTGAAATGGGACGCGCTGTAGGATCACGTATTGAATTCGTCGATATCTATGCTCACGATGCGTATTTAGCTATGGTGAGTCATATGCCACATTTATTGGCATCCATTCTAACTCAAGTTTCCGGTGGTGATGAATTAGGTGAGTTGCGCATGAAATTATCTGCAGGAGGCTTTAGAGACTGTACACGGGTTGCCGGTGGTTTGCCATCTATGTGGCGTGAAATCATTTACGGTAATAGACACAATGTAATTGAAGGTCTTTCACAGATTGAATCCGAAATCAAACGGGTAAAAGAGATACTTTCACAAGAAGATGAAGGTCAAGCTTTAGAATCCTATCTTGAACGAGGAAGAGAAATCCGCGGTAAATTACCATATTTAACAGGACAAATAAAGAATAGCTAATGATAAATAATTATTAGCTAAGGCTATACATTGATTAGTACTCATAGAATACTAACAATGAATAATTAACATTCATTTGAACTTGATGTATATTTATGTAGCTGAAGCAACGTGAAGCAACGCGGTTTATGCAGTATAATGTGTATACTAGGGTTCGTAAAGAATATACATTTACCATATTATTTAGTTAAGGAGATACCATGAGTTTGTTACAAGAAACTTGTGACGCTATTAGAGGTCGCAGTCATGAAATTGAACAACATATAATCGATAATTGGAATGCAGGTTCACCTGTAGAACAATATGGGCGACTTGTAAACGTGGTGGCTCAATATGGTGCGGCTACAAATCAGGAACAGTTAACGGTTCCAAAGCCTTGTATGATTATTGCCTCTGCCGATCATGGCGTGGCCGATATGGGCGTAAGTGCGTATCCAAAGGAAACAACTGTAGGGATGACACAAAACTACTTAATTCCTAAAGGGGCGGGCGCCAATTCCTTAGCTAATTACTGTGGGGCACAAATGGAAGTTATCGATATGGGCATTGATGCAGATATGAGCTGGGTACCAGGACTCCGTAGTCATAAACTTGGTATGGGCACAAAAAACTTTGTAGAAGAACCTGCCATGACTCGTGAGCAAGCTATTGAAGGTATTGAAACGGGTATTCGTCTTGTAAAAGAGAAAATTGACGAAGGCTTTAATGTCTTCTTAGTAGGGGAAATGGGTATTTCCAATACTACCGCTAGTGCTCTTATGACTGCTAAGTTTGCAGGACTCACTGCAGAGGAAGCTACAGGTCGGGGCACTAATATTTCTGACGAACGTCTGAAGTTAAAGCAACGCATTGTACATGATGTATTAGAAAAATATAAAGATATTCCAAAAGACGATGCCATTGGGATTTTATCCTCTGTGGGCGGCTTTGAATTTACCTGTATCGTAGGTGTTATTCTAGGTGCTGCAGCGAACAATGCACTTGTTATTATTGATGGTTTTAATACATCTGCTTGTGCATTGGTTGCTAAAACATTAGTTCCACAGGCGATGGATTATGTAATGGCATCTCATTTATCTGCTGAAAAAGCAGCTAAATCTTCTTTAAAAAATTTAGGCCTTGAAGCCTATGTTGATTTAGGTCTTTGTCTCGGTGAGGCCTCTGGTGGGTCCATTCAAATGGGGATGCTAGATCTTGCCGTTCATATGTATTTGGCTGTTACAGGAGGTAAGGCATGAGAACTTTTACAATTGAACCATTACATGCGCCATCCATGGAAGCATGCCGATTACGTATCGATAATTTAACAAAACCTATTTATAGCCTTGCAACATTAGAGTTAATAGCTGAGCGTTTTGCGGGCATTCTGGCAGATCCTCAACCAAATCATTTGCGCTATGGCGTACTTGTGGCGGCGTCGGACCACTTGGTAGATGGTCCTCAAAATAGTCAGCATGGTAGTGAAAGTTATGAGGCTATCAAGCGTTTCAATGAAGGTAGAACGGCTACGCAGGGGGCGGCATTTAAGTTAAATGCAGACGTACATGTTGTAAATGTAGGTCTTGAGCAAGATACTAGTAATCTAGAATATATTGATCAACAAGTCATTCGTAAAGGATCTCATTTCTTTGGTGTAGAACCTGTTATTTCTCGAGATGAACTTGAGCGAGCTCTAGAGCTTGGCTTTACCTATGCTGATAAATTACACAACGATGGATTGCAAGTCGTTGCTATTGGTAATATTGGTGAACGAGCATTCCTTGATTCTCTCGTAACGACTGCAACTATCACAGGATGTGAATTTAGTGATATTCTCGTTCATACTGAATGTGGCCCTACTATTGAACAGCGAGCGGCTCATATTCATTCTTTTGTAGATCGTTTTAATATTGCTGTGGATGATTGGTCTGCTTTGAGTGAAAGCGAGCGCCGTGATGCGGTATTACATTTGCTCCATATTGCAGGAGGCTTAGATATTGCATTCTTAACAGGTTTTATCTTAGGTGCCGCAAGTCACCGTATGGCTATCGTATTTGATAATGCCGTAACAGGCGCAGCTGTATTGTCTGCAGTTACTATTGAGCCATTAGTTAAGGACTATGTATTCCCATCCGCCGCCTATGAGGAACCAATTCACAAGGAACAATGTCGATTCCTTGGAATAAAGCCATGTTTACACTACAATTTACAAATTGATGAAGCATTGGGTTCCACAATGGGTCTATCTATTATCGATGCATCTATGTATATGTTAAATGATATGAAAACCTTCGTTGAAGCTGAGGTTAAAGCTGCTGAAGATGGTGCTGGTAAAGGTAGACAAAAGAATAAAGAGTAGTCTATATAAAAGAGGGAGTTTTAAATCCCTCTTTTTATATGTTTTATGCTCAATTATCCGAAATTAACTGAGAATTTCATGGAAAAACCATTGACACTATATGTGTAAATTGATATTATTATAGGGCAGTCAGGACAGACTTAAATTCTTCTTGACGACAGATTGATGATTATGTTATATTAATTATCGGTTCTGTATGCGGGAATAGCTCAGCGGTAGAGCACCGCCTTGCCAAGGCGGGGGTCGCGAGTTCGAATCT
>PPYE01598959.1_pt1 | contig 10527 bp, 11 predicted proteins | sample 1559881 | NCBI WGS metagenome assembly PPYE01 (sample SAMN08240022, study PRJNA423297) | Human gut metagenome, whole genome shotgun sequencing project.
GCCTTTCGTTGTACACACACGTGACGCAATAGAGGATACTTACGAGATTATTAAAGAAGTTGGGGTTGGTCCTTGTGGTGGGATTATGCACTCATACTCAGGGTCCCTAGAGATGGCTCAAAAATTTGTTGAGCTCGGTATGATGATTTCATTTTCAGGTGTTGTAACTTTTAAGAAGGCTTTGGATGTTCAAGAAGCTGCTCAGTACTTACCTTTAGATAAGATTTTAGTTGAAACAGATGCACCGTATCTAGCACCTGTGCCAAAACGTGGTCGTGAAAATCGTACAGGGTATACACGTTACGTGGTGGATAAGATTGCCGAGCTTCGTGGTTTAACAAGTGAAGAGGTTGCAAGAGTTACTTATGACAATGCGATGAGGATTTTTGGTCTGAATGAGTAAAATAAAAATTCAAGAAGTTATCGTCGTAGAAGGCAAGGATGATACGGCAAATTTGAGACGTTTTTATGAGGTGGATACCTATGAGACTAGAGGCTCTGCTATTAATGAGGATGACTTAGAGCGTATCGATAAGCTTAATGAATTACGAGGAGTGATTGTTTTCACAGATCCAGATTATAATGGAGAACGTATTCGGAAAATCATCATGGAAGCTGTTCCGACAGCAAAGCATGCTTTTTTGAACCGTGGTGAAGCAAGTCCAAAATCTAAGACAAGAGGCCGTTCCTTGGGAGTCGAGCATGCAAATTTTGAAGATATTCAGAAGGCACAAAGCAACAAGAATCCTGATATTAAAAATAAGAAAAGAGAATAAATGAGAATTGCAGATTATAGTGTGACCAAGGCTGTTCTTGAACGTCACGGTTTTACCTTTAAGAAGTCTTTTGGACAGAACTTCTTAACAGATACAAATATTTTACAAAAGATTGTCAATACGGCAGAGATTAATAAAAATGTCAATGTTATCGAAATTGGGCCAGGTATTGGAGCATTAACTGAATTCTTGGCTGAAAATGCTTCGGAAGTTATGGCATTTGAAATTGATGAGCGATTGGTTCCGATTTTGGAAGACACTTTGCGTGATCATGATAATGTTAAAGTGATTAACGAAGATGTTCTCAAGGCAGATTTACAGACACGTGTCAAAGAATTTGAAAATCCAGATCTACCAATCAAGGTTGTAGCCAACCTGCCATACTATATTACGACACCAATTTTAATGCATTTGATTGAGAGTAAGATTCCTTTTTCAGAATTTGTTGTTATGATGCAAAAAGAAGTTGCAGATCGTATTTCTGCTGAGCCCAATACAAAGGCCTATGGTTCGTTATCCATCGCTGTGCAATATTATATGACTACCAAGGTGGCATTCGCTGTCCCTCGTACAGTTTTTGTGCCAGCACCTAATGTTGACTCGGCTATTTTGAAGATGACACGCCGTAAGCAACCTTTAGTCGAAGTTAAAGACGAAGATTTCTTTTTCCGTGTATCAAAGGCTAGTTTTTTGCATCGTCGCAAGACGCTTTGGAATAATCTGACAAGTCATTTTGGTAAGTCTGAAGAAGTTAAAAACAAGCTTGATCAGGCTTTGGAAAATGCAGCTATAAAACCTTCTATTCGGGGAGAGGCACTGTCTATTTCGGATTTTGCACGTCTCTCAGATGCTTTGAGAGAAGCTGGTCTATAATTCAAAAATCCCACTGAATGTCAGTGGGATTTTTGCTATGCGGAGAAAGGGAGTTGAACCCTCACGCTTGAAAAAGCACATGCGCCTGAAGCATGCGTGTCTGCCATTCCACCACCTCCGCAGTGATAGTATTATTATACTGCAAGTTAGTAAAAATTCAAGGACTAAGGAACCAGATTTTAACAGTAATCTTTTGGATCGTTTTTTGGTTTTATTAGAGCATAAACATATAAAACCTGTAATCTATATTTCTAAGATGGACTTGGTTGAAGATGATTCGGAGATGAAGAGTATTCAAACACAGTATCAACGAATTGGTTTTGATTTTGTCTTTACTTTGGAAGAACTATTGCCTCTCTTGGCTGATAAAGTCACAGTCTTCATGGGGCAGACTGGAGTAGGAAAATCGACTCTGCTAAATCGTATTGCCCCGCAGTTAAATTTAGAAACAGGTGAAATTTCGGACAGTCTAGGTCGTGGTCGTCACACAACAAGGTCTGTAAGCCTTTATGATGTTCATGGTGGGAAGATTGCTGACACACCTGGGTTCTCTTCACTAGACTATGAAGTGGCTAATGCAGAAGATTTGAGTGAAGCTTTTCCAGAAATTCGTCAGGCCAGTCATGGCTGTAAGTTCCGTTCCTGTACCCACACCCATGAACCTTCTTGTGCTGTTAAAGATGAAGTGGAAAATGGTCAAATCTGGGAAGTTCGTTATGATAATTACCTTCAATTTTTAAGTGAAATTGAAAACCGTCGCGAAATATATAAAAAAACTATCAAAAGAAAGTAGGTCTCTCATGTCATATAAAATTGCTCCATCTATCCTAGCTGCTGATTACGCTAATTTTGCTTCTGAACTAGCTCGTATTGATGCATCAGGCGCAGAATATGTTCATATCGATATCATGGATGGCCAATTTGTTCCGAATATCAGTTGGGGAGCAGATGTGGTTGCTAGCATGCGTAAACATAGTAAGTTAGTTTTTGATTGTCATCTTATGGTTGTTGATCCTGAGCGTTATGTGACTGCTTACGCACAGGCTGGTGCAGATATTATGACTATTCATGTCGAAGCTACTAAACACATTCATGGTGCCATTCAGAAGATTAAAGCTGCTGGTATGAAAGCAGGTGTTGTAATCAATCCTGGCACACCAGTTGAGGCACTTATTCCAGTACTTGCTCTAGTGGATCAAGTACTTATTATGACTGTAAACCCAGGTTTTGGTGGTCAGACCTTTATTCCAGAAATGATGTCTAAGGTAGAACAGGTCGTTGAACTTCGCCAAAAAGGTGGCTATTCATTCGATATTGAAGTTGATGGTGGGGTAGATAACAAAACCATCGCAGCATGTGCTAAGGCGGGAGCTAATGTTTTTGTAGCGGGCTCTTACCTTTTCAAAAATCATGATTTGACTGCGCAAGTTCAAACGCTCCGTGATGCTATCGATGCCTAAAATAGCTTTGTTTGTCGGTGGTGAGCTAGATTGGTTCACTACCGATTTTGATTATTTTGTTGGAGTGGATCGTGCTTGTTTGTACTTACTGGAGTTAGGGTTACCTCTTGACCTGGCTGTAGGGGATTTTGATTCGGTCTCTGAGTTAGAATTAGATGTCATTCAATCGACAGCTAAATCTTGTAAGAAAGCTTCAGCTGAGAAGAATGACACAGACACTGAGTTAGCTTTAAAATTGATTTTTCAGGCTTACCCCGAAGCTGAAGTAACCATTTTTGGTGCTTTTGGTGGTAGGATAGATCATATGTTGTCAAATGTATTTCTAGTCAGCGATCCGCAACTAGCTCCTTTTATGGATCGTATCTGCTTACGGGATAAGCAAAATAAAATTACTTATTGTTCAGAAGGCAAACATGAATTTCTTCCAGAACCTGATATGACTTATATATCCTTTTTACAGGAAGGTGATGGAGAACTGACGATTTTGGGAGCAAAACATGAATTAACCAGTAGTAATTATTTTCAAAAAAAAATCTATTCCAGCAATGAATTCGTTGATGGTCCAATTCATGTGACGGTACCAAATGGATACGTGATTATCATCCAGACTAGAGATAGGAGTTAGTATGATCTACCTGATTACACTTTTGACTTTTTTAAGCCTAGGGTTTTTGGTTGTTCTCTACTTGAAGAATGTGGAGTTAAAAGAACAGCTTAATAAGAGTCTGGAAGAAAATGCAGATAATCTTTCAGATCAAATTTCTTTTCAGTTAGAAAATTTTGCTAAAACAAATCAACTCGAAACGACAAAGCAATTGAATCAATTGCAGGTGGCACTTTATCAACAATTGACAGATATTCGCGAGGTTTTGCACCAAAACTTATCCGATAATCGAGATCGTTCTGATCAACGCCTAGAGCAAATAAACCAAAGCCTGGCGAAAGCTGTTAGGGATATGCAGGATTCCAATGAGAAACGTTTGGAACAAATGCGTCAGACAGTTGAAGAGAAACTGGAACAAACTTTACAAACACGCTTACAAGCGTCTTTTGAGACGGTTTCAAGACAGCTAGAGTCTGTTAACCAAGGTTTGGGGGAAATGAAAAATGTTGCTAAGGATGTTGGGAGCCTCAACAAGGTCCTTTCAAATACAAAAACACGTGGTATTCTGGGAGAACTTCAATTAGGACAAATTATTGAAGATATACTGGCTGCTAATCAGTACGAGCGAGAATTTCCTACGGTATCAGGTTCAAGTGAACGGGTTGAATATGCAATTAAGATGCCTGGAAATCATAAAGACGAATATGTCTACCTCCCGATAGATTCTAAGTTTCCCCTAGAAGATTATTATCGTCTGGAAGATGCTTATGAATCTGGCGATAAAGAGCAGATTGAGAGTCATCGTAGGTCACTTATGACTAGTATTCGACGATTTGCCAAGGATATTAATAAGAAGTATCTTAATCCACCTGAGACGACCAATTTTGGTATATTATTTTTGCCGACGGAAGGACTTTATGCTGAGGTGGTACGACAGCCGGCCTTCTTTGACGCCCTTCGTCGCGAGGAGAATATTGTAATTGCAGGTCCATCAACATTATCTGCACTCTTGAATTCATTATCTGTAGGATTTAGAACTTTGAATATTCAAAAGAATGCGGATGATATTAGTAAAATTTTAGGCAACGTTAAACTGGAGTTTGGTAAGTTTGGAGATATGCTTGCTAAGGCTCAAAAACAATTAAATACAGCAAGTAAAACTGTCGATAGTCTGCTTAACACACGGAGCAGGGCAATTGTTAGAGCTCTTGATACCATTGAAACCTACCAAGATAGTGCGACACAAAGTTTGTTAGATTTACCACGATTAGAAAATGAGGATGAGCATGAAAATTAATCAAATGAAAAAAGATGAGTATTTTGAAGGCTTTTATCTGATTAAGCGTGCAGAAGTACGTAAGACACGAGCGGGAAAGGACTACATTGCCTTTACCTTCCAGGATGATTCTGGTGAGATTTCAGGAAATTTATGGGATGCTCAGCCTTATAATGTTGAAGAATTTACAGCTGGTAAGGTAGTCCATATGAAAGGACGCCGAGAGGTTTATAATAACACGCCTCAAGTCAATCAAATTACCTTGCGACTCCCTTTATTTGGTGAACCGAATGATCCGGCTGATTTTAAGGGAAAGCCACCGGTAAATTTATCCGAAGTGCGTGAATATCTTGAGCAGATGATTTTCAAAATAGAGGAAGCTACGTGGCAACGTGTGGTCCGTGCCCTTTATCGTAAGCATAATAAGGAGTTTTTTAGTTTTCCTGCTGCTAAAACAAACCATCATGCCTTTGAAAGTGGATTAGCTTATCATACAGCGACTATGATTCGCTTGGCTGATAGTATTGGAGATATTTATCCAGAGCTAAATAAGAGTTTGCTCTTTGCAGGAATTATGCTACATGACCTAGCTAAGGTCATTGAATTAACTGGTCCTGAAAATACAGAATATACCGTTCGTGGAAACTTGATTGGTCACATAGCTTTGATTGATGAAGAAATCACCAAAGTTCTTGTCGAGCTTAATATTGATGATACACGTGAGGGTGAACATTTAATGAAAAAATGTTCGCTTTTTATTGTATTATGGTATAATAGTTAAAAAATACAGAAAATATAGGTAACCTATGAAATTAAAACGAAGTGAGCGTATGGTAGTGATTTCAAACTACCTGATTAATAATCCATATAAACTAACAAGTCTTAACACCTTTGCAGAGCGTTATGAAGCTGCTAAGTCGTCAATCTCAGAAGATGTTGCTATTATTAAAAAAGCTTTTGAAGAAAGTCAAATAGGGGAAATCGAAACAGTAACGGGTGCCTCTGGGGGTGTTATATTTACACCAACTATTTCTGATGAAGATGCAAGAAGTCTAGTTGAAAATCTTTGTGAACGCCTTGCTGAGAGTGATCGTATCTTGCCAGGTGGTTATCTCTATCTATCTGATTTATTAAGTACCCCATCGATTTTGAAAAATGTTGGTCGTATTATTGCTAGTGCTTTTAAAGGGCAAAAAATTGATGCTGTAATGACTGTTGCTACAAAAGGTGTGCCTTTGGCAAATGCAGTGGCAGATGTCTTGAATATTCCATTTGTTATTGTTCGTCGTGATCTGAAAATCACAGAAGGATCAACAGTCTCAGTAAACTACGTCAGTGGCTCAAGCAATCGTATTGAAAAAATGTTCCTTTCAAAACGCAGTTTGAAACCAAATAGTCGTGTTCTTATTGTTGATGATTTTCTTAAAGGTGGCGGCACTATTACCGGTATGATTAGTTTGCTTTCGGAATTTGATAGTGAGTTGGTGGGTGTAGCTGTATTTGCAGAGAATGCCAAAGTCGATCGAGACATTCATGAATACAAATCATTGCTCACTGTATCTGACATCGATGTAAAATCACAAAAAGTAGAAGTTGAAGTAGGTAATATTTTCGATAAATCAAAAGCTTAGAACGTAATTCCTAATTTAATATTTAGGAATTTTCTTTTTGGTAAGAATTTGTTGACAATGTTCCTTAGAATATGGTATTATATCAGATGGTACTTTTTACTTTTGGTCTCTCAAAAGTGTACAGAGACGTGCTGACATAAGTTGCAAAAGTACACACAGATATGGATTGTCACCAGTGCCATATCAACCAAAAATAAAAAACACAGGAGAATGTAGATGCCTACAATTAACCAATTGGTTCGTAAACCACGTCAATCAAAAGTTGTTAAATCTAAATCACCAGCTTTGAACGTTGGTTACAACAGCCACAAAAAAGTTCAAACTAACGTATCTTCACCACAAAAACGTGGTGTTGCAACACGTGTTGGAACAATGACACCTAAAAAACCTAACTCAGCCCTTCGTAAATTTGCTCGTGTACGTTTGAGCAACCTTATCGAAGTTACTGCTTACATCCCAGGTATCGGACACAACCTCCAAGAACACAGCGTTGTTCTTATCCGTGGTGGACGTGTAAAAGACCTTCCAGGGGTACGTTACCACATCGTCCGTGGTGCACTTGATACTGCAGGTGTAGCTGATCGTAAACAAAGCCGTTCTAAATACGGTGCTAAACGTCCTAAAGGGTAAGAAGGGAGATAAGATAAAATGAGTCGTAAAAATAGAGCGCCTAAACGCGAAGTATTGGCAGATCCATTGTACAATTCAAAAATCGTTACACGTCTTATCAACCGTGTAATGCTTGATGGTAAACGTGGTACTGCTGCAACAATCGTATACGATGCTTTCGAGCAAATCAAAGAAGCAACTGGAAACGATGCTCTTGAAGTATTCGAAACAGCTATGGACAACATCATGCCTGTACTTGAAGTACGTGCACGTCGTGTTGGTGGTTCAAACTACCAAGTCCCAGTTGAAGTTCGTCCAGAACGTCGTATAACTCTTGGTCTTCGTTGGTTGGTTAACGCATCACGTGCGCGTGGTGAACACACTATGAAAGAACGTCTTGCAAAAGAAATCATGGATGCTGCAAACAACACTGGAGCAGCAGTTAAGAAACGTGAAGATACTCACAAAATGGCTGAAGCAAACCGTGCCTTTGCACACTTCCGCTGGTAATTATAAGTTTCAAGCTGTATTACAGTTATATATTATTCATAAGCTGAGGCTTTGGAACTGTAACAGATTGAGTTTTGGTTCTGGTTCAAATTGTATAATTTATATCGTTTGAAAAACAGTTGAATATCATTGAAGAACGGGTAGGTCCTGCCTATCCGTTTTTTGACAATAATGTTATAATAAATAAGTAAACTAAAATATTTATAGGAGAATAAACCTAATGGCACGCGAATTTTCACTTGCAAAAACTCGTAATATCGGTATCATGGCCCATGTCGATGCTGGTAAAACAACTACAACAGAGCGTATCCTTTACTACACTGGTAAAATTCATAAAATCGGTGAAACTCACGAAGGTGCATCACAAATGGACTGGATGGAGCAAGAACAAGAACGTGGTATCACAATCACTTCTGCCGCTACAACAGCGCAATGGAATGGTCACCGTGTTAACATCATCGATACACCAGGACACGTGGACTTCACTATCGAAGTACAACGTTCACTCCGTGTATTGGATGGTGCCGTAACCGTTCTTGACTCACAATCAGGTGTAGAGCCTCAAACTGAAACAGTTTGGCGTCAAGCAACTGAGTATGGTGTTCCACGTATCGTATTTGCCAACAAAATGGATAAAATCGGTGCTGACTTCCTTTACTCAGTAAGCACACTTCATGATCGTCTTCAAGCAAACGCACACCCAATTCAATTACCAATCGGTGCTGAAGATGACTTCCGTGGTATCATTGACTTGATTAAAATGAAAGCTGAAATCTATACTAATGACCTAGGTACAGATATTCTTGAAGAAGATATTCCAGCTGAATACGTAGATCAAGCAAACGAATACCGTGAAAAATTGATCGAAGCAGTTGCTGAAACTGACGAAGATTTGATGATGAAATACCTTGAAGGTGAAGAAATCACTAACGATGAATTGAAAGCAGCTATTCGTCGTGCTACAATTAACGTTGAATTCTTCCCAGTTCTTTGTGGTTCAGCCTTCAAAAACAAAGGTGTTCAATTGATGCTTGATGCGGTTATTGACTACCTTCCAAGTCCACTTGATATTCCAGCCATCAAAGGTATTAACCCAGATACAGGCGAAGAAGAAACTCGTCCTGCTTCTGATGAAGCGCCATTTGCAGCTCTTGCCTTCAAGATCATGACTGACCCATTTGTAGGTCGTTTAACATTTATCCGTGTTTACTCAGGAATCCTTCAATCAGGTTCTTACGTAATGAATACTTCTAAAGGTAAACGCGAACGTATCGGACGAATCCTTCAAATGCACGCTAACAGCCGTCAAGAAATCGAACAAGTTTATGCCGGTGATATCGCTGCTGCTATCGGTTTGAAAGATACTACAACTGGTGACTCATTGACTGATGAAAAAGCTAAAGTTATTCTTGAGTCAATCGAAGTTCCAGAACCAGTTATCCAATTGATGGTTGAGCCTAAGACTAAAGCTGACCAAGATAAAATGGCTATCGGTCTTCAAAAACTTGCTGAAGAAGATCCAACATTCCGTGTTGAAACTAACCCTGAAACTGGTGAAACTGTTATCTCTGGTATGGGTGAACTTCACCTTGATGTCCTTGTTGACCGTTTGAAACGTGAACACAAGGTTGAAGCCAATGTTGGTGCCCCACAAGTATCATATCGTGAAACATTCCGTGCTGCAACACAAGCACGTGGATTCTTCAAACGCCAATCAGGTGGTAAAGGTCAATTTGGTGACGTTTGGATTGAATTTACTCCAAACGAAGAAGGTAAAGGATTCGAATTCGAAAATGCTATCGTTGGTGGTGTGGTTCCACGTGAATTCATCCCTGCAGTAGAAAAAGGATTGGAAGAATCAATGGCTAATGGTGTCCTTGCTGGATACCCAATGGTTGACATTAAAGCTAAGCTTTATGATGGTTCATACCACGATGTCGATTCATCTGAAACTGCCTTTAAGATTGCTGCATCTCTTGCACTTAAAGAAGCTGCTAAGACTGCACAACCAACTATTCTTGAGCCAATGATGCTTGTAACTATCACTGTTCCAGAAGAGAACCTTGGTGATGTTATGGGTCACGTTACTGCTCGTCGTGGACGTGTTGATGGTATGGAAGCACACGGTAACACCCAAATCGTTCGTGCCTATGTACCACTTGCTGAAATGTTCGGTTATGCAACAACACTTCGTTCTGCAACTCAAGGACGTGGTACATTCATGATGGTATTTGATCACTATGAAGATGTTCCAAAATCAGTTCAAGAAGAAATCATCAAGAAAAATTCTGGTGAAGCTTAATTAGAAGTTTTTAAGTTAAGGTGCTTATGAAAGTAAGTGCCTTTTTCTATTGCATTTTCCTGAAAAAAATTATATAATAGACGTGTTAAAAGGTTAAATGAAAGCCCTCAAGTTAATCTTTTCACAATAGGGAGAGCTCGCTCTCAAAATTATATTTATTTGATTTTCATAAGGAGGAAATCACTAATGGTAGTTAAAGTTGGTATTAACGGTTTCGGACGTATCGGTCGTCTTGCTTTCCGTCGTATCCAAGACGTAGAAGGTGTTGAAGTTACACGCATCAACGACCTTACTGATCCAGTTATGCTTGCACACTTGTTGAAATACGACACAACTCAAGGTCGTTTCGACGGTACTGTTGAATTAAAAGATGGTGGATTCGAAGTTAACGGTAAATTCGTTAAAGTTTCTGCAGAACGTGATCCAGAACAAATTGACTGGGCTAACGATGGTGTAGAAATCGTTCTTGAAGCAACTGGTTTCTTT
>PPYE01208636.1_pt1 | contig 10526 bp, 7 predicted proteins | sample 1559881 | NCBI WGS metagenome assembly PPYE01 (sample SAMN08240022, study PRJNA423297) | Human gut metagenome, whole genome shotgun sequencing project.
CTGCTCCGCCCGCGGGTGCCGATCTCGTCGGAAGAACGGGCGGAGCAGAGCCCCGCCCCTACAAGGTCCCCGCAAGAAGGCAACATCCATCAAAATTTCAGCCGTACCTTCTATTGACAGCAGTCGTTCTACGGCAACTAGCTGCAAATCCGACACCTCCGTATCAGGCGGCGCGTAGTCAAACGCCCGTAAGGTGACTCCCGAGTGGAACGACGCCTGAAGCCCGGGTTCTCGCCTGAATTCAGAGGCAGAAAGCACCCCGCATCCCCAAGCACTCTTTTCTCCCCTATCTTTTCTCTTGCGAGAGAAAAGATAGGGCCGCCGGAGGCGATGGCAGCTGCAAATTTGCTACAACCTCTCAGTCAGCCTTCGGCTGCCAGCATCCCTCCCCCTTTTGTCCCTTCGGGACATTTCCTCCTGACAGGGGGAATCGGCCCCTGAAAGGGGAGCCAAGGGGTTCGCGCGGCCGGAGGTGCGTCAGAAAGAATCAACACCATTATACTATCCCTCCTTCCTGAAAGGAAGCTGAAATTCTTTCATGTTTTCTTTACAATTCGTTCTCATATTTTTCAGGATGATTTCAGAATTATGCGGTATGCTGAAAGCACAAAAACAAAGAACCAAACGCGCAGCGCAGCCGCTGCACGAAAAAAGGAGATCATCGATATGTCTGAAGAATTCTATCCTGAACATGAGATCCATACCGACCCGGTCGAAAATCAGCAGACCGAACAGCAGACCTGGCAGGCGGCCCAGCAGCAGACCGCGCAGCAGACCTGGCAGGCCGCTCCGCAGCAGCCGTCTTCTCCGGCACCGGAAGCAAAGAAGAAGGGCGGCAAGGCCGCGAAGGTCGTCGCGCTGCTGCTGGCATGCGCGCTGGTCGGCGGCGGCTCCGGCTTCGGCGCAGCGGCGCTGATGCAGAAGCAGTCCGCGCCCGCCTCCAATTCCGTCTCCTCCGCTTCGTCCGACGCTTCCGTCATGCTCGAGGGCCAGCGCCAGACCGCAGCCCTGCAGGTCGCGTCCATCGACACCAGCAAGGTCCTGACGCCGAGTGAGGTCTACGCCCAGAACGTCAACTCCACCGTCGGCATCACGACCTCCATCACCACCAACTACTTCGGCTACCAGACCACAGGCGCCGCGGCCGGTTCCGGCTTTATCCTGACGGCCGACGGCTACATCCTGACGAACTACCACGTCGTGGAGTCCTCGGATTCCATCAAGGTCACGACCTATGACGGCACGAGCTATGACGCGCAGCTCATCGGCTACGACGAGAGCAACGACATTGCCGTCCTGAAGATCGACGCGACCGACCTCACCCCCGTCGTGCTCGGCGACTCGGATACGCTGAACGTCGGCGACAGCGTCGTCGCCATCGGCAACCCGCTGGGCGAGCTGACGTTCTCCCTGACGACCGGCGTCGTCAGCGCACTGGACCGCCCCGTCACCTTCTCCACCGGCTCGACCATGAACCTCATCCAGACCGACTGCGCCATCAACTCCGGCAACTCCGGCGGCGCACTCTTTAACCTCTACGGCGAGGTCATCGGCATCACCAACGCCAAGTATTCCTCCTCGAGCGCCTCTTCCGAGGCCTCGATCGACAACATCGGCTTCGCCATCCCGATCGACCAGGTCCGCTCGATCTTTGAGTCGATCATCACCAACGGCTATATCGTCAAGCCCTACATCGGCGTGACCGTCTCCGACGTCTCCGCCGAAAGCCAGAGCTACGGTCTGCCGCAGGGCGCGGCTGTCCGCTCCGTGACGGAAAACGGCCCGGCCGCAGAAGCCGGTCTGCAGGAAAATGACATCATCACCACCGTGAACGGCGAAGCCATCACCGGCAGCAACGATCTGGTCAAGCTCGTGAAGGCCGCCTCTGCAGGCGATACGCTGGAGCTGACGGTCTACCGTCAGGGCCAGACCGTGACCCTCACCCTGACCGTCGGCGAGCAGAAGACCGACGCGCTGCCCACGCAGACAGCGGACGAGACCCAGCAGCCGCAGTCCCAGAACCCGTATGACGGCCAGTACGGCGGCCAGTCCAACGGGCAGTCCGGCGACAGCTTCGGCAGCTGGCCGTTCGGCTTCGGCTTCGGCGGCTGAGCATAAAATTACCCACTTCCTGACCGGTTTTCTCCTCCCTGTATTTCTTCATTCTTTCTTCCTCCCGGTCATCAAAACGGCGGACGCGATGCGCGCCCGCCGTTTTTGACGCGCAAAAAAGCCCCCGGACACGGGTCCGGGGGCTTTTTGTATGCGAGTTGGAGAGGGTCTTACTTGATGCCCATGAGGAGCTCCATGACGTACATTTCGAGCTTCTCGAAGTTCTGCTCCTTGACGCAGGCAGCCTGGAACTCATAGTCAAAGTGCTTGACCTTGTCCAGCAGCAGCTCAAAGATGCGCTTGGAGTTGATGAGGTGACGATAGCAGTCCTCATCGGGCTGGGTACGCATGGCCTTGACGTCAAGACCGACGCATTCGAAGTTGCCGCGGTCGCCGTAGTTGTTTTCGTACAGGACCTTGACCTGGTTGAAGGCGTTGCGCAGGTTGTCGACGCCGAAGGACTTGTCCTGGTCGTAACGGCAGCCGTTCTGGTCGTTCAGATGGACGCCCCACAGCTTGTTGAGAGCCAGCGCGAAGCCCATGTCGTTGGCGGGATCGAGGCCGGCGAGGATGGAGTGCGCGGATTCGATGCACAGGCCGACACGGTTCGGATCGACAGTGTAAGCGCCGACAGCCAGTGCGTGGCCGGCAGTGCCGCAGATGGAGCGGTCGATGGGCTCATTGGGCTTCGGCTCGACAAGGATCAGCGCATCGTCACGATAGGTCAGGATGTCGTTGAACGCGTCGCGCAGCTGGAGGGTCATCTCGACGGGGTTCTTGCCTTCGGCGCAGAGGGTGCCTTCACGGGCCAGCCACAGCTGGATCTTCTTGGTGCCGAGTGCCTTGGCGATATCGCAGGAGCGGCGGGCACGCCACTGGGCGAATTCGCGGTCTTCCTTGCGGGAAGCGGTGAAGCCGCCGTCATTCGTGCGCTTGTCGAACCACAGACGCGGAGCGACGAACTCTGCGAACAGACCGTACTTGTCGAGCATCGCCTTGACGTCCTTGGCGTAGTCGATGATCTGCTTCTCGGTCATGTTGTTCATGTCGGGAACTGCGTCGTCGTCATGGAACTGCATGCCGGCCAGGCCGATCTCGGCATATTTCTTCATTTTCTCTTCCAGCGGAATGCTCTTGCGATGGCCGGGGCCAAAGGTCTCGTTGCCCTCATGGATGTTCCACGGGCCTGCGGTGAAGCGGAAAGTAGCCATAGTAAAATCCTCCTGTTTGACTTGTTCGTATGGTCGTACGCGTGGTACAGATATGCTTTTGCCGTCGGGCAGCTTTTGTCAGAAAACCGCTGCCCTGTACCTCCATGATAGCGAAATGCGGCGTTTATTCAACGCCCCGTTTGCTTTTTTCACCCGACAATCTTGCGATTTTTGTTTTTTCGGTAGTCTTCCACAAATTTGCTCCCTGCGATTTGTATTGTTTGACGCACCCCCGCGGAGATTTTTTGCGCCCGGTATCCCCGGGGGGGAGCTTGCGCCGGGCCGATGGGTCCGGTATAGTAGCAACAAGAAAACTTTCAGGAGGAAATCTCTATGCACATGGCTGACGCGCTGGTATCCCCGGCAGTGGCCGTCACAATGTACGCGGCCTCCGCGGCCGCGGCGGGCGTTTCGCTGGTCCAGCTCCACAAGGAAGAGGCCGCCGCGCCGGAGCTTGCAAAGAAAAAGCTGCCGACGATGGCCGTCATGTCCGCGCTCGTCTTCGCGGGCCAGATGATCAACTATACCATTCCCGGCACCGGCTCGTCCGGCCACCTCTGCGGCGGCATGCTGCTGAGCGCCATCCTCGGGCCCTGGGCGGGATTTTTGTCGATGATCGTGATCCTCGCCATCCAGGCGCTGTTCTTCGCCGACGGCGGTCTGCTGGCGCTGGGGGCAAACGTGTGGAATATGGCGTTCTACGGCTGCTTCGTGGGCTATTTCCTCATCTACCGGCCGCTCATGCAGGGCAAGCTCCTCTCCGGTAAGGGCCGGACGAAGCTGGTGCTGGCGTCGGTGCTGGGGTGCGTCGTGACGCTGCAGCTCGGCGCGCTCTCCGTCGTGGTGGAGACGTCGCTCTCCGGCATCACGGCCCTGCCGTTCGGCGCGTTCGCGGCGCTGATGCAGCCGATCCATCTGGCCATCGGCCTGGTCGAGGGCGGCATCACGGCGGCAGTCCTGCTGTTCGTCTACCAGACGCGGCCGGAGCTGCTGCAGTGCGCGTCCGCTGGCGCGAAAAACCGCTGCTCGCGCAGAGCCGCGCTGGCGATCCTGGCTGCCGCGGCGCTGGTCATCGGCGGCGGCCTGTCGCTGCTGGCAAGCTCCAACCCCGACGGGCTGGAATGGTCGCTGTTCGGCAATGAAGAGGCCGGGTATTCGGCCAACATGGGTCTCGACGAAGAGGCCTACGGCGCTGAAAGCGCCGCCGCGGAAAAGGCGGCCGCCGTGCAGGAAAAGACGTCCCTGCTGCCGGATTATAACTTCGCCGGCAGCGACAGCGCCACAGGCACCTCCGTCTCCGGCCTCGTCGGCTGCGCCCTGGTCGCCGCCCTCGCCGCCATCATCAGCCTCGCCGGCCGCACCGCAAGGAAGAAATCAGGAAAAAAGCAGGCTTCAGCGGGGTAAAATAACCCGCACGCAGTCCAAAGCCTCCCCTGAAAGGGGAGGTGGCTCGGCGAAGCCGAGACGGAGAGGTCGTGCCGGGAAGAGACAACCTCTCAGTCGCCTTCGGCGCCAGCTCCCCTGGAAGGGGAGCCTTTGGGCGCGTTCTGTAGGGGCGGGGCTCTGCTCCGTCCGCGGGTGCCGATCTCGTCGGAAGAACGGGCGGAGCAGCGCCCCGCCCCTACAAGGTCCCCGCAAGAAGGCAAAATTCATCTGGATTTCTAAAGCACCTTCTATTGACAGCAGTCGTTCTACGGCAACTAGCTGCAAACCCGATACCTCCGTATCAGGCGGCGCGTAGTCAAACGCCCGTAAGGTGACTCCCGAGTGGAACGACGCCTGAAGCCCAGGTTCTCGCCTGAATTCAGAGGCAGAAAGCACCCCGCATCCCCAAGCACTCTTTTCTCCCCTATCTTTTCCCGCGCAAGGGAAAAGATAGGGCCGCCGAAGGCGCGTCAGAAATGACCACGACGGAACGAGCCGCCGCAAGCGACGTCTGTTTTCCTCTGTGCTCATTTCTTCCTTTCCAAACCGCAAACTGAATTTGCGGTTTGGGTTTTATCGCAAATCTGCAACAATCAATCACTCAGTCAGCCTGCGGCTGACAGCTCCCTTTACACAAGGGAGCCAAGGGGTGGCCCGCGTTTCGCGGGCACGAAAAACAAACATTCCCCGCGGCAAGCCCTCCGGCTTGCCGCAATTCGTGTTTTCGGAAGGAGGCGGACAGATGAATCAGGCGGAACGGGCCGGGCGGGAGCTGCGGGCCATGGACGATCTGGCCGCGCAGGATTCGTTCCTGCACCGGCTGAGCCCTCTGTCCAAGCTGTTTGTGACGATCTTTTATCTGGCCGTCGTCGTCTCCTTCCCGCGCTACCGGCTGACGGCCCTCGTGTGGATGGCACTGTTCCCGGTCGCGGGCTATCAGCTTGCGGGCATCGCCCTGCGCACCTGCTTTCAGAAGCTGCGGCTCGTGCTGCCGCTGGTGTGCGCGGTGGGGCTGCTCAATCCGATTTTTGACCGGCAGATCGTGACGCAGATCGGCACGCTTGCTGTCTCCGGCGGCGTCGTCTCAATGCTGACGCTGGTGATGAAGGGCGTGTTCTGCCTGCTTGCGTCGTTTCTGCTCATGGCCACCACGACGATCGAGGAGATCTGCCGCGCCCTTCGGCAGCTGCACCTGCCGAAGACGATCACGAGCCTGCTGCTGCTGACGTTCCGGTATATCGGGGTCCTGCTCTCGGAGGTCTCCGTCATGCAGGAGGCCTACAGCCTCCGCGCGCCGGGGCAGAAGGGCGTGCATATCTCCGCCTGGGGCTCGTTCCTCGGTCAGCTGCTGCTGCGCAGCATGGACCGGGCGGAGGCGTTGTATGAGAGCATGGAGCTGCGCGGCTTCTGCGGGGATTTCTCCTACGCAGTCCGCCGCAAAGGCTCGGCCGCGTCCTGGCCGTATGCGATCTTGTGCCCGGCGCTGATGCTGCTGCCGCGGCTGGTCGATCTGTCCGCGCTCGCGGGCTCCCTATTTGTCTGAAAAGAGGCGAAGATGATGCTGGTTTTTGATCATGTCTGTGTATTCTACGGCGATACGCCGGTTTTGCGGGAGCTGTCGTTTCAGATCCGCAGCGGCGAGCAGGTCGGGCTCATCGGCGCCAACGGCGCGGGTAAATCCACGCTCATGAAGGCCGCGCTCGGTCTGCTTCCCTATACGGGCAGCATCACCGTGGACGGCATCCCGGTCACGCGGAAGACCCTCCCGGAGGTGCGCCGGAAGCTCGGCTATGTGCTGCAGGACGCCGACAACCAGATGTTCATGCCCACCGTGCTCGACGATATGGTCTTCGGCCCCATGAACTACGGCCTGAGCCGCGCCGCAGCCGAACAGCGGGCGGAGGAAACGCTCGCGGAGCTGCACATGGAATATCTCCGCGACCGGCACAACCATAAAATGTCCGGCGGCGAAAAGCGGATGGCCGCCGTCGCAACCATCCTCGCCATGCAGCCGCAGATGCTGCTGATGGACGAGCCGTCCACCGCGCTCGACCCGCGCAACCGCCGCACGCTCATCCGCGTCCTGCGGCAGCGGCCGGAGACGAAGCTCATCGCCTCGCACGACCTCGATCTGGTGCTGGAGACCTGCAGCCGCGTGCTGCTGCTTGCCGGCGGGCGTCTGGCCGCCGACGGCGCGGCAGGGGAGATCCTGCGTGACCGGACGCTGCTGGAGGAAAACGGGCTGGAGCTGCCGCTGTGTCTGGCGGGCGTGCCGGACGGGATCTGAGCGCGGGCCACGGCCGGTTCTCTTGCAATTTCCGCGCGCATACCGTATAATGTTGGAAGCCGGAAGAAAGAAAACCGAAAACGTGGAAATGACAGAAAGGATCGTGTTTTTATGGATCGTGCAGAATTAAAAGCCCGGGCGCGGGCGCAGCTCGGCGGCGGGATCTTCCAGAACCTGTGGATGATGGGGCTGGCGGTGTGCCTGCTGATCGGCCTGATGGAATCGGCAGCCGCGGGGATCTTGCCCGGCATCGGCGCACTGATCGTGGTCGGGCCGCTGGAATACGGCATGGCCTTTATTTTCCTCAAGCAGGCGCGGGATCACCAGCCGGTGCAGCTGGGCGACATGTTCCGCGGCTTCCAGGATGATTTCGGCGGGACGTTCCTCATCGGCCTCATGACGTCGCTCTTTACGTTCCTGTGGTCGCTGCTGTTCGTCATCCCCGGCATCGTCAAGATGTATGCCTATTCCATGGCCTATTATATCAAGCTCGACCACCCCGACTACGGCTGGAAGGCCTGCATCGATGAGAGCCGCCGGCTGATGGACGGCCACAAATGGGAAAAGTTCGTGCTGGATCTGAGCTTCCTCGGCTGGATCATCGTGGGTTCCCTGTGCCTCGGCGTCGGCACGCTCTGGGTCACGCCGTATATGGAGGCGACAAACGCGCAGTTCTACGAATACGTCCGCTGCTGCCCGCGTATGGAGCAGTAATTGCATGAAAAAAGCGCCTGCCGCTGCTGCGGCAGGCGCTTTTCGTCTCTTTTTATTTCCGGATCGAAAGCTCCAGCAGGGCCAGCGCCTCCTGCAGGTGACTGTAGAACCCGGCGGCCGTGCGCGGCAGGGGCCGCTGCTCCTGATACCAGTCGCACTGCTCGAGCTCCGTATTGCCGAGCGTCCGGGCCAGACCCGCGCCGAGCCCGATGGCCTCGGCGTAGGGGAGGATGCGGTAGAAATACTGGCTGTCCTGCGCGAGCCGCGAGAGCAGCTGGCTCTGCGTGACGCGGCGCAGGAAGCGGCGGTAGCTCATCGCCTGCGTGACGATCTCGTCACCGAAGGCCGTCCGCCTGCCGCCGTGGAGCGTCAGAAGCCCGAGCAGCACCAGACACACGATCACGAGCAGCACGGCGAGCAGACCCTCGCCGAACTGCGCGAGCGTCAGAAGCGCCACCGCGGCCAGCGCCGCGAGCGCCACAAACAGCTTTTTCCCTTGATAATACGCCGACGGCGCATGCAGGATCACGGCACTCAGCGCGCCGCCGATCAAAAACGCGGCGATCAGCAGCAGCCAGCGTACAAAGCCCGCGGGCAGCAGCGGACTTGCCGCCTCGGCCGCAGCCAGTGCGCCTGCAAGCAGACCGAAGGCCCGCGCGAGGAGCGGATTGCCGCTCGACTTGCGGTAGAGCTTGCGGACCCAGTAGCGCCGCAGCACCGCGTCCGCCTTTTCCGCCGTGCGCTTGTACAAAAGGCTCGCGCCCTCGCACACGTCGCCCTGTGAAAACAGCATCTGGAACAGCCGCACCTCTGCCGGGCGGCGCTCATTGCCCATGTCCACGCGGCGGCGCAGCGCGACGCGGCCGTTTTTCCCACAGAAGATCGTCAGATACCCGAGGCTCGCCCAGTGGCAGACCAGCATGTTGAACTGGATCGGCCCGCCGCCGACCAGAAACGGCATATCGCACGGCAGCGCCGCGTCCGGCGGGAGCCTCCGCGTCGAGGTGCGGATGGGTGCGCTGCGCAGCGTGACGAACCAGTAGCCGAACGCCAGCGCCAGCAGCGCCACGATGACGGCCATGCCGACCCAGCTGAAGGAGAGCGCGGTGTATGCGCCCGAAAAATAGCTCTTGTCGAGCGTCAGCGTCATGTCCAGCGACTCATGGTCCTTGAGCCCGGTGGCGATCGTACCGCTGATGAGCGATTCGGATACGTCCAGATCGATATAGTCCGAGATCACGTCGCTGTAATACCCGCTGACGAAGGCGGGGTAGCCCTCAAACGGCTTCGGCATGGTCACGGTGAACTGATACCGGCTGATGGGGTAGGCCCATTTCGCGCTCAGCAGCGGCAACTGCAGCGTCTGCACGCCGTCGGCCTCGCTGACGAGGCCGGAGACCGTGTACAAAACCGTGAACGACCGCGTGCCGGTAAAGCCCGACGCGTCGCTCAGCACGAGCACCGGGCAGTCGCCGTCGGTCTGCTTCTGCGCGTCGTAGCCGGCGACGGAGGCCTTCTTCGCGCCCGGGACGAGCGGGAAGCGCAGCTGCGTCTGCGCGCCGTCGATCTCCATGGTGAAGGTCTGCGTGACCTGGCACGCGCCGCTGCCGGTCAGCGTGCAGTCGGTTTTCATATCGGAAATGGCGGGCTCCGCCGCGACCACCGTCGTACAGAGCGCCAGAAGGCAGGCCAGCAGAAGCAGCAGCCGTTTCATGTGATCACCTCAGCTCAGGGAAACCCGGCGCATCCCGCAGCCGGAGAAATTCCCGTGTCTTTTTTCTAAATTTACCACAATTCCGCCCGATTTGCAACCGGGTCTGCCCAAAGCATAAAAAACGGATACGCCAGGCAGGCGTATCCGTAATTCTTATCATCCGTTCAACCGGCGGATGTAGCCGCTGCCGCAGACCTGGCTGTAGTAGACCGCGTCGCCCACGGCGAACGTGTCTGCCTGGCTGAAGGCCTGCACCTCGTAGCTCTGGCCGCCAACGTCGACGGTCAGGGGGCTCGTCGCGGTGACGGTCGCCGGACGGCTGGTCGTCACGAGGACGACGTCGAAGGCATTGTCGCCGTCATGGTCGATCACGGTGATCTTGTCGTTGGCGGTCACGGCGTTCAGGATCTCCTTGGACGAGCGGGCGTAGTTGTAATAGTACTCCGTCTCGTCCGTCAGCCGGAAGCCGCCGCCCTGGCAGATCTCCTTGAGCTGCGAAGCGTCGGCAAAGGTGTAGTAGATCTCGTCGACCGCGTAGCAGGGCACGCCGAAGACCTTCCCGTCCTTCACGTAGATATCGACGCTGCGGCCGAGCAGACTCAGGTCTGTCGAGACCTGGAACGCCTTGTGTCCGGCGAGCTTGCTCGTCCCGGCGGGCAGGGGAGAGGAGCCGGTCAGATCGGCGCACTCATTGCCGGTCAGCGTCGCGGTATAGCGGGTCAGGCCGAAGCGGATCTCGAGATACGACATCGGGTTCATCAGCGCGTCGAGCACGTAGCGCTGCACACTGTTCTCACTGGCGTTGGCCACCTTCGGGCAGAGCGTGGCGTTGTAGATGAGCAGGCACGCGTTGTCGCGCGTGGCGTCTTCTTCATATCCGGCGGTCAGACCCGCGTAGATGCCCTTTTCAAATGCGTCTTGGTCGACGTTCTGCGCCCAGCCCGCGCCGACATAGCGCGCGCTGTCTTCCCCGAGCAGGACGAGCAGCATCTTTGCCAGCTCCCGCAGCGTCACATGATCGGCGGGGCGGAAGCGGCCGTTGCTGCCGGCGACGATCTCGTTC
>PPYE01233930.1_pt1 | contig 10525 bp, 9 predicted proteins | sample 1559881 | NCBI WGS metagenome assembly PPYE01 (sample SAMN08240022, study PRJNA423297) | Human gut metagenome, whole genome shotgun sequencing project.
GTGGTGGCCGACGGTGTGCCGGCTGGCTGGGGCGAGCCGGTATTTGACCGCCTCGACGCTGACATCGCCCACGCGCTGATGAGCATCAACGCGGTGAAAGGCGTTGAAATCGGCGACGGTTTTGACGTGGTTAAGCTTCGCGGCAGCCAGAACCGCGACGAAATCACGAAGGCGGGTTTCCAGAGCAACCATGCGGGCGGCATTCTGGGCGGCATCAGCAGCGGGCAGCAAATTATTGCCAATATCGCGCTGAAGCCAACGTCCAGCATTACCGTGCCGGGCCACACGATTAACCGTTCAGGCGATGAAGTAGAGATGATCACCAAAGGACGGCACGATCCATGCGTGGGGATCCGCGCGGTACCGATCGCAGAAGCGATGCTGGCGATCGTGCTGATGGATCACTTCCTGCGCCAGCGCGCGCAGAATGCGGATGTGTCGACCACCATTCCACGCTGGTAACTATGAAAAAAACCGCAATCGCTCTGCTGGCGCTGCTGGCCAGTGGAGCAAGCCTGGCCGCCACGCCGTGGCAGAAAATCACCCACCCGGTAGCGGGAAGCGCGCAGTCCATTGGCGCTTTCTCCAACGGGTGTATCGTCGGCGCGCAGGAACTTCCGCTGCTGTCGGACACCTATCAGGTGATGCGCACCGACCAGCGCCGTTACTTCGGCCATCCTGACCTGGTGCTGTTTATTCAGCGTCTTGGCAACCAGGTGCATAACCTGGGGCTGGGGACGATGCTGATTGGCGATATGGGGATGCCTGCAGGTGGTCGCTTCAACGGCGGTCACGCCAGCCACCAGACCGGACTGGATGTGGACATCTTCCTGCAACTGCCGAAAACGCGCTGGAGCTCAGCGCAGCTGCTGAAACCGCAGGCGCTGGATCTGGTCTCGGCCGACGGTAAACGGGTCGTGGCCTCGCGCTGGTCGCCGGAAATTTCCAGCATGATTAAGCTGGCGGCAGAGGATAACGACGTCACACGGATCTTTGTTAACCCGGCCATCAAGCAGCAGCTTTGCCTGGATGCGGGAACGGATCGCGACTGGCTGCGTAAAGTGCGCCCGTGGTTCCAGCACCGGGCGCATATGCATGTTCGCCTGCGCTGCCCGGCGAACAGCCTGGAATGTGAAGATCAGCCGCTGCCACCGCCTGGCGATGGTTGTGGTTACGAACTGCAAAGCTGGTTTGAACCGGCCAAGCCTGGAACCTCTAAGCCTGAGAAGAAGACACCGCCTCCGTTGCCGCCTTCCTGCCAGGCGCTACTGGATGAGCATGTACTTTAATGGATAATTTCGTCGATCTGTTTATGGTGTCACCGCTGCTGCTGGCGGTGCTCTTTTTTGTTGCGATGTTAGCCGGATTTATCGATGCCCTGGCGGGCGGTGGCGGGTTGCTCACCGTTCCGGCGCTGCTGGCGGCAGGCATGAGCCCTGCCCAGGCGCTTGCCACCAACAAACTCCAGGCATGCGGCGGTTCGCTCTCCTCATCGCTCTACTTTGTTCGGCGCAAAGTGGTGAATCTCGCCGATCAGAAGCTCAATATCCTGATGACGTTTATTGGCTCGACGGCGGGCGCGCTGCTGGTCCAGCACGTACAGTCCGACATTCTGCGCCAGATCCTGCCGATTCTGGTTATCTGTATTGGCCTCTATTTCTTACTGATGCCAAAGCTCGGCGAGGAAGACCGGGCGCGGCGACTGCACGGCCTGCCGTTTGCGCTGATTGCCGGTGGCTGCGTCGGTTTTTACGACGGCTTCTTTGGTCCGGGAGCAGGCTCGTTTTACGCGCTGGCATTCGTGACGCTGGCCGGGTTCAACCTCGCCAAATCCACCGCCCACGCCAAAGTCCTCAACGCAACCTCCAACGTTGGCGGTCTGCTGCTGTTTATCATTGGCGGCAAGGTTATCTGGGCTACCGGATTTGTGATGATGGCGGGGCAGTTTTTGGGCGCGCGCGCAGGCTCGCGTCTGGTATTAAGCAAAGGGCAAAAGCTGATCCGCCCGATGATTGTTGTCGTCTCGGCGGTGATGAGCGCCAAACTTCTTTATGACAGCCATGGACAGGAGATCCTCACCTGGTTGGGGATGAACTAATGAACAGTACGCATAAATACGAACAGCTGATTGAGATCTTCGACAGCTGTTTTGCTGATGATTTTAATACCCGTCTGATTAAAGGCGACGACGAACCGATCTATCTTCCTGCTGATGACCAGGTTTCATACAACCGCATCGTCTTTGCCCACGGCTTTTACGCCAGCGGTTTGCACGAGATTTCGCACTGGTGCATCGCGGGGAAAGCGCGTCGCGAGCTGGTGGACTTTGGTTACTGGTACTGCCCGGACGGGCGCGACGCCGCCACCCAGGGGCAGTTCGAAGATGTGGAGGTGAAACCGCAGGCGCTGGAGTGGCTGTTCTGCGTGGCGGCGGGTTTCCCGTTCAACGTCAGCTGTGACAACCTTGAAGGCGACTTCGAGCCAGACCGTATCGTCTTCCAGCGCCGCGTGCATGCGCAGGTGATGGAATATCTTGAGAAAGGCATCCCGGAACGTCCGGCACGCCTGATCGAGGCTTTACAAAATTATTACCATACGCCGGAGATCACGGCGGAATGCTTCCCGTGGCCGGAAGATTTATAACAGAGGAAAGAAGATGATCGCAGAATTTGAATCACGCATTCTGGCGTTAATTGATGACATGGTGGAACACGCCAGCGATGATGAGCTGTTCGCCAGCGGTTATCTGCGTGGTCACCTGACGCTGGCGGTAGCCGCGCTGGAAGCCGGGGACGATCACTCTGCCGACGCCGTTCACGCGGAAGTTACTCGCAGCCTTGAAAAAGCCATTCTGGCCGGGGAACTGTCTCCACGCGACCAGTCTTTAGTGCTGGGCATGTGGGACAATTTGTTCCAGCAGGCTAAACGCTAAGTTGCCGCCTTCTCTTCCCTCTCCCTTTTGGGGAGAGGGCCAGGGTGAGGACACCAGACCGCACCCTACTTAACCCTTTTCCCCTTCAGCAATTTCCGCACCCACAGTCGGTTCGGATTAAGCCCCGCGAGCGTAACCCTGTCCAGCGGAACCGGCTCATCGCTCATTTGCGCGGCTAGCACTTCAGCCAGCAATGGCGCGGAGCATAATCCCCGCGAGCCTAAGCCACCCAACATAAACAGTTCCGGATAAACGGGCGCACTTACCGCCGTTTCTTTGTTGTCTGCAAGATCCTGATAGACTTCAAGCGTGGCGTCATAGTCCGGCACGTTTCCCGCCATCGGCAGGTGATCGCGGGTCGCGCAGCGTACGCCGCAGCGCGCCTGACCCTCACTGACATCAACCTCTTTCGCCCACGACGCATTCGGGAAACAGTCGAGCAGGCGCTGGCGGTTTTGCTGCTGATCCGCTTCGCTGTACTGCATATCTGTTTCACCGCGATGATAGCTGGCACCGATGCAGTGATGGCCGTTGGACGGATTTTGCGGCGTCGCGTAGCCGTCGTAACACAGCACCTGACGCAGTTTGCTCAGTTCGGGCGCGGTCGGGATATGGCTCACCTGGCCGCCGACTGGATAAACCGGCAATGACGCTGTCTGGGTAAACTGAGTGATGTGATGTCCGTTGGCCAGCACAACGCTGACATGCTGCGACGCTTTGCCGTCAGCGAAACGCAGTTCCCAGTGGGCTGTGCGACTAAGCGATTCAACCTTGTGGGCATAATGCACTGTCAACCCACGCGACTGCCCGAGGGCTATCGCCGCAGAAGTCAGTTCAGCCGGACACAGCCAGCCGCCGAGTGGATACTGAATTCCGCCGCAGCCGGTGTCGACACCAGCGGTCTCAGCAACCTGCTGAGCCGTCACGGCATGGGCGATGGTTTCCGGCAGCCCCAGCGACAGCATTTGGGTGATTTTCTGTTGGCTCTTCTCATCCCAGCCCAACTGCGTCACACCGCACCAGTCGTGGTCGAACGCAACCGGCAGGCTATCGTAAAGGCGACGAGCAAACGTAAACGCAGCCGGGAAGAACTGGAACAGTGCTGGATCGTGTGAACTTAATAAGGGATAAAGCGCGCCCTGACGGTTGCCTGATGCACCCATCGCCGGTGCCTCGTCAGCGCAGTAGAGCGTCACCTGCCAGCCACGGTGCAGCAGCGCCAGTGAGAGCAGGGCGCTGGCAATACCTCCGCCCACAATGGCGACCTCACGCGACGCACTGGGGTGGCGAGCAAACCAGGGTGCCTGTGCCGGGATCGCTAGATCCTGCTCCATCACCCCCACCAGCATGTCGCGTTTGCGGCCAAAGCCTTTGGTTTTCCGCATGGTAAACCCCGCCTCCTGCAACCCACGGCGGACAAAGCCCGCCGAGGTGAAGGTGGCAAGCGTCGCGCCCGGGCGTGCCAGACGTGCCATTGCGCTGAACAGGTGCGGACTCCACATGTCAGGGTTTTTGGCGGGCGCAAAACCGTCCAGGAACCAGGCGTCCACTTTCTGATGCATTGAGTCATCGAGCTTATCGGTCAGGTCGTTAATGTCGCCAAGCCACAGGTCGAGCGTGACGCGTCCGTCGTCCAGAATCAGACGATGACAGCCGCCGATAGCTGGTGGCCACTGGGCCTGAAGCTGTTCCGCCCAGTGGGCAAGCTCCGGCCAGCGCTGATGGGCAAGCCGCAGATCGTGCGCGGTAAGCGGAAATTTTTCAAAACTGATGAAATGTAATCTTTGTAAGGTAGCTTCGGGGTGTGCAGCGCGAAACTGATCGAAGGCCTGCCAGAGGGTCAAAAAATTCAGCCCGGTGCCGAAACCGCTCTCCGCGACGACAAACAGGCTGCGCGGATGCTCAGGGAAGCGGGTGCTGAGATGATTTCCTTCGAGGAAGACATAGCGCGTCTCTTCCAGTCCGTTATCATTAGAAAAGTAGACGTCATCAAAATCTCGGGAAACAGGTGTACCCTCAGCGTTGAATTCGAGGTTGGCAGGTTGTATGGCGTTTTGTTTCACGTAAGTTACTCGTCCGACAGGCAGTGGCACGATCTTAGCGATGTGAGCCCATCGGTGCAAATTTCCACAGAAAATCGCTGATCGGACTTGTTCGGCGTACAAGTGTACGCTATTGTGCGACTCGAAACTTTTTATAGTGCGACTTACAGAGGTATTGAATGAAACGTGCAGTGATTACTGGCCTGGGCATCGTTTCCAGCATCGGTAATAACCAGCAGGAAGTCCTGGCATCTCTGCGTGAAGGACGCTCCGGGATCACTTTCTCTGAAGAGTTTAAAGATTCTGGAATGCGTAGCCACGTATGGGGTAACGTTAAACTGGATACCACCGGTTTAATTGACCGTAAAGTGGTTCGTTTCATGAACGATGCCTCTATCTACGCCTATCTTTCCATGCAGGAAGCGATCAAGGATTCTGGTCTGAGCGAAGACGCTTACCAGAACAACCCACGCGTGGGCCTGATTGCAGGCTCCGGCGGTTCCTCTAAAGCTCAGGTGTTCGGTGCTGACGCCATGCGCAGCCCGCGCGGCCTGAAAGCGGTCGGTCCATATGTTGTGACCAAAGCCATGGGTTCAGCGGTTTCCGCGTGCCTGGCAACGCCGTTCAAAATCCACGGTGTGAACTACTCCATCAGCTCTGCATGTGCGACCTCCGCACACTGTATCGGTAATGCGGTTGAGCAGATCCAGCTGGGCAAACAGGACATCGTATTTGCTGGCGGCGGCGAAGAGCTGGGCTGGGAAATGGCCTGTGAGTTCGACGCGATGGGCGCACTGTCCACCAAATACAACGAAACGCCAGACAAAGCATCCCGTACCTATGATGCACACCGCGACGGTTTTGTTATCGCTGGCGGCGGCGGTATGGTTGTGGTTGAAGAGCTGGAACACGCTCTGGCGCGTGGCGCGCACATCTACGCTGAGATCGTGGGCTACGGCGCAACGTCTGACGGCGCTGACATGGTTGCTCCATCCGGCGAAGGTGCGGTGCGCTGCATGAAGATGGCGATGCACGGCGTTGATACCCCAATCGACTACCTGAACTCTCACGGCACCTCTACGCCGGTAGGCGACGTGAAAGAGCTGGGTGCGATCCGTGAAGTGTTCGGCGACAACAGTCCGGCGATCTCTGCAACCAAAGCCATGACCGGTCACTCTCTGGGCGCGGCGGGCGTGCAGGAAGCGATCTACTCTCTGCTGATGCTGGAAAACGGCTTTATCGCGCCAAGCATCAACATCGACGAGATGGACGAGCAGGCGGCTGGCCTGAACATCGTGACTGAAACCACCGAACGTGAGCTGACGACCGTTATGTCCAATAGCTTCGGTTTCGGCGGCACCAACGCCACGCTGGTGATGCGTAAGCTGAAAGCGTAAGCGTTTGAAGATATAGTAGAAGGGAGCCACGCGGCTCCCTTTTTTTATGCCTGAACACGGAGTTATGCATGACGGCTGTTACCCCTGAGAAGAGCGCTCCTTCCGGGAACCTTTCCCTTTTCCGCATCGCCTTTGCGGTGTTTCTGACCTACATGACCGTTGGTCTGCCGCTGCCGGTGATCCCCTTGTTCGTTCACCAGGAGCTGGGCTATGGCAACACCATGGTCGGTATTGCGGTGGGCATTCAGTTTTTAGCGACGGTATTAACCCGGGGCTACGCCGGTCGCCTCGCGGATCAGCACGGCGCAAAACGCTCGGCGTTGCAGGGCATGTTTGCCTGCGGGCTGGCGGGGGGAGCCTGGCTGCTGGCGGCGCTGTTGCCGATAGATGCAGCGTATAAATTCGCGCTGCTGGTGGCAGGGCGCCTGATCCTCGGCTTTGGCGAAAGCCAGCTGCTGACCGGCACCCTGACCTGGGGAATGGGGCTGGTGGGACCTGCGCGTTCCGGAAAAGTGATGTCCTGGAACGGGATGGCGATTTACGGCGCGCTGGCGGCAGGCGCACCACTGGGGCTGCTGATCCACAGCCAGTTTGGTTTTGCGGTGCTGGCAGGCACCACCATGGTATTACCGCTGCTGGCGTGGGCGTTTAACGGTTCGGTGCGCAAGGTGCCCGCCCATAAAGGCGAGCGTCCTTCGCTGTGGAGCGTGGTGGGGCAAATCTGGCAACCGGGGCTTGGGCTGGCGCTTCAGGGAGTGGGCTTCGCGGTTATTGGTACCTTTGTCTCCCTCTATTTCATGAGCCGCGGCTGGGCGATGGCGGGCTTTACGCTGACGGCTTTTGGCGGCGCGTTTGTATTGATGCGCGTGCTGTTTGGCTGGATGCCGGATCGCTTTGGCGGCGTGAAGGTGGCCGTGGCGTCACTTCTCATTGAAACCGTGGGTCTGGTACTGCTCTGGCAGGCGCCGTCCGCATCCGTTGCGCTGCTGGGTGCGGCGTTAACCGGCTGCGGCTGCTCACTGATCTTCCCGGCGCTGGGCGTTGAAGTGGTTAAGCGCGTCGCTCCGCAGGTGCGCGGCACGGCGCTGGGTGGCTATGCGGCGTTTCAGGATATCTCTTACGGCATCACCGGGCCGCTGGCGGGGCTGCTTGCAACGTCGTTTGGCTATCCTTCCGTATTTCTCGCCGGTGCGGTGTCAGCGGTGGTGGGGATTGTGGTGACGCTGGTGGCGTTTCGCAGGTCGTAGTTTTTGCCCGGTGGCGCTCCGCTTACCGGGCCTACAACCGCGCGAACCGTAGGCCGGGTAAGGCGTAGCCGCCACCCGGCAGTTTTAAGCAACCAGCCAGAAAATCGCCAGCGCAATCAGCAACGCGATAAACATCAATCCCGGACGGGCAGAAAGCGTTTTGAACGTGTCAACAACGGGGGCAAACAGCGGGTTGTAGATCGGCTGAATGTTTCTTACCTCCGGTACACCGCCTTCCCGCTCGGCGCGGCGAACGAAGATCTGATTCAGTAAATCCTGTACCTGCGCGGTGGTCAGCACCGTTTGCGGTGTCGCCTGCCAGCTCTGCTGGGCGTAATCCCGGATCATATCGAACTCGTGCGGTTCCAGCGGTTGTTTCAGTGCCGCCTGTACGCTGTGCAGGGTCGGAGCGCTCTGGGTGCTGAGCGTCTGACGCACCTGGAGCCAGGTGACCAGATGGGTAAACTGTTTTGCCGGGATCATCTCGCCCGCTTTCACACCGGAAAGTTCCAGCATGGATTGCCAGATAAGCTTTGTCGGTTCGCCGGTGGCGGCAGCCAGCTTAGTGACCATCTGCTTGAGCGTATTATGCTCCGCAGGCTGCAATGGCCGTTCTGTAGACGGGCGCTGTTGCGGCTGCGGGATAGAAAGCTGATTGCTTTGCAGCAGGGTCAACACGGTTTTCAGCTGTTCCGGCGAAAGCTGGCTCAGGGCGGTATGACCGTACTGTTGACGGATAAAATCACTCACTGCCTGACGATTATTCCCCTGGCCCAACAGCTCGGTCAGCTGCGAGATAATCTGGCGGGTAGTATGTTGCTGCTGTGCGCTGGTAAGACGCTGGTTCAGGTTTTGTTCGGCGGCAGGGAAATGGCGCGACTGTAGCGGCGCATCGTTTCTGACGCCCAAATCGTGCTTAACGCCGGCCCATACCTCTGCGTTTTGCTGTGAGGTCAACGCAATAAGACGCGTGATAAGACGCTCCAGTACGGTGCGTTGCTGCGTGGAGAGCGGTTGTTCGCCTGGCGTGTTGGGCGTTACGGGGCCTTCACCCGGAGGGCGCGGAGGCGTACCTGAAATGGGCTGCATCGTCAAAAATCCTTAAAGTCAAACTCTGCGTAACCGGGCGGAGATATATGCCCGGCGGCGAGATTATGGCACACTTGGCAGGTTTACTTCCTCTCAAACAGGTACTCAGACGTGAAAATCCTCGTTGATGAAAATATGCCTTACGCCCGTGAGCTGTTCAGCCGCCTGGGTGAGGTTAAGGCTGTCCCTGGTCGCCCGATTCCGGTCAGCGAACTGGACGATGCAGACGCCCTGATGGTGCGCTCGGTGACCAAAGTAAATGAGGCGCTGCTCACCGGCAAAGGGGTTAAATTTGTCGGGACGGCAACGGCCGGGACCGATCATGTGGATGACCAGTGGCTTAAGCAGGCGGGGATTGGTTTTTCCGCGGCACCAGGCTGTAACGCCATTGCCGTCGTGGAATATGTATTCTCCTCGCTATTGATGCTGGCCGAGCGCGATGGTTTTGCGCTGAAAGACCGCACCGTCGGGATTGTGGGTGTGGGCAACGTGGGCGGACGTCTGCAAAAGCGTCTGGAAGCCTGGGGCATCCGCACTCTGCTGTGCGATCCGCCGCGTAAGGATAACGGCGATGAGGGCGATTTCCGCACGCTGGATGAGCTGGTCGACGAGTGCGACGTCATCACCTTCCATACGCCGCTCTTTAAAGAAGGGCCGTACAAGACTCTGCACCTGGCCGACGAAAAGCTGATCCGCCGTCTGAAGGCTGGCACTATTCTGATAAATGCCTGCCGGGGACCGGTGGTGGATAACGCGGCGCTTCTGACATGTCTCGACGAGGGACAAGATCTTAGCGTCGTACTGGACGTCTGGGAGCCAGAGCCGGATCTCAACGTCGCATTGCTGAATAAGGTGGACGTGGGTACCGCGCATATCGCGGGTTATACCCTTGAAGGCAAAGCGCGTGGCACAACCCAGGTGTTTGAGGCTTACAGCGCCTTTATCGGCCATCCGCAGCAGGTCGCGCTGGATACGCTGCTGCCCGCCCCGGAATTTGGTCGCATTACCCTTCATGGACCGCTGGATGAGGCAACGCTGAAAAGACTGGTGCATTTGGTGTATGATGTGCGCCGCGATGACGCGCTGCTGCGTAAAGTGGCGGGTATTCCGGGTGAGTTTGACAAGCTGCGCAAAAATTACCTTGAGCGCCGCGAGTGGTCCTCCCTGTATGTGATGTGCGATGACGCCCCCGCGGCGGCGCTGTTGCATCAGCTGGGATTTAACGCCGTTCACCACCCGGCACGTTAATGTCTTCTTAATGCTCCCTGTCGGATATTCCGGCAGGGACGCTTTTTTATTTCTGGAGTAAACCACCATGTCTGAAGGCTGGAACATTGCCATTTTGGGTGCCACTGGCGCCGTGGGCGAAGCCCTGCTTGAAACCCTTGCTGAGCGTCAGTTCCCGGTGGGCGACATTTACGCGCTGGCGCGTACCGACAGCGCAGGAGAACATCTGCGTTTCGGCGGGAAATCCGTGATGGTGCAGGATGCCGCCGCGTTTGACTGGACACAGGCTCAGCTGGCGTTTTTTGCCGCAGGTGCGGAAGCCACGGCATCCTACATTGAAGAAGCGACCAATTCAGGCTGTCTGGTGATCGACCTGAGCGGCCTGTTCTCCCTGGAGCCGGATGTGCCGCTGGTGGTGCCGGACGTCAACCCGTTTGTGCTGGCTGACTACCGCAACCGCAATATCATTGCAGTACCGAACAGCCTCACCAGCCAGCTGCTGACCGCGCTGAAGCCGCTGATCGACGACGGTGGCCTGTCGCGTATTTCCGTGACCAGCCTGCTGTCAGCCTCCGCTAACGGCAAAAAAGC
>PPYE01001209.1_pt1 | contig 10523 bp, 9 predicted proteins | sample 1559881 | NCBI WGS metagenome assembly PPYE01 (sample SAMN08240022, study PRJNA423297) | Human gut metagenome, whole genome shotgun sequencing project.
CATGGATGATTCCGTCTGATAGATTATTCAACAGATTATCTTCCACCCATTTAAATACCATATCAGGAATTGAGAACCCTGTAAAACGTGCTTTCTATGAAATGGAAACAATTCGTGGTTGCTGGTCTGTAAAGGAGTTGGAACGGCAAATAGCGTCTTTATACTATGAACGTAGCGGACTATCCAAGAACAAAGAAGCCCTCTCCGCTTTAGTCCAGCAACAAGCAACCCTATTGCAACCTAAAGATGTAATCAACACCCCTGTTACTTTAGAGTTCTTAGGATTGAATGAACGAGCCTTAGTAACAGAAAATGACTTGGAGCAATCCATTCTTGACAACCTGCAACACTTCCTACTGGAAATGGGGCATGGATTCTGCTTTGAAGCCCGACAAAAACGTATTTTGATAGACGAAGATTATTTCTTTGCCGACCTTGTGTTCTATCACCGCATCTTGAAATGCCATGTTATTGTAGAATTGAAAATAGACAAGTTCCGCCATGAGTATGCTTCGCAACTTAATATGTATCTGAACTATTTCAAGGCGGAAGTGATGCAACCGGATGATAATCCGCCTATCGGAATTCTGCTTTGCACAGAAAAGGGAGATACATTGGTTAAGTATGCCACTGCCGGATTAGACCCAAATATCTTCGTACAGAAGTACATGATAGAACTTCCAAGCGAGGAAGAAATAAAGGAGTTCATTGCTTCCTCAAATTACTAACCTATCATAAAAAGTAATATTGGCGAAAAGAAAAACAGTATTCTTCTTTTCGCCAGCACATCTATTTTGCTGTTAATAAAAATTAGTTTAGTCCGTTTTGGATATATAAACAAAAGAGCAAACTAAACTTATAGTACCTGATACGTATAAGGAGCCCAATGTTGCTTAATATAATCCACCTTGCTATTTTCTGTAATGATATAATCTATTTCAGCCAAAGAAGCAAAATGATAGCTTCGTGCTGTATTAAGTTTTTCACTCGATACAAGCACTACTCGTTTTCCCCCTTGCTTAATCATGCAACGCTTTATTATAGCTTCTTCCCGGTCTGATGTGGTTAAACCCTTTTGCGGATGAATATCACTTACTCCAACAATCACCCAATCGGGATAAATAGACTGTATCATTTGAAAAACCGACACGCCTACTGTCACCTGTGAAGGAGAAAATACTTTACCGCCTAAAAGAACCAAATCTACATTTGGATAATTAGAGAGTTCATGGGCTATTGGCAGACTATTGGTATATATCGTAAATTTTTTGTCTTTTGGCAATTGCCGCACAACTTCTAAATTAGAAGTCCCACCGTCTATCAATATCACATCTTCCTCTTTAAATAAAGGTACCAATTTGGCTGCCATTTCTTGTTTTACAAGAGTAGCTGTATTCAGTCTTTCTGAAAACTGTATAGAAATATCAGATTTGGCAATCGCACCTCCATGTACCTTAGTAAGTAATCCCGAATTTTCCAACTCAACCAAATCTCTTCTTAGTGTGTCATCAGAAACTTTTAGTTCCACACTCAAATCGGTAACATATATTCGATTATCTTTGTTTATTCGGTCTATTATATACCGATGTCTTTCTTCTTTCAGCATAATTCCGTATAATTAATGTTGCATATTTCCGCAAATATACTTATCTTCAAATAAAAAAACAGTATTTTATGATAATTCTGAATATAAGATGCGGATTTATGCGTAATTTCATTTCTTCAAGAGTGAAACAGAAAAAGAAGCCCCAAAAACCGCACGCTTAGATTCTTTTATTTACTGATTTCTTAAAAAGAAAAATAGTTAAACAATATTAATTCAAAAACAGATGTTGGCAACAACTTTCTCACTTCTTTTACGTATCTTATCCAATCCGATAGGAAACGTTTTTCAGAAGAAATTGACTGAGCAGCAAAATCATCCGCTTTTGGTCAATTTCCTCACTTTTTTCATTCTGAGTATTTTTTGCATTGTTCCGGCACTTCAACAAAATTGGGAACAGGTTTCACGTCTAAGTTGGCACTACGGAATAATTGCCGGAATATTCGGGGCGATTGGCAATGGCTTCTTAGTAAAAGCTTTGCAAAGAGGAGATTTATCAATCTTAGGTCCTATCAATTCTTATAAATCGGTGGTCGGGATTTTGATTGGTATAATCTTTTTACATGAGATTCCTTCTGTTTGGGGAATAGTTGGGATTGTACTAATTATTTACGGCAGCTACTTTGTCTTAGATACAATGAAAGAACGTTTTTCTTGGAATTTGCTAAGAAATAAGGAGATACAATATCGTATTGGAGCGATGATATTAACGGCTATCGAAGCCGTATTTATAAAAAAGGTCATTCTCTATTCCTCTACTACAGTATCTTTCATCTTTTGGTGTTGGTTTGGAGCTTTCTTCTCTTTTGTGCTTTTGTTCTTCTTCAAAATTCGTTTTGCAAAAGAAATGAAACAGGTAAAACTTCATCATTTACCGGCATACGGATGTTTAGTCCTATGTATTGGAACCATGCAATACACTACCAACTATGTCTTTTCACATATGAATGTAGGATATGCTTTGGCATTATTCCAACTATCCACTATAATAAGCATTGTCTTAGGCTATCGAATATTCAAAGAACAAAATATCAAGAAAAAACTATTAGGCGCAGTAATTATGGTTATCGGTTCCGTGATGATTATCTTATTGAACTAACATAACAGGCATACAATGCAAACATTATGAATATGTAACCATGCTGCGCAAGTTCGAGAAAGAACACTGCCCGAAAAGAAAGAGGTGAATCTGAAAAGCCGGAACGGTGAATGTGCTTCATCTGTTCCGGCTTTACTTCATTTATGGTTTACCCAACTTATCGGCTTCTTTCTTTAGCTGTTCGGCTTGCTCGTTTAACAGCCTTGCACGTTCCAATGCTTCCGCCTGTTTCTTGCTGCGATATTCAAAATCTATCACAGAATCGGTCAGAATTTGAATGAAATCATTATCCCTCTGCCATTTGAATTTGGTTTCCAGTATATCAAGGACCTCTCCGTTTGCCCACCCCTGCATCAGCAAATAACGGTATTTCATATCATTGTCCTGTAACTGCTGCATCCGTGTAGCCAAACGGATATTTAACCATATGGAAGCGGAACAGAGAACCAACACTGCCGAAAAAATAAACAATCCCGGACGAATCCAAGAAGTAACCTTGTTGTAAATCCGTTGATAGAACGGCAATGGAGCAACTTCCTCTTTATCAGTCTTGTAGGAATTCAAGGTATCAACCATTATTTTAAAATTACGATAGATTTCCAATGATATTCTCTTGGTGTCCTCGATATGCTGCTGCTGACCTTGCACCTTGTTCCGTACATCGTCAAGCTGACTTTGGATAGTCTGCAATTTCTCCACAGGAACAGCCGGATTACTATGCAGCCTCGACAATGCCTGTTCAATCGCTCCAAACCGTTCGAGAGTTTCCTCCCGGCTGGCTGGCGTTACCTGCGCTTCCAGCTTCTCTTTCAGTTCTGTTACCATAGAGAGAAGCCCCTCTAAAATCAAGTTGTCTTCCATGTCTTTACAATTTAAGTTGTTTTTTCTTTTTCTTCTTCTTTCTCAAATTCAAGTTCGGCTCTTCATCCACTGGAGACGGTGATGCAGAAAACAGACCGAGCGAACCACTTATAAACGAACTTTCAGCATTGCTCCGTGTGGGTATTTGTTCCCGGATGTGTGCGAAAGCTGTTTGCTGTTGGCTTTCGACAACATTCATTCCTGCATCTCCGAAATATCTATCCAGTTTGGAGAAACTGAAACTGCGGTCTATCTCCGAACCCTTGAATGTGTATTCTCCTTTGAAAAAGGATATGCCCTGTATTTCATCGGTCTGCCCCTTTCGTTTGAACTGGATAGTGATACCCTTTTCTGCCAAACGGTACTGCAACTGCTGCCAGTTACGGGATTTGCCGATTTCGTTTTTCACAGCCGTGTAAATCTCGTATTTCGACTTGTCCGGCTCTTTCAACCGATACTGCTTCACCTGCTCTTTCCCCTTGGCAAAATAAAGCTCATGTTTGGCTTTCAGCTTCTTGCATACCTGCTCGTTACGGTACATATCGTTCTTGTCCGAAATAGTCTTGCCGTTGTTGTCTATACGGTTGAACACGATATGCACGTGTGGATGCTCCCGGTCTCGATGGCGCACGATGATGTACTGCGTATCGGTGATTTTCATTTCACGCATATACTCCTGTGCAAGCTGTACCATCTTCTCGTCTGTCAATTTGGGTGCGTCCACTGCCGAATAACTTAACGCAATGTGTCCGACAGGCTTCTTTAAGTCGGGATTCATCCCAGTCTGCATACAGAAGCTGCGGATTATATCGCTCCGGCTCTCGGTCAGAACCCCATCCGCATGAAGCAAAACCGCCTGCTCCTTGCCAAGCACATAGTTCACACAGCCCTTAAAACCGCTTCCTTTTTTTATTTTTCCAATCATCCGACAAATGATTTATGATTTCAACAATCCTATTTTTGAGCTTCACCAGTTCCACCGCCACCAATGCGAAACCTCCGGCATTTGCCCGATGCGCCAGCTGGTTGATATTGTTGGCTTCTCCTACCAGTTTGCGGATAGCATCTGCATCCTGCCTGTTCAGCCGGGGTATAACCTCTGCCGAAATAACTGCTTGTCGGACATATTCACTGATGCGCACCCCGGCTTCCCCGGCTCGCTTCCTGATGGCGTAATACTGCAACTCGGTCAGCTTCGTACTGACTACCTTTTTCTGCTTTTCCGTCCGTTTCTTTGCCGGACGACCGCCCGGCTTATCCTGTATCCTTTTCATGTCTTTTTACTTTTTGATGGTATCTTAGAAATTGCGACCAACGGGAGCGGTTTCCTTTGCGGTGAGCAAAGCAAGGTGGTTTCGGTCTACCGAAACATAACCTTGCTCTCCCTATGAAACCGCCAGCCGCTGGCAATCCTGCTGGATTAAATGCCCCTGCCCTTCTTTTGTCTTGGGGCGGCACGTTGTTCGGTTTTCTGCTTTATTTCCTGTACTTGGCTGGCTGCGTTTTTCTGTTCCTGCTTCCTGCCGCACAGGTAATCGTTCAAGTCCGAATACCCTCTGTAATTCTGCGAGAAGTCACGCACATGGTAGGAGTATTCCAATTCGATAGCCCGTGTTGCCTTATACCCTGTCTCATCATTGTCAAGCATACAGTGGATGCGTTCATACGGGTATAGCACGTCAATGGCTTTCGGCACATTGACAGTCGAGTTAAGAATAACATAGTCCTGCCTGTCAAGGTCGGGCATGGTCGGACAGTTCTTCATCCGGAGCGTAAGGAAAGAAAGATAATCCATAAAACCCTCAAATACCAAGCATTTCCCCCTCGGCTCTCCCTGCTGCCGTATATGGGTGATGTCTTTCGGGGCAATGCAGCCTTTGAAAAAGGAATTGCGAACCTCGTAACCTCCTGCCATGTTCGGGAACCCGATAGCAAAGAACGGCTTCCCGTTATTGGTAAAATGAAGTTCCTTACATTCTCTTTTTGCCAGCTCAATATTGATACCCCGTCCCTGCAAATAACGGAGCAATGCCGGATGAGTTAAGTCCCTAACTTCCAAATGTTGGAAACTTGGTTCTGTCCTACACTGGGAAAAAGAAAAACTGATCGGGCGAACATTCGGGGTCTGCTCTTCTATCCTCTTTAAAAGGTAGGGCAGACTGTCGGAAAAGTAAAGTTCCTTTGCCAGGGCGATGATGTTGCCGCCTTTCCCTGCGCCAAAGTCATACCAAAGGTTGCGGTCTGTATTCACCTTAAAGGACGCTTCGTGTTCCTCTCTCAGTGGTGATTTATACCATAAGCCGTTACCCTGCTGCTTGACGGGCGAATAACCTAAACTATGCAGATAGTCTGCAATGGGTATTTGTTTCACATCTTCGATGTTCATAACATTTTCTTTTTGGGGATTAAAAAATAGTTGAAAAGTGCGCCAGTCCTGTTTAGTCCGTCATATATATACCCGTACCATACTAAACCTGCCTGCTGTTGATACCGGGAGACAGACAGTCCGTTCCACTTATATATACACCCGGACTAAACCAAACCGACTTTTAATAATGAAAATCGGAATTGTAGCGATAGCCCTTGCCCTCTTTTACAATCATGCGCTTGTTCACAAGGAACTTGTTAAGTGACACAAGAACATTGCGTCCACGCTCGTAGCCGATACTTGCGTAACCTTGTTTTAATGCCGCTATCACATTGGAATAGCCTTGTACAACCTGCTTGCCGAAACCGTTCTCCAATGCTTCCCGGTGCTGCTGTTCCGTCAGCTCTGTAAGCGGAAAGCTCCTGTCCTGCTTGGTTTGCTGGAATACATAACCGTCCATGACTTCAGGCAAAGCGTTGTCATTGATGCGAAATGCGAACGGATCAAACTCCCGGTCACGGATGTGCATCGCCTTTACTTCACTTATATTGCCATCCTGCGTGCTTTTCGTTATTTGCAGGACGGTTTCAGCTTTGTTGTTCAGCTCTGTACCGATATGTCCTCTTGTGTTATCATCCCCCTTGTTCAAATGCAGTACGGTGTGAATATGCAGATTATACCCACTTGACCAGCGCATCAAAAGGTTGATTAGGTCAGTCGATTCGCTCGGACTATTGATGTCGTACATCAAATCACGGATTCCGTCAATGATGAGCAGCCCCACATCGGGCATATTCTCTAACATATAGCCAATTATCTGCTTTCGTTTGTCGGGGGTCTGCTCCCTTAACACAATGAAAACAAAATCGTCCACATCCTTATCGGTCGGCAGTCCAGCAAGGCGCAAAATACGTTCCATGACCTTATGGCAATGGTACTTGCTCTGCTCGGTATCAACATAGAGAATTTTGCGCTTGTTCGGTGGCAAATATGCCGAATACTTCAGAACCTCGTCATTCTTCAATGCAGCCGCAACAATGGCGGAAATGTTGAATGTCTTTTTGCTCTTGGCTTTGCCTGTGGATGCGCTGAAATTGCCCAACGTGCCGATAGTAGAGCCGTTCACCCAAAGAATTTCGGGCGGTACTTCATAAGTGTCCGTCACTTTTAGACGGATGGTTTTCCAGAGGGCTGCAAAATCTTCTTTCTTCATGGCTGTGCCTTGTCCGATTTCCTCTTTCGTCTTGTTTTCCATAGCCATTATTTTTTAAGAGGACGGTTAAGGATATACTTTTGCGCTTCCTGCTCTATCTGCGCCTGCGTCTTCACCGGGTTCTGACGCAACCATGCTTCCAGCTCAGCTTTTTCAAAATAAAGCATTTTGCCCTGCGGCTTGTAATGGGGTATCAAGTTACCTGAAGTCAGCTTGTACAGGTAACTTTTAGAAAGGTTCAAGAACCTGCTCGCTTCATCGAAGCTAAGCACGTTCTTTGAAAGGAACAACATCTTTTCGAGTTCGGAAACTCTTAACTCCAAGTCTTTTTCCATATCGTTTGGGATTTTAGGTAAAACAATATGAAGGTGCGCACCCTCGTCTTTTGTGTTAACGGGGGCAAAGTTAAGAGGTTGAAAATGAAGTCTAATTGACCTTTGTTTGAGCGTTCAATCTATGCTCAACCTTTTTGCAGTTGTTTGATGTATTTGTCTATGATTTCATATCCTTTCGGATAGATGTTCTTCGCCTGGTCTGTCGCACTCGACAAGTCAGTACGTGTAAGCGGTTCTCCTTTTATCTTCTTCAATATCAACTTGTTGTTTGCTATAACTGACTGCCACTCATAAACGATGTAGTTATAACAGCTGAGTTGCATCATTAGGTAAGCTAACAGACGGGTATTATTAACTTTCAATACACCGTCCAACTTACAATTGAAAAAATCGGTAAGTATTTTGGTGCTGACAGTAGTAGTAAACATATTTGCTTCGTTCACACATTCAGTCAGAAGTTTGATTTCATTGGCTTTCAAAGTGGATTTAAAAGGATTGCTTTTACCCACAATCTTGGTTGGAGTGGTTTCTACACTTTCATCTTTTTCTTTTGGCAAGGCTTGTTCTTGGGGGGCAATAGAATCTGTATAGTATTTGCTTTCCTGTTCTTGCAGAAAGTACAAATACTTGGAAAGTACCACAAGGCTAACAATGATGGAAAAATAGGGAAGTCTTTCATTATAGCAAGACGGTTCATGCAAATATGCGTCCATATCAAAATCAGAACAGCGGAAAGCGATGTACTTTTCCTCTCATTAGAGTTAAAGTCCTCAAAATAACCGCTTTCCCACAAAAAATCAGGAACATCCATATCCTGCACAATATCACGCACGACACGGTATTTTTGCTGAATGGCTACTATATTTTCGGTAACACGGAAAATTTCCTGCCGCAAATAATCCTTTAGCTGAGCCTTTGTCAGATATTCACGCTTTAAAAATAGTGCATCAACTTTAGTTTTATAGTCATGCGCTACGCAACTATCTAATATCTTCTGTATCGCTCTGAAATTGGCTTCTATATGATTTTCCATAACTGTACCTTATATAATTTTGTTCTCAGATACAAATATAAGGTGGAAATCGCATTTTCCGAGAAAACATCAGCAATAATAAGACAGAAAAGAATGCATAAGAGTTAAGAAATCATAAAGATGAAAGAATGAAAACCACAAAAGTACACTTTATTCTTGTTTTTGTCGCTCAGTACACATTTAGTACGCCTTACAGAAAGGAAAAACCCTGATAATCATTCGATTATCAGGGTTTATTGGTACCCAGACCCGCATTTGAAATATATAAATTGGGAACAATCCTATTAAATAGAAAATCAAAGAAAAATAAAGCATTATACACTAATATTCAATATGTTATAAACACGCACTTAGTTAATTCTATTTAATCGGATTGAAATAAATTCGGGATGATTGGGAACAATTTGGGAACAATTTATATATTTGTACCGTTACTAAAAATCCCGATTATGAAAGCAACAGCCTTTATCCGAAAATCCGCAAGTAAAAACGACACCAATAGTGTAGCTACAATCTATTTCCGATTAAGAGATGGTAAAAAGGACATTAAAGCTGCCAGTGAGCTGACAATTAACCCAAATCACTGGAGTAGCGAGAAGCAAGGTTATAAAGACAGAGTAGCCCTTGTTCATGAAGAAAAGAAACTGGCACTGAACAACGAAGTACAGAACATCATCAACCTGATAAGTCAAGAGTACACACCGGAAGCTGACAGCGAATGGCTAAGCACACTCATAGACAAATATCATCATCCAAACAGATATAAAACAGAAGAAGAGATTGCAGCGGAAACCAAACCCACCTTGCTGGATTTGTTTGCTGAATTTCTTGTCAAGCATAAATTATCAGAAGTTCGCATCAAGAACTTTCGAGTAGTACAACGTGCGTTAGCACGTTATGAACTATATGTAAGGGCAACGAAGAGAGGACAAAAGGGCTTTATCCTTGACGTGGATTTGGTAACACCTGACACGCTTCGGGATATGTGGGATTTCTTTCAGAACGAATACCAGTACTATGAACTTTACCCGAGCATTTATGAAGCCATTCCCGAAAAGAGGACACCACAGCCCAGAAGCAAGAACACGCTGATAGACTGTTTTTCAAGAATACGCACATTCTTCTTGTGGTGCTTCGATAACAAGCGTACCACAAACAGACCTTTCGACAAATTCCCGATAGAAGAATGTACATACGGTACACCTTATTATATAACACTTGAAGAGAGAGATAGAATTTTCAATGCCGACCTTTCAGCTACCCCACAGCTGGCAATACAGAGAGATATATTCATATTTCAGACACTGATAGGATGTCGGGTGAGCGACCTGTACCGAATGACCAAACTAAATGTAGTCAATGAAGCCATAGAATATATTCCCAAGAAAACCAAAGAGGGGAATCCAGTTACGGTACGTGTTCCACTTAACGACAAAGCGAAAGAAATCCTTGAACGCTACAAAGAATATGAGGGGAAACTGTTGCCGTTCATATCCGAACAAAAGTACAATGACGCCATAAAAAAGATATTCAAGTTGGCTGGAGTTGACCGCATCGTAACAATCTTAGATCCGTTGACGCACAACGAAATCAAACGACCGATTTATGAAGTGGCAAGCAGCCACTTGGCAAGACGTACTTTTATCGGCAATATCTATAAAAAAGTGAAAGACCCGAACCTTGTTTCCGCACTGTCGGGACACAAGGAGGGAAGCAAGGCTTTCAGACGATACAGGGATATTGACGAAGAAATGAAGAAAGACCTTGTAAAACTATTAGACTGATACTTGTATGGGACAACAAGAATATGACAATTTCAAAAGACTGATAAAGGAATGGCTCGACAGCCATCCGGATGAATATGCTGATTTCGTAGAAGAAATGAACGACAAGAAGTTCAAAGGGTTCTTCAATATTTTCAATACGGCTGTAAGTGGAAAAGCCACTCAACTTTGACCCTTTTGGCCACGCAGAATTATCCCTTTTTGCTAAAATATGATTGCCCCCTTTG
>PPYE01032677.1_pt1 | contig 10522 bp, 10 predicted proteins | sample 1559881 | NCBI WGS metagenome assembly PPYE01 (sample SAMN08240022, study PRJNA423297) | Human gut metagenome, whole genome shotgun sequencing project.
GGGTGGGGACTTGCTTGTATCAGGAGGAGTGCAAGCTCCTTCTGATAAACTGCGGAGCAGTTATTCGGTTATGAGCAAGCAGCGAAGCGGATTGCGAATATCCGCTTGACTATGAGCAGCATGAAAGCCCTCGGGAGTTAATCCTGGGGGGCTTTTGGTATAGCCAAATCCGGTGAAGTATGTTATTATATGCATCAGTTCTCAGAATCGGGAATATTCAGTTGAGATAAGAAAGGACACAACAATCATATGAACATAGGAAACAATATAGGAAATATCATGAAGATCACAGGCGCATGGAACACCTTTAAGAGCAATCATCCCAAGTTTCCGGCATTCTGTCAGGCAGTTTCACGCAAAGGACTTAAAGAAGGAAGCATTATTGAAATTGCGATCACCACTTCTGAGGGAGAGAAGATAGAGACAAACCTGAGAGTAAAGGACAGTGACCTGGAATTACTGAAACAGTTGTCTGAACTGAAAATGTGAAAAAGTTTACAAAAATTTTATTTGAATAACAGGTATAAATCTGCTATAGTATTCTATGTTGGTTAAGTTGATTATTATTCGTTCCCATATATAAGAATGATAGGTTCTCAAAAGAAAGAAGAGGAAGAAAATTGCGTAAAAAATCACATATTTTATTAGCAAGATACCTTGCGGATCAGATGCAGACCACAGCAAGCCTGCAGTCTCACAGAAAGGCTTTCTGTCTGGGCAGCATTCTGCCGGATATCAAACCGTCCTTTATCACCAGAAGACACGAGTTCTACGGAACATTTGAAGATGTCAAGAACCGGATGAAAGAACTGGCAGATATCAGACCGGATGAGAGTAACCAGAGAGTTTACTGGCGGCGGTTCGGCGAAGTGATCCACTATATGGCGGATTATTTTACCTTTCCTCATAACAAAACATATACAGGAAGCTTCAGCCAGCATAATCATTATGAGAAAGTACTTAAGAACAGACTGAAAAAATGTATACAGCAGGGAGAAGCACATTCATATCTGGAACCGGCCATCCGCTTCGCAGATTTCCCCACCCTGATTGATTATATCGAAGCTACTCATGAGAAATACCTCAACAAGCTCCGCAGCGTGGAAGAGGATATCCGCTTTATCCTGAATATGTGTTTTCAGGTAGTGCAGGGACTGATACAGATCTGCATTGGTAATAAGAACTTTGCAGGAGCCATTCAGGCAGCCTGACAGAGATACGCTAAGAATACAGGAAGGCTGTGTGGAAATCATATCCGCACAGCCTTCCTGCATTTTGAAATATATCTTTCTCACTGCTTGATTCGGTTAAAATGTGACAAAAAAATGAATTTTAGTCAAATCTGGAATTTACCTGCCCTGAGCTGTTGATTTCAAAAAATGATTATGCTAGAATAAAACAGGTTAATATTTCGGGATAATTCACTTATGAAATAACATAATAATGTGAAAAGTAATTTAGACAGTATGCCCTTATAAACAGGGGGTAAGGACATGCTCACAGTAAGAAGGGAGCAATTTAGATATATGAAAAACAAGTATCTTACCAGATTCTTATGTCTGACATTGATGTCAGGAATGGCATTATCCGGTCCTGCGTCCGTACTTGCAGCAGAGGATACTGCTGCGTATACAGCAGACGGTTCTGATTTCAGCGATTCCGGTGATTTTGATTCAGGATCAGAGGATCCGGCGCCGGCAGATCCGACTCCTGCAGAGCCAACACCTGCACCGGTAGATCCGACACCAACAGATCCGACTCCAACACCTGCAGAGCCAACACCTGCACCGGCAGATCCGACTCCGACACCGGCAGATCCGACTCCGACACCAACAGATCCGACTCCGACACCAACAGATCCGACTCCGACACCTGCGAATCCTACACCAACACCGTCTTCACAGATTACGAAGGCAGCCCAGGATGTGATCGACAGAATCAAAGAGTTGAACGCACAGACCATCACGCTGGAGAAGAAAGCCACTGTTCAGAGCATCCGCACTGCATATAATGCCCTGTCTGATACAGAGAAGGCACAGGTTTCTAATTATAATCTGCTGGTTCAGGCAGAAGCGACTATTGCTCAGCTGGAAGCGCAGAAGAACAATGCGAATACGAATAATCCATTTACGGATAATACCAGTGCTGCACAGACCGGAACTCCGGTATATTATGCGTCCAATATCCACGCAGGTAAGGATTTCTATCTGGACAGCCTGAAGAATAACTACAATCTGACATTCTCAGATGATTTCGCTTCTGTTATGGATGAGATCGAGAAGGAATATAAAGAGAAGAACAAAGTAGCAGATGCCAGCGATGTAAACGGCAGCAAGACCACCACATCTGCAGACAGTCTTCTGGTAAGAAACTGGCAGGATATCCTTGCAGTCTATGTATATCAGCAGAGTCAGGACGGAAAAACAGAATTTACTCTGGATTCTTCCTGCAAGAAAGACCTTGCGAAAATCTTTGCAGAGCTGAACCCGATCGTAAGGGACAAGCAGGATATCACTCACGTTGCATACGCTAATCGTAAAATCAACTACTATATTAAGAAAAATAAAATCGCAAAAAAGGATCGTACGATCCTTAAGAAATATGTGGAGACAGACTGCAAACTCCTCTGCGCGGTAGTAACAGCTGCCAACGGTTTTGTCCGCGAGAGCGTAGGAGATGATGTTTCCGAGGAAAGAGTAAATGTTATCTCCGCGGCCTATTCACTGGTTGGTAAAGTCGGTTACTTCTGGGGCGGCAAATCCACAGTGATCGGTGAAGATCCAGGCTGGGGAACCAGCGAGAAGGTATCAGCTGAGGGAAGCAAGAGCACCGGAACCATCCGCGCATACGGACTGGACTGCAGTGGTTTTGTCACCTGGGCAGTGATCAACGGATATCAGGATAAAGCAATGCAGGAAGCTGTAGGCGACGGAACTTCCGATCAGTGGGAGAAAGCAAACGTGGTAACTGAGGCAGATGCACAGCCCGGAGATCTGGTGTTCCAGAAAGGACCAGAAGCAGGAAGCGATAATCATGTAGGTATTCTCTGCGGTAAAACAGACGCAGGTGACTGGATCGCAGTACACTGCTCCTCCGGCAAGAATGGAGTAACAGTAGGCGAAGCATACAGTGCAAGCTTCCGTTACATACGCCAGCCATCCTTCTACCCGACACAGGAACAGGTTCAGGAAATGCAGAGCAACAGTACAGTAAGCATAACAACAGATGATGCAGCAGCTTCCACAGGAACAGATATCTTTTCTGCAAATGTGACAGTAAGCAATACTCTGCAGGATGCGATGAAGTCAAATACTTCCGACTCAACAGGATTCACAACATCAGAATCCACTGAGAAGACTTCCATCCTTCCGGATAAGATCGATCTGTCAAAAGAGAAAGTCGCTGTATTTAAGGCAAAATAAAATGTATAAAAGAAGAGAAAGTCATACAAAAAAGTCTGGCTTTCCCTTCTTTTTTCGTGTGTAAACTTTTTTATCTGTTAACTTAAACGGTTAAGTAAATACTGACGAATTTGCTTATTGGTCTGCGGAATATGCTTCAAAAACAAAAAAATATTCGAAAATATGGAAACCTCTGGAGTGTACAAAAACCTGTGAGTAGATGGATATTTATATCATCAAAAGCATATTCGTTGAAGTAGGAATGGAACATAAAAGTTTATAATTTTTTATAAGTTTTCAGTAACGGTGTCATTAATCTATATGAAGGGATTTTAGAGAGATACGATCATGTATGAAAAAGGTCAGGAATCTGAACGCAAAAATACAGAATTTGCTGAAAAAGAAAAAATAAAGGCCCAAAAAGAGACAACAGAAGCACTTAAAAGAGTAGCTGAACTGGAGAAGATTTTGCAATGTAAAACTACGGAGGGTAAATAAGATTATCTTAAGATAGCCTCAGACTGGCACCCATCCAGCCTGCGGCTTTTTCACCCACTATTTTTGAGTTGACTTTTTGGCACATTGCGCATATACTAACAGTAGCTAAGGAATGTGGTGAGATTCCTTGAAGCAAAACAAAAGCCCTCAGAGTGCCAGCTCTGGGGGCTTTCTTGCTCGTTACGGTGAGCTATTCCGTTTAGACTGTTGCTGTCTATCGTCTGCTGTCCAGCCATTTGCATATGTAGTAGCTAACTACGCCTGCTATAACAGAGACAAGAAATGTGGTGAGAATTTCTTCCATGGAGTCCACCTCCTTTCTGCTGGAGGTTCGACAGCTTTTTTAGTATAACATGTTTTAGAACAAATTGGAATAGTAAAACCTGGAATGAGTTAACTGATAGAGGCAGTTAGGTTACTGTTCACACACCACTATCCCGCGAGGTGTTTTGGAATGAATATGCCAAAATCCCGAGACATATGAGCCAAAATTCCATTGCCGCAGGCAATCTGGAATGAATTTTGGCTACGTTACTGTGATTAATGTTTATGGGGGTTAGTGCCTTTTTTTGATGTATTTTATGTGGTAAAACGCGGAATAATCATATGTCAGAAGGTTTTAATCTCCCTGAAACAAGACGGTTTATTCGCACGAATAAGGAAAAGGAGACAAAAGAACATGAAAGACAAGATTTTTGGAGTTTTGCAGCGTGTGGGAAGATCCTTTATGCTTCCGATCGCAATTCTCCCTGTTGCAGGTCTGCTGCTTGGTATCGGCAGTTCCTTCACAAATGAAACAACCATCGCTACCTATGGATTGCAGAAGATCCTGGGAAGTGGAACATTACTTAATTCTCTTCTGATCATTATGAACAAGGTTGGAAGTGCTGTATTTGACAATCTGCCGCTGATCTTTGCTGTAGGTGTTGCCATTGGTATGGCAAAGAAAGAGAAAGAGGTTGCTGCTCTTTCTGCGCTGATTGCATATTTCGTTATGAATGTGGCTGTCAGTGCCATGCTTCTTATCAACAATGAAATCACAGCAGACGGTCAGATAGCAGCAGATGTACTGGAAGGAACCATTACCTCTGTATGCGGGATCCAGTCTCTGCAGATGGGTGTATTCGGCGGTATTATCGTAGGTCTTGGTGTTGCGGCACTTCATAACCGTTTCCACAAAATTGTGCTTCCGAATGCGCTGTCATTCTTTGGCGGCTCAAGATTTATACCGATCATTTCCACGATCGTATATATGTTTGTGGGAATCCTGATGTATTTTGTATGGCCGGCAGTTCAGAACGGTATTTATGCTCTGGGCGGTCTGGTAACAGGCAGTGGGTATCTGGGAACTCTGATTTTTGGTATTATTAAACGAGCACTGATCCCCTTTGGTCTGCATCATGTATTCTATATGCCATTCTGGCAGACAGCAGTGGGTGGAACTATGGAAGTTGCAGGACAAATGGTGCAGGGCGGACAGAATATCTTCTTTGCTCAGCTTGCTGATTCTGCAAATATAGCACATTTCAGTGCGGATGCAACCAGATATTTCTCTGGTGAGTTTATCTTTATGATCTTTGGTCTTCCGGGAGCAGCGTTGGCTATGTATCGCTGTGCAAAACCTGAGAAGAAAAAAGCAGCAGGCGGACTTCTTCTTTCCGCAGCGCTGGCATGTATGTTTACTGGTATCACTGAACCGTTGGAATTCTCATTCCTGTTTGTAGCTCCGGCACTGTTCGTAGTGCAGGTGATCCTGGCAGGTGCGGCTTATATGATCGCACATATGCTGAATATTGCAGTAGGACTTACTTTTTCAGGCGGTTTCCTTGACCTGTTCCTCTTTGGTATCCTGCAGGGAAATGCAAAAACAAGCTGGCTGAGGATCATTCCGGTTGGTATTATTTACTTTATCCTGTATTATGTGATCTTTACATTTATGATCAGGAAATTTAATTTCAAGACTCCGGGACGTGAAGATGATGATACAGAGACAAAGCTTTATACAAAAGCTGATGTAAATGCAAGAAAAGAAGCCGGAAAGACAGCCGGTGCAGCTGTAGCAACCTCCGGTGATCCGGTAAGTGAACTGATCACCAGAGGTCTTGGAGGAAAGAAAAATATTGTAGATGTTGACTGTTGTGCGACCAGACTTCGTATCACAGTTGCAGAACCTGAGAGAGTTCGTGATGAACTTCTGAAACAGACAGATTCCAGAGGAATCGTAAAAAAAGGACAGGGCGTACAGGTTATCTATGGACCTCATGTAACTGTTATCAAGGCGAAGCTGGAAGAATATCTGGAGACTGCTCCCAACGAATTCGCAGATGAGACACCTGATAATATACAGGCACAGGAAAATACTGCAGCAGGAAATGCAGATGGACAGAACAGTGCAGAGGTTGAGGACAAAAATGCAGGTACAGCACAGACCTCAGCACCTGCAAAAGAAGAAAAAATCAGAAAAACAGCAATCATTTACAGCCCTGTAGACGGAATCGCAGCAGATCTTTCTACTGCACCGGATGAGGGATTTGCAGGAAAAATGATGGGTGACGGTGCAGTGGTGACACCAACAGAAGGTACTGTATATGCACCTGCAGACGGTGAAGTTGAGTTTATTTTTGATACAAAACATGCTATAGGTTTCCAGACAGATTCCGGTATCCCTATGCTTCTTCATATGGGAATCGACACTGTAAAACTGGAAGGAAAAGGCTTCGAAATCCTGGTAACAGAGGGTCAGAAAGTGAAAAAAGGTGATCCGATGATGAAACTGGATTTGGAGTTCTTAACTGCTAATGCTCCGTCTATCACTTCCCCTATCCTTGATACTGAACCGGAAGACAACCAGAGGATCAGACTTCTGGCAAACGGTGAGATTAAGGCCGGTGAACCGTTGTTTGCGGTGGAGACACTGGAATAATATTGTTATCAAAAAACAGTTGGATGATCAAAAGAGATGACATCTTGATTATCTGACTGTTTTTTTACGCACGTGAATTGAAAAGGATGACCTTTTTGCAGGGGGGATCTGGAAATCAAAAATGTAACAAATTTGTGTGACGGGTAGGATTCTTATTCAAAATATGGTAAACTATAGCAGTCCTGGTAAATAATGCATCTTAATCCAGCCCATCAGAATATGAAATCCTGCGTCAGATATCTTTGTTGTGCGTCAGCACGCCTGCAGATATTTTCCTTGTCTTTCGTATTCTGCTGAACTGTCTTAAATGCATTATTTACTAGAGCGTGTCTGAAAAATGCTTTTCGCAAGATGTGCGTCCCATTTTGTAGTATTATTTTGCGTAAAGCATTTTTAAACATGTTTTATGACCAAAGGGAAAATTATTATAATGGCAATAAATTTTTATAGAGGGGATTACGACAGAGATGTACAGAGTTAGCAAGGTATTAAATAATAATGGTGTTATAGCCATTGATATGGATGAAAATAAGGAGTATGTGATTCTTGGCAAGGGTGTTGGCTTTGGAAAAAAGGTCAGCCAGCGTTTTGATAAGCCGGAGGGATGCACTACATATCGTCTGGAACAGGAGACAGAGCGTGGATCTGCGAAGGAACTGGTAAAGGGAATAGAGCCGGAGTATCTAGAGATTGCAGATGCAATTCTGACAGAGTCACAGAAAGTGTTTGGAGATTCCATAGACAGAGGAATTCTTTTTCCACTTGCTGACCATATTTCTTTTGCAGTCGCCAGAATCCGCAGAAATGAGCAGATCAGCAATCCGCTGACAGAGGATATCAAGGTTCTTTTCTACAGTGAATTTAAAGTTGCGGAAACACTGAAAACAATTCTGAGAGAAAGACTTCAGATAGAGATTGATGATCATGAGGTTGGATATGTGGCATTGCATATTCATTCTGCAATTGGTGATGAAAAGGTATCTGTTGCCATGCAGACTGCGAGAGCAGTGAGAGAGTGTATAGATATGATCGAGAAAGCAACAGGTAAACCAATCGATGTACTGTCACTGTCCTATAATCGTCTGATGAACCATATGAAGTATATGGTAGCGCGTGCATCTACAGGAGAGAAGCTGAATTTGGACATGAATGAATATATGCTGGATCAGTATCCCCAGGCCTATAAGGTTGCCACTGACATCTGTAAAAACCTGGAAGGATGTATTGGACATAAGCTGGATGAAACAGAGACAGGATATCTGGCAATGCATATCCAGAGAGTGTATAAGGATGCGGTATGATAATCAGTAAAGAAAGAAATTCCCTGCCCGGCCGGAAATATTTTATTTCTGGTCTGAACAGGGAGTTTTTTTGATTCCGGCAGAGTATCCTTATATTCCACATATTTATCTTCGGTAAGTAACTTTTCATATGCATTGTAAGCGGCTTCTAAAGTAGAATATTCTTGTCCTTTTTTGAGAATATTCTGAAAGTCACTGCCGGATACGAGGTGATCTGAAATTGCGACATATTCATTTGTTTTATTGCCAAGATTGCGAGTGGCAGTTGTTGTTTCGGAAATATAGAAATTGTTACCTTTATTAATAAGCACGGGGATAGTCTTGCCTGCTCCAATGTCATCAGTATTGACGTAAGTCCAGAACAGATAGCTGTCTTGAGTGCCGGGGTATTTCAGATATGCCCAGGTACCATGTTGTAGTAAGCTATCAGCTCCTATTAAGAGTTTGCAACAAACATGAAGACTGAGGCAGATGGAACTTGATCAAGGCGTGAAACGCCACATTTTTGGAGGAATTTGTCAAGTACTTTTTAGAAAAAAATGGGGGGATTTTAGTTAATCAACGAAGCTCAGTTTGAAGAACAGTCTGAAAATCAGACGGAAGATCAAACAACAGAGCAGACTGAGACTCAGACTGTATCCCGGAATGAAGGAGATACTTCGGAAGTAGATCAGATGGTCAGTGAAGCGGGTGTGGAACTGGTATCTATCGAGAAAGAATTTGCAGAAGCCACAGATGGCAGTACATCCACAGATGAATTTCAGGATGGAACTTCAATCGATTCTCAGACTACAGAGTATTCTGCGCAGACAACAAATAATATATCTGATACATCTTCACAGACAACAGACAGTGCGTCTGATGCATCCTCGCAGATATCTGATGAAACGGATGCATCCTTATAGTTTACAGATAACTCAGCAGATGTCATAGATGATGGTAGTGCATTTTCAGCAGATGATACTGCTGCGTCAAATACATCCGGTAAGTCAGGAATATACATTGACCAGGAAACTTCCGGAATCTTACTATAAGATTATTACATGGAAGCTGGAAATTTCAAGTAACCGCAATTCTTATATTCATACTTCAGAGAACGGTTATGCTAAACAGGGTTGAAAAGAGGGAGCAGAACCTCAAACTATTAAAGTACTTCAATTATTCCCTGGAAATGGTGGTGGTAATTGGGATTTAAGTTTAGAGACAAAATTAAATCAATTGAAAGAAAATACGAAAATTAATTTTGATTTTAATATTGAGGTAACTACTACCACAGTTAATGTAATTAATGCGTATAAGAATAAACATCAATTTCATGATGTTTTAATTTAAATGGAAGTGGTACAGATGATAGATATGATATATTGATTATTGGTTCCGCAGTATCATCAACTGAATGTTACTGTGGAACCTTTTTATATCTGTCTGTTATTTTAGCCGGGTAAGTTGGATTTTACCTGCGTATCCCTGACAGTTCGTCTTCTATCCACTTATCTGTGTTGAAGTTACTGTCAAAGAACCTGACGATCACGCCGTAAGGTTCCGTATCACTATTGAATGCGTTGGCTTCATCAGTGTCTACGTGCATTGCCAGGTGATAATTTCTGTGGACTCTGACTACTACATCTGCGTAGATAAGTGCGCGTCCGTAGCTTTTGGTCAGGACGAAGACTTCGTCATTGTCTTTGATATGCAGGGCAAGTGCTTCATCCGGAGTCATGTGGATATGGCGTTTGGCTACGATGACACCTCTGGGGATTTCGATATCCCCGCATGGACCGGACAAAATGCAGCCGGGAGTTCCTTCGATATCACCGGACTGGCGTATTACGCTTGGAATCCCCAGTTTTCTGGTGTCTGTAAGGGACATTTCTACCTGCGTGTCGCTGCGGAAAGGACCGAGAAGTGCCATGTTTTCGAAAGTACCTTTCGGTCCTTTGACAGTCACTCGTTCCTGACACAGATATTGTCCGGGCTGGCTTAATTCTTTGATAAAATGTGGTTTGCTTCCTTCTCCGAATAATTTTTCAAAATCTTCCTGCGAGATATGCAGATGTCTGGCAGAAGTTTCTATAGGTATTTTGATGCTCATTTATTACAATACTCCCTCAATATGTTGCTTGTATATGTCTGTCCGACATCCTGTTGCCTGATGGGATACAGAGCAGTTATACTTACTTTTTAGTGTATCTCTTTAATTGGAAATATGCAATGTTTATCTTGTAAGAAGGACAATTTTTATTATAAAATAGTGTTAACTTACTTTTATCGGTTTACAAGGAGAAGTGTTCTGGGCTATAATAAGATACATTAGAATAACAGTTACTGTTCACACACCACTATCCCGCGAGGTGTTTTGGCATGAATATGCCAAAATCCCGAGACATACAAGCCAAAAT
>PPYE01048121.1_pt1 | contig 10521 bp, 3 predicted proteins | sample 1559881 | NCBI WGS metagenome assembly PPYE01 (sample SAMN08240022, study PRJNA423297) | Human gut metagenome, whole genome shotgun sequencing project.
CTATCAACAGAATATGTACACCACGGTCATTGACGATGAGGACTTTGCGATCAAACCCATGAATTGCCCGGGTGGAATCCTAGTATATAAGACAAAACTACACTCCTATCGTGACCTGCCCCTGCGTATTGGCGAGCTGGGGCTGGTTCACCGCCATGAGCTTTCCGGAGCGCTGCACGGCTTGATGCGCGTGCGTTGCTTCACACAGGATGACGCACATATTTTTATGACGCCGGAGCAGATCAAAGAGGAGATTAAGGGTGTGGTACGCCTGATTGATAAAGTGTACAGCACCTTTGGTTTCAAATATCATATTGAACTGTCGACCATGCCGGAGGACCACATGGGTGCATTGGAAGATTGGAACACGGCAACCGATGCATTGCGTGCGGCGATTACAGAGCTGGGTTATGACTATGAAGTCAACGAGGGCGATGGCGCCTTCTATGGCCCGAAGCTCGACTTCCATCTAACAGATTGTCTTGGCCGCACTTGGCAGTGCGGTACCATTCAGCTGGACTTCCAGTTGCCTGAGCGCTTCGAATTGGAATATACCGGTGCAGATGGTGCAAAACATCGCCCGATTATGATTCATCGCGTCGTATTTGGCAGTATTGAGCGTTTCATTGGCATTCTGACAGAACATTTTGCAGGCGCGTTCCCGATGTGGCTGGCGCCGGTTCAGGTGAAGATCCTGCCGATTGCAGAACGTCACCATGACTATGCCGCTCAACTGGAAAAGGCGCTCACCAGTGCGGGTCTACGCGTAGAAAATGATCTTCGAAGCGAAAAGATCGGATACAAGATTCGTGAGGCACAGCTCCAGAAGATTCCATATATGATCGTAGTGGGAGACAAAGAAGCAGAGCAGGGAAATGTTGCTGTGCGTAGCCGTAAAGAGGGCGATCTGGGAACGATGCCAGTGGAAGCTTTTATCGATAAAGCGCAGAAGGAAGTCGCAGAAAAAGCGCATGATTAATAGGTGGGCATCCACTGCTTGTTGGTAAGAAAGGCCAGGAGGTACACGGTTGGGAAAGATCACTTCTTTTCCAACGGGTGGTCTCCCGGCCTTTTTCCTTAGTTTTAGGAAATGTTCGCATTTTGTCTCAAAGATTATGTAAAGCGATTTTTTTGAAATTTTTCCACGGAATTGCACAGCAACTTTTCCAGCTCTAGTGGAAAAGTGGGCGGAAACAGAGGAAAATGCCGCTCTATCTTGTGGAAAACTCAGTGGAAAATGTGGAATACCATAATTCCCGCAAAATATGGAGGGTTTAGGCCTATGGAAATTATGTAAAGCTCTGACAACACCATACTGAAAAGTTTGATTCTCTGCAATCTTTCTGTAAAAAGAGGCTTGCAACTCGATACAATATATGGTAGAATAGTAAAGCTTTCAAAAAAAGTTTTATAGTATATGCGGCTGTAGTTCATCGGTAGAATAGAAGCTTCCCAAGCTTCGGAGGTGGGTTCGACTCCCATCAGCCGCTCCAAAGCTACGGTATGTCTTGCACATACCGTAGCTTTCTTTTTGTTGCAAATCGTGGTGGCTACTTCCGCATTTTCGCCATAGGACAGAGGATTCATTCCGATCATTCGCGTTCGTACAAAAGATAAGACGATAAGACACCGAAATTACAACGAATTTCCGTAATATGGCATAGAGATTCTTTGCTATAGAATCGTGCAGAGCTTTATTCCTGCTTCTATCGTGATGGTTTATCACAATAAAACTTGCCATAGATCATCCGATTATTCGTACAAATATAGGATTTAAACACGATTCATCAATCCCAAAACAACCATTTTACCGCAGATTTGCTACGGTTGAACGATCCCTGATATGATACAAAAGGAGTGGGGGAGTTTACACCAAAGCCGTGGAGTTCCCTTTTTTTCAAGGGTATCACCCCACTGTACTTTAAGCTCAAAATAGAGCTTCTCCTCTGATCGCATAATTTGTCATCTGTAAATAAAAATAGAGCGGTGAGGGACCTCGGAGAGGCTGACAGGCTTGATAAGCTTTTTATTGGATTGCGTATGCAAGAATATGGTAGAATTTCCTTTTATCCCTGGAAATCCTATACAAAAGAAGATCAGAAACGAGAAACGCAAAAATAGAGTCTGTTAAGATCTGTGGGAAAAGTTAAAAGAATAAAAGGATACTTTTTAACAAGGTTCATTCATTTGACGTCTTTTCTCCCAGCCTACTTTTAACCAAAACGACCCAAGTTTTGTCTGACTTAGTGTTGATTCGGTAGAATCTGCCAAAAATCGCCTCGATCGGTTGACGGATAACACATCCTTCCTCTACAATAAAGATACAAATCGCATGTTTTTCATGTGTGCAACTGATTTGAGGAGGAATTCATACTTATGAAAAAGATGTCCCGTGTGCTTCTTTCCGCTGTTTTAGCGGCTACTCTGTTGTTGTCCCTTGCTGCGTGCAGTAATACGGACAACCATTCCAGCACCGTTTCTTCCGAGCCTGTTTCTACGGCTGAAACATCCAGCACCGTCTCCGATGCTTCAGAAAGCAAGCCGATCGGTATCATTACTGCAATGTCCAATGAATTGGCGATGTTGCTTGAAAAAGCCGAAATCAGCGAAACGAAAACCATCGGTGGCGTGGATTACAACATCGGAACATTGGAAGGCCAAGATGTTGTCCTCGTACAGGGCGGTATTGGAAAATCTATGGCAGCCGCGGGTACAACGGTTTTGATTAACGAGTTTCATGTGGAATCCATCATCTTTACTGGTATTGCCGGTGGCGTAGGTGATGAAGTACAGGTTTTGGACGAAGTTATTGCAACAGATTTGGTATTCCACGACTATGGTAACCAGACAAACGATGGATTTGTTTGGGATGCGGCGGCAGGAGTCAATGAAGATGGCACCATTCCTGTAGATGAAGAACTCAGCAAGAAAGCTTATGAAGCAGCCGTTTCCGTTCTGGGTGAGGACCATGTATTCCAGGGCCGCATTGCTACAGGCGATCAGTTTGTTGCCAGCGCAGAGTATGTCACTTATCTACAGGAAGAGTTTGACGCTATTGCCTGCGAGATGGAGGGGGCGGCAGTTGCGCGCATTGCTGCTCAATATGAAGTTCCCTGCTGTGTTATCCGCGCGATGTCGGACAAGGCAGACGGTGCCGCACATGACACCTATGAGAATTTTGGTGATACAGCTGCCGACAATTCTGCGAGCATTGTTCTGGCAATGTTGCAGAGTATGTAACAGCGGTTTCAATTGAATGGATCGGTCGAAATCCCCCGCAGTTTTGGGACTGCGGGGGATTCTTTTTAAGCTGGCATGTACGCATATTTTCAATGGGAATGACTTTATATACAATGTTTTCCAACGATTTTACCGGCTATCTCCGGTTGGAATAATAGGATAACGAGAAAGAATATGGTGTTGTTCCAGTTTGTTTTTAACGGAACCGATTCTTTTTAAACATGCAATAGCATGGAAAGATTCCATCCTTTCTAATGGAAACGATTCTCAGAATATTTCTCAAAGGAATGGGATCGATTCAGAAAGATTGCTGAACGAAGTTGTTTCAAGTTCCTGAAAAACGATTGACCATTTTAAAGAATATGTTCCGCTGATTCAACAAGCAGTGAAGCGCACAAAACATCAGGAGAAAAGCATCTGCCTTTACTATAATGGTATCACACGGAAGGGGGAGAAATCGTTGAATTGGACCGCTGCATTGCAAAATGCAATTGACTACATGGAGGATCATCTGACAGAGACCTTGGATTATGCTGAAATCGCAAAGTGTGCTTGTTCTTCCAGCTTTCATTTTCAGCGAGTTTTTGGTATTGTCTGCGGGTATACGCTGGGGGAATATATCCGCAATAGGCGACTCACCCTTGCAGGAAGTGAACTGGTCTCTTCCGATGCCAAAGTCATCGATATTGCGCTGAAATATGGCTATGACAGTCCAGAAAGCTTTGCGAGAGCCTTTGTCCGGTTTCACGGAATTACACCATCCCAGGCAAAGTCAAATGCAGCGAGCCTAAAGTCTTTCTCCCGTCTTTCCGTAAAATTGGTGATGGAAGGTGGAAATGTAATGGATTATCGCATCGAAAAGAAGGGGCCAATTCAGTTGGTCGCACACAAAGAACGCTTTCAGGGCGGTGATGTTGGAAAGCAGGAGATTCATGCCTTATGGAACAAATTTTGGAAAGATGGCACTATAGAGAAACTAAGCCATTATATCCGTCCCGGAAATGCCATTGGGGAAGCACTTGTGGGTATCTGTTTTGACAATCCAGAACAGGGAGATTTCGACTATGCGATTGGCGTCGCTTATGGGGGCGGAGAACTGAAGGATACGCTCTCTTTCGAAGAAATTCCTGCCAATACCTGGGCGATTTTTCCCTGCGTAGGGCGTATGCCAGAGGCCTTTCAAAGCTTGTGGAAAAGAATTTATACAGAATTCTTTCCCACCAGTGAATATCAGCCATCGGGAGGCATATGCTTAGAGGTTTATCCGAGCGCCAACATTACTGCTCCAGATTATACCTGTGAGTTTTGGATTTCTGTCGCGAAGAAATAATTCGTTTTCTGTCGAAAAAGGGTATGCATATGCATACCCTTTTGGTTTGTTAGGGTCCCCGGCAGAGTCGATGGAGGCACCTTCCAAAAAGCTTTTCCTTTACGCATCGAACAAAGCGAACCGCTAACAACGGTCTTTCAATGATAGAAGGTTGCCGTTAGAACAGTGATTGCCCGTTTACAGGTTATAGAGCAAGGGGTGTAAGCGGTATAAAGCTTTGTGCGTCTGGGGACACTTGCCGGCAATAGACATTTATAAGGACCCCTTAAGCCACCGGCTTAACCGATGATTTTAACTTAGTATATTAGCGAGAGGGACACCCTACCTTTTGCGGAGACTGTCCCTATTAAAAATATTCATTAGTCAATTAGCGAGAGGGATCATCCGCCATTTTACAGCTGCCGTTTGATCACAGTTATCCCTATTACCAATATCCGTTTGTTTATTTGTAATGGGGATATATCAAATGACAGCCCCCACCAAATTGTAGGGTATCCCTGTCATTACTATGATTTATCAAATCTTTAAAGATATGAGGCGAAATTTCAAGTGAATATTTATAAACAATTTGAAAATAGATTGGAATGGAAATACAGAATGTGAAAAGGTGTATGTTAATGGGTTACGGAATGTATTAATTTATCGATACAGAAAATTTTGGTCTTTTCTACTTAAGAAAATTAGCAAAAAGAGTGTTCTTCAATTTAATTATTTAACACGACAACGCATAATAATATATAGAAATAATTGATTATATATTCTATTTTTATAAAATATAGACATACAAGGATTGCCATGTTATAATAATTTTGCCTTTAAAGGTAAAATATGTGAAGGAGGAATTGTTACCATGTTTGCAGTCTGGAAATCTTCAAGACGATTTCTAGCCATGTGCTTGGCAGCTTCCATGTTAACCAGCATGTTCAGTGGAGCTGCCTTTGCCTTGGGAGAGACGCAGACTCCAACGTGGAGCAGCAGTGCGCCACAACTTTATGATGCAGGTGGAAATCCCCTGCAAGCGAAAGGCCCGGAACTCGCGCCGGAAGAACCCAAATTTACCCATTACGAGTATACGGGAAAAAATTATACGGACCTCAATGGAGAAGAAGTCCGTGCTAGCGACATCTTTGAAGTAAACCGCGAAGACCCTCACACAACGGCTACCGTAGCCTATGATTCAGAGGAAAAAGCCGTTCTTGGCGCGGTAAACTTTGAAAAAGAGCGCTCGGACTATGTCCAGGTGCTTTCTTCGGATGACTGGGAACTGACGGTCGTACGAAACGACGCAGAGGGGAAGAAATTCCTGGATGGGAAGTTTTATGACAGTGATTATGTACAGGACCCAGAAGACGGATGGCGCACAGTCGATGTTCCTAGAAGCTGGACAACCTATGAAGGGGTTGACTGGGATACTCCGCTTTATGGCGATACGGTGATGCCTTGGCAGCTCAAGTACGATTCGGATGTCCAGGTTCCTGGTATTCCAGTAAATTACAGTCCAGTGGGATTTTATCGAAAGACATTCACGGTGGACGATTCACTCTATGGAAATGACAACCGTATTTTTATCAATTTCCAGGGAGTTGAGACGGCCTATTATGTGTGGGTCAATGGAAAAGAGGTTGGCTATAGCGAGGATAGCTTCCGGCCACACGAGTTTGACATTACCGACTACTTAAACCCAGCAGGAGAACCGAATATCCTAGCAGTTGAGGTTCACAAGTTCGCAGACGCAACCTGGATGGAAAAACAGGATATGATCCGCGATGGCGGTATTTTCCGCGATGTCTATCTGTTCGCAACCCCGCTGGTTCATATCAACGACTACCAGCTGGAAACCGATCTGGACGATCAGTATCAGGATGCTACGCTGAAGATGGATGTCAATGTCAAGAATTTTAGTTCCGTTCCGGTGGACAACTATGCCGTAGAGGTAAAGCTTTACGATGCAGAGCAGCAGCTAGTTCCTGAGGAGCAGTTTGAGACCCAAACCTTTGATGTGGGTGAAATTGCATCTGGCGAACAGTCCAGCAATAAACAGGCATGGGCTGTAAAAAATCCGCATCTGTGGTCCGCGGAAGACCCCTATCTCTATACGTTGGTTCTGAATCTGTATGATAAGAATACAATGACGTATGTAGAGAGCATTTCTCAGCAGCTGGGCTTCCGAGAGATTGGCTTTACACATACGGAACTCGATGACTCATATCACAATATCACAGAGGAATACGAGCCGATGACGATCAATGGGCAGCCGCTCCTCATCAAAGGCGTCAACCGTTGCGAGTCGGACCCGTTCTATGGAAAGCATGTTCCACGCGATGTGGCGGAAGAGGACGTCCGTTTGATGAAACAGAACAACATCAATTCGGTTCGTACTTCTCACTATGGAGACGACGAATATTTCTATTATCTCTGTGACAAATACGGCCTGTACATGATGGCAGAAGCCAACATTGAAGCGCACTCGTTGATTGATGAGATCGATACGATGGCGAAGTATTTTACCAAGGTAGCTTTGGAAGACCGGACACCGACCTCTTTCCATACATTGAAGAATCAGACCTCTGTCATTATGTGGTCCATCGCCAACGAGACAGGGTATCCACAGCTGGAGGATTCCGACAGCCTCAAGGCGATGGAAGACGGCGATTATATTTTCCCGAAGTTGGTTGCTTATTATCACGACCGCGACCAGACCCGCCCGGTACATAGTGAAGGTATGCGCTATCAGGGCGGCACCGATATGGACAGCCGGATGTATCCGACTTTGGAGCGTGTACAGCAGGCGGCCGATGCGGAAACCAAGATGCCTTACATCATCTGCGAGTATGACCATGCGATGGGCAACGGTGTTGGAAACATGAAGGAATATTGGGACATCATCCGCAGCAAGCCCCACATGTTGGGCGGCTATATTTGGGACTGGGTGGATACAGTGCGTGCAACGGATATTGAGGATTGTGCACGGCAGTATAATATCACCGAGCTGAGCAATTATGGCGTCACCATGCAGGTTCAGGGTGGAGACAAGCAGGAGGATGCAGATCCGGCTGAAGCGGTGGTGGACAAATCTTTTGGAGGGTTCCTCGTTCTTCCGAAGGACAAAAACACCATCTATGACCAATATCTCTCCGGTGAAACGATCAACTTCACATTAGAAGCGATTGTAAAGCCCCAGGCAGATGTCGCTGACAATATTTTCATTGCAAAAGGTGATTACCAGGTGGCGCTCAAGACGTCGGATGACGGCACTCAGCTGGAATTCTCCCTATGCGCAGAAGATGATGGCAATTATTCTTGGCCTGCTATTTTCTGGGATCTCCCGGAAGACTGGGCAGAGAAATGGCATCAGATTGCAGCTACCTATGATGGCAAGGTCATGAAACTTTATGTTGACGGCGAAGAAGTCGGCAGCAAAGAAGGAAGCTATCAGGTGCCCAATTGGGAGGGGATCGATGCCCTTGGCATTGGCTATGATTCTAAAAACCCCGACCATACGCTCAAAGGGCAGATGTCTCTCGCACGCATCTATGCCAGAGCATTGACACAGGAAGAAATCGTGGCGCAGCGCAGCACGGACGCCCCCATCCAGCCAAACAGCGAGGATGTACTCGTTTGGGTGGACTATTCTCAACCATTTGAATCAGCAAAAACTGGCAACTACAATTACTATGCAGAAGATTTTGCCCATAATCTCCTTTATAACAACGGAGAGATGGACGGAAAGTTCTATGCCTTTGGCGGCGACTGGGGCGACTATCCGACGGACTATGATTTTTGTGCAAATGGCTTGGTATCTGCGGACCGCGATCCACAGCCAGAGCTGTATGAAGTGAAATACCAGTACCAGAATTTCTGGATGACGGCGGATGAAACACAGATCAAAGACCGTCAAGTGACCTTCTACAATGAAACCAGCTTTACCAATTTGGACCAGTATGAGGTATCCTGGCAGTTGATGGAGGATGGTAAGGAGATCGACCAAGGCTTCTTGCATGAAGAGCTTGATCCGCGTGAGACAAAAACGTTTACCGTTCCGTATACATTACCCGCAGAGAAGAAGGCTGGTGCGGAATATTATCTGAATATCTGGATTCGCCTGAAGGAAGATACCCTCTGGGCGGAAGCAGGGCATGAGATTGCACATGAGCAATTTGCCATTCCAACCGATGCACCGGCAGTATCTCCTGTGATTTCCGATCAGGAAGTGGTGATCGATCAGGAAGGCGATCCACAGGTAATCACCGTAACGGGAACAGATTTCCACTTTGAGATCAATAAAACGACAGGCGCCATGCAGAATTATTACTATAAGAATGATCTTCTTATTGAACAGGGACCCATCCCTGACTTCTGGCGCGCAAGAAATAGCAACGATGTTGGCAATGTCGATGGCGATTGGCAAAAAGCCAATAAAGATATTTCTGTAGAGGAAAACGGGATTCAGATCTCTCAGAGACGCGACGGCCGTATGGTCATCACTGCAAATTTGATTTTGAACAGTGGAAAGGGCGCAAAAGAAACGGTTATCTATACCATCGATGGCTCTGGTGTAGTGACAGTCAGCCTGACTTTGGATGCCAGGGGAACAGGGCTTGGTTCCATTATGAAGGTCGGTTCCACAATGACGCTTCCTGTTGGCTATGAGGACATCACCTGGTACGGGGACGGTCCATCTGAGTCGTATACCGACCGTGGCAGCTATGCGATGACTGGATTGTACAACTATACAGTTGACGAAAGTTTCTATCCGTTTGTGGACCCGCAGACTTCCGGCAATTTCAGTGGTGTGAAATGGATGGCTTTGACAGGAAGCGACCGCAATACCGGCATCATGGTAGCTGCTGATGAAAATTTGGAGGCAAGTGCCCTGCGCTTTACTATGGACGAGCTAGACGAAGCAAAGCATCCCTTTGAGCTTCCAGACCCAGACGGCAGAACCTATTTCCATGTCGATCTGATTTCTCGCGGTATCGGCAACGCAAGCTGCGGCCCGGACAATTTGGAGCAGTATACAATTCCAAATGACCGCGCTTACTCTTATCAGTACTCCATCGTTCCTTTTGAGAATGGCGCAGATCTGATGGAACTCAGCAAGCCGTGGCGTTTACCCGATCAGGAAGAAATCGACCGACAGGCTGCCAAGGTGGTAGAAGACGCTATCGCAGACATTTATGTTTATTCATACAGCCAGCTGGAAGCGATCGAAGCGGTTAAGGCGCAGTACGATGCATTGACCGAGGCGCAAAAAGAGCTGGTTTCCAACTACGGCGACTTGGAGAAAGCTTTGGCGGATGTCTATGCTTTGGAAGGGACCGTCACCGTTATTAAAGACCAAAGTTCCCATCATATCGATACAGAAATTCCCGACAGTGCGGAATTGATTCCTGACGAGACGTTTGGGTTGGTTTTAGGCGGGAATATGCCGATTCCCAATACCAAAGGTTCCAATGGCGGCGACATCTTTAGCGAAGTATTCCAAGGAAAGCATCCCTTTACCGTAGAATCGTGGTTTAAGCCGCTCGAATCCAATATGGGCGATGCATACAATGTGATCGTGGGAAAGGGAGACGATTGCTTTGGCTTGCGAGCAACCTTGCAAGGGGATGCAACCTATTATGAGTTGTATCTGAAGTCTGGAAACAATTGGTATACCGTAGAGGATACGCTCACTGACAAGGTGCTAAATGTCAATGAATGGCATCACATTGCTGGTGTGTATACAGGAACGACCTTGCAGATCTATCTGGATGGCGAGATGATCCTGGAGAATGTAGATGGAAGCCGCAATGGCATGAATGCAACAGATACAAATTTCTGGATTGGTTATGATCCTGTAGGAGGCTTTGTCGGAAAGAATGAGTACGCGATTACACGTGTTTATTCCAGAGCTTTGACGGAGGAAGAACTGACCGGCCAGGAAAAATATGACCGTAAGGAAACAGCCG
>PPYE01586031.1_pt1 | contig 10521 bp, 13 predicted proteins | sample 1559881 | NCBI WGS metagenome assembly PPYE01 (sample SAMN08240022, study PRJNA423297) | Human gut metagenome, whole genome shotgun sequencing project.
GAATGATATGGGGAACCGGTTCAGCCCAACCGTGATTGTAGCGGCCGTGACCAGCAGACAGGACAAGCATCCGCTGCCGACCCATGTCCCAATCAGTCCCAACCATTGCGGCCTGAAAGAGCACTCCGTTGTACTTCTGGAGCAGATCCGGACTATCGACCGTGTCCGTTTGCGGGAGTACATAGGCCGTTTGACGGAAGAGGATATGGAGCAGGTGGATCATGCGCTGCGAATCAGTATCGGCCTTAGCATGACGGAGAATTACGAAATGGCAAAAGGAGCCAAAACGAAATTATAGATTTGAAGTTCGATTGAACACGGAAATCCAGAAAAAGAGGGAGATGATCTTATGCACGAGAAGAAAAAGGCATGGGTATATACCCGGATTGATGCGCCGGAGGATCGGTATGGGAGCTTGAAACGGCAGGACCAGAAACTGACCGAATATGCCTCCCGCATGGGCTGGGAGGTAGTCGGGCATTCCCAGGATATCGGTTCCTACCGGGATATGAACCGGCCCGGACTCCAGGCGCTGACCGATGCGGTATCACAGGGGTGTGTGAATATCCTGGTGGTGAGCGGTCCCGACCGCGTGAGCAGCAATGCGAAGGACATCATAGCCTATGCAGAGTTTTTGCAGAGATTTGGCGTAGAGGCTTACTCGCCGGAGCAGGGAAAGATTGAGGTACTTTGCACTTCTGTGCTAAAGGACTCGACATTAGCGGTACCGGAAAGCAGTCCGAATTTATCCATTCATTAGGAGGCAGGCCATGGAACAGAAGAAGGAAACAAACGAAGTCCGGTACAGTGTAGCCCGGAAACTGCTGAATCTGATGCTGGAAAATGGCTTTATCTCGGAGGAGGAATATAAAAAAATCGATGCCTTGAACCGTGAAACATTTTCTCCTGAATTGTCGAAAGTATATGGGTAAAAACACTAGATATATCTGAAAACTTGTGGTATTGTGTGGTGCTAACAGGAGAGCAATAAAAGGAAGGAGAGAAGCCTATGGCGAAGAAGGTTGTAAAGAAAATCACAAAAATTGAGCCTGTTAGCAGCGGTTCTGCCGCCAATGCGGTGGAAGTCAAACGTGTCTGCGCCTACTGCCGCGTCAGTACAAACTCGGCAGACCAGAAGAATTCCTTTGAAACCCAGGTAGACTATTACACCCGGCTGATTGGAGAAAAGGAGGGCTGGGTACTGGCCGGTATCTATGCGGACGAAGCCAGGACCGGCACAAAACTGTACCGAAGAGATGACTTCCAGCAGATGATGGAGGACTGCCGGCAGGGGAAAATTGATTTGATCCTGACAAAGTCCGTGACCCGGTTTGCCAGAAACACGTTGGACAGCATCAAAGCCATCCGGGAACTGAAGGCTCTTGGGATAGCCGTTTACTTTGAGAAGGAGAGGGTCAACACCCTTATGGAAAAGAGCGAGCAGATGATTACCATCTTAAGCTCCATTGCTCAAGGAGAATCCGAGAGCATTTCCACCAATAATAAGTGGTCGGTAGTACGGAGGTTCCGAAATGGAACATTCATTATAAGCAGCCCGCCGTATGGTTATGAGAATAATGAGTACGGAGAGCTGGTTATAAAAAAAGAAGAGGCAGAGATAGTACGCTGGATTTTTGATGAGTATCTGGGAGGAAAAGGGTCCTACACCATTGCCGCAGAATTGGAAACAGCAGGGATTCCCACGATCCGTGGAGCCAAGGAATGGCAGGACAGTGTGGTAAAAGGAATTCTTCAGAACTGTGCCTATGAAGGGGATCTGCTGCTTCAGAAAACCTATACGACCGATGGGGTCCCATTCATCCGGAAAACCAACCGGGGAGAACTGCCCCAGTATCTGATAGCAGATGACCATGAGCCTATCATTACCAGAGAGGAGGCCGCGGCTGTCCGCCAGATTTATGAGTATCGGAGGGAACGGCAGTGTGTGGAGGATACCAGCGTATATCAGAACCGGTATGCATTTAGCAGCCGGATTCTCTGCGGGGAGTGTGGGACAAATTTCCGCAGGCAGAAAATCTACATCGGAAAGCCATATGAAAAAATTCAGTGGTGTTGCTACCAGCATATAAAAGATAGTAAGAAATGCAGCCAGAAGGCAGTCCGTGAGGACGTCATCCAGGCTGCATTTCTTACGCTCTGGAACCGGCTTGCCAGCAACTATGAGGAGATCCTGCTTCCCATGCTGGCGGCGCTGAAGGCAATCCAGGGTAACCCGGAGCAGGACCGGGAAATACAGGAGATAGAACAGAATATCCAGGAACTAAAACGGCAGGGCTACAGGCTGGGCAGGGTGTTAGCCGAAGGCAGCATAAGTTCTGCCATTTTTATCGAGAGGCAGAACCAGATTGAGGCACAGCTGGAAGCGTACCGGAGGCGGCTGCGGCAGCTGCAGGGACAGAAAGCCTTTGAGTGGGAGATATCCCAGACCGAATATCTGATAAATGTCTTCCGCAACCGTCCGGTCATCCTGGAAGCATATGACGAGGAACTTTTCCTGCTGCTGGTGGACCAGATCACGGTGCTGCCCGGACGCCGGCTGGTATTCCAGCTGAAGAACGGCCTGGAACTGGAAGAAAATGAACAGGAGGTGAGATGAGAATGAGACAACGCCATATGCCGCTGGGGTATCGGATGGCGGGAGGAAAAATAGTAATTGATCCGGAACAGGCGGAGATTATAAAAGGAATCTTCCAGGAGTATTCAGAAGGAGCCTCCCTGTACCAGCTTGCAAGAAAACTTACGGAGCAGGGGGCGCTCAATGCAAACCATAAGCCGGTGTGGAATCATGGGACGGTTGGAAAAATCCTGGAGAATCGAAAGTACCTGGGAGACGAGGTCTATCCGGCGATTCTGGAACAGAGGCTATTTGATAAGGTGCAGGAGCACAGAAAAGAAAAAAGCAGAAGACTAGGGCGCATCATGCAGCCTAACAGCTTAAAAAAGCGTTCCATGTTTGCAGCCTACCTATTCTGCGGAATCTGCGGTCAGCCCTACCGCAGATATGTGGAGCACTGCAGACAGCCGGGAGAAAAAATCGTTTGGAAGTGTAAGCACTACATAAATGATAACAGGGTGTATTGCCGGAATATATTCCTGGTAGACAGCCAGATCATCCAAGCATTTATGGAACTGATGAGAGGGGTGAAGGATGGGAGGTTCCAAACAGAGCCGGAAACCATCGTGCAGGGCCTGCCCTATAGCCGTGAGGTGGCGGAACTGACCAGAAAGCTGCAGGAATTGGAGGAAAAGCCGGAGTATCCATCTGAGGAGATGGTACGGCTGATTTATGAGCGGGCCAGATTACAGTACCGGGTGTCTAGAATTCAGGACCAGAACTATCAGACAGAAAAACTGAAAACAGCCCTGGAAGAAAACCCACTTCAAAAAGAATTTAATTGTGAGCTTTTTAAGGCAACGATTCATCGGATTACGGTTCACAAGGACAGACGGTTCGAATTTGAATTAATTAATGGTGTAAAAATAGAGCTTCCTATCCGGGAAGCAGAAGAAGGGAGGAAGCCGGATGAGACGGGCCAGAACAGCAACTGTTGTAAAGAAAAACATCTCTGTAATTCCAGCCAATCCGGAATACAGCCGTGATACAAGAGCCCAATATAAGCGGCTGCGGGTAGCCGCCTACTGCCGGGTTAGTACCTTACAGGAACAGCAGGAGACCAGCTATGAAGCGCAGGTGAATTATTATACAGAAAAAATCAACAGCAATCCGGAATGGGCGTTTGCAGGAATCTATGCAGATGACGGAAAAAGCGCCACCATGACCCGTAAGCGAAATGACTTTCAAGCAATGATCGATGACTGCATGGCGGGAAAAATTGATATGGTCATCACAAAATCCATCAGCCGCTTTGCCAGAAACACGGTAGACTCCCTTACACATATCCGAAAATTAAAAGCAAAGAATATCGCCGTGTATTTCGAGAAGGAGAACATCAATACCCTGGGGGATGGCGGGGAAATGCTGATCACCATTTTAAGCAGCCAGGCCCAGGAGGAAAGCCGGAACTTGAGTGAAAATGTACACTGGGGGTATGTGCGGCAGTTTGAGAACGGAGTGGTGTATGTAAATCACAATAAATTTCTGGGATACACCAAGGATGAAGAAGGAAATCTGGTCATTGTGCCGGATGAGGCGAAGCTGGTCCGCAGGATCTTCCGATTATATCTGGAAGGAAAAAGCATTAACAAAATAGCAGAGACGCTTACAAAGGAAGGAATCCGGACTGTGACAGGAAATACCATATGGCATGCTACCGTAATTTCCAAAATGCTGATGAATGAAAAATATATGGGAGATGCGCTGCTGCAAAAAACCTATACCGTGGATTTCCTGGAAAAGAAGAGGGCGGTCAATAAAGGAATCGTACCGCAGTATTATATCGAAGGTAACCATGAAGCAATTATCCCTCGGGAGCTGTTCTATCAGGTACAGGAGGAGCGGGCCCGCCGGGCGAATGTTTACCGCCCGGCAAAAAAGAAGGGAACCACCATCCGGGGAAAATACAGTTCCAAGTATGTGCTGGCCGACATCATGTACTGCAAGGAGTGTGGACAGCCTTACCGCAGGCAGGTATGGGTGAACGGAGGGACAAAGAAGCCGGTATGGCGCTGTTACAGCCGATTAAAGAGCGGAACCAAGAAGTGCAAACATTCCCCCAGCCTGGAGGAAAAAGCGCTCCACGAAGCGATTATGGAGGCCGTCAACTCCGTGGTAAAGGATGAAGGGGAGTTCATCGATGCCTTCCGGGATAATGTCATCCGGATCCTGGGCAGCTACTCGGATAACGTAGAACCAACCGAATATGATGAGAAGATCGATGCGCTGCAGAAACAGATGCTGGCCTTAATTGAAGACAGCGCCAAAACAGAGAGTGCCGATGAGGAGTTCGACCAGGCGTACCGGGAGATTGCGGATCAGATCCGGGCCTTTAAGAAAAAGAGGACGGAGCTGATTCGGGAAAAGCAGCTGGCCGAAGCTTACAATCAGAGAGTGGAAGGCATGGGCCAGTACATCCAAAAGACCAACTACCTAAAGCGCCAGTTTGACGATGAACTGGTCAGGCGGCTGATTAAAGCCATCAAGGTGATCAGCGAAGATAAGATTGAAATCCAGTTCCGCTCAGGGATTGTGATGACCCAGAGAATCAATGAATATGACTAAGACCGGCGGCAGAATCGACGGATTCCTGCCTGCCGGGATCCTGACAGTGGCAAGAATAAAGTCCCCAGACACCGTGTGATATCCCTATCATAGCTGGGGGGGGGTATTGTTGGTATTATAGGGTGTTATTAAAAAAGGAACTTATGGAGGTGAGCAGGTGGTAACATCAGAGGAACTAAAAAGAATGTTTGAAAACCGAATCGCATTACAGGAAGTCCGTTATGTAGGCCGGACCTGTTTTGGAAGGTTGGATGGAGAGCTCAGAGGAAAAGTGGAATTAGTGAGAGGCCCTATGGATTTAGGTTTTACCCGAATGCATGTATCTGTACTGGAGCGTACCAGGGGACTGGTGGACGAGATGAAGTTTTTAATCAGTGATGTGATTGGGCTAAAAAAAGGACTTTATGAAAACCGGTGGCTGTCTCCTGCGTTTCATATAATTGATAATGAAGGTTCCTGGAACTGTGAGATGGGAGAAGCAGATTATGAAAAATTAGCAGAGGCAGTCAATGGATATCTGGGGATGTTCCAGTCAGAAGAACTGGCCCAGGGACAGAAGAAGGACGAGTCTCAGGGGCAGGAAGTACAGTCGGGAGCGCTGCCGGGGAATATCCTTACTTAAATTATCCGAATCGTATTTAATTATAGAAAGAATGGGGAAGGGAGAGGGGCATTCATGGAAGTGTTTGTGAAGCGTGAAAACTGGGATGGCGGAATCTGGATGAAGCTGCCGGCCTCGGAGGAACAGGCAGAGCAGGTCCAGGAGGAATTGGCCGAGTACCATCCTTCCAGAATGATTCCATTCATAGGAGATGTGAAAGCGCCGGTGGCCGGTCTGGCTCCTCTGTTAATTGGAAAATTTGTATTTCAGGATTCAAACCTGGGGCAGTTAAACTACCTTGCCGCAAAGATTGGGTTCTGGTCGGAACAGGAACGGGCTGTCTTCGAGACTGTGCTGCAGAATGAAAAGCCGGATTCCTTGCTGAGAATCGTGGAAGCAATGGATCATTTAGACCAGTATGAATGCCATCCGGAGATAAAATCCCTGGAACAGTATGGGCATGATCTGTTTGAGCGGGAAGGAAGAACGCTGCCGGTGGAACTGACCGGCTATTTTGATTATGAGGCGTATGGACGCTTCCATATGAAAGCCAATGAGCGGCTGACAGGTGAAGGGATCGTCACAAGAATCAAGGCGCCAAAACCGGCAGTGGGAAAGAAACAGAATCCAGAAGTGGTGCGACCTGGAACGGCGGTATTCCGGGTGTATCTGGCATTTGATAAGAAGTATCCGGAAAAGCGCTGTTATTATTTCCCTATGACGGAGAAACAGTTGGAATCCCTGGAGGAGAAGTGCAGAACATATGATGTTGATGAGGTGGCAGACTATCTCAGCAATATCTGGGAGTTGGATCAGTTTCTACCACCACGGCTCACATTTAGGGAGTTGAACCAGATTGCAATGGAGATACAGAACCTGGCGGATAAAACCACTGTGTCGAGAAAAAAACTCCTGGCTTCTCTGGAGGCGGAGGTTCCCAGGGATGCAGATGCAGCGTGCCGGATTATTCGAAATTATAAGGACTATGAATTCCTTCCGGTTCAGGAGTTTTCAGCGGAGGGCTATGCGAAGTATCTGCTGAATCTACATCAGATTTACATCGAGAAGGAGCTGGAACCATATGTCCGTCTTCAAGAATTTGGTTTACAGAAAATGAAAGAGAATGGGCCGGTGGAGACAACATTTGGCACGCTGATCTGCAAGGCACATCCAATACAGGAACTGAGTCCGTCTGTTCAGGAGTTCCGTCTGTACAATTCGTTGGCTGTAACCGCCTATTGGAATGGAAGTGAATCCTTTGTGCCGGAGCTTTTAAGCCGGGAGGAGCTTCTATCGTATGAAAGCATGATCCGGGAAAAGATCCAGGCCAGCTTAAAAAGCTGCCCCGAGAAGGGGCTGGCGGAATATCTATATTCTGAACTGCTTAAAAAACGGGTTGCATCCATGATGCCAGATGTAGAGGTATATGCCGGCACCCTTTGGGGTGTGCTTACAGTACGAACTTATGGAGAATTAAATGACCGGGAGCTGGCGGCTGTGATGGAAGAGTGGAAGGCAATGGCGGATAGCGGCTGGGGAGAAGAATTGTTTTACCGGCCTATTCGGACGGAGAAGGGTGAGATTTATATTGGGTTTTGGGATACAGACAATAATGACAACTTGTTCATAAAAACGGAAGAGGAGTTTCGGCGGGACTGTCTGGGCGGAAGTCAGATTGGACAGGAGCTGCAGCTTTAAATGTAAGTCTTTTAATTCAAGTTTTCAATGTAAGCCCAGAACAGTGGCTAAACACGGAAAAGAACAAATGTTCTAAAAACATATTGCGATCTCATGTCTGCTCCTGTATAATAGCAGTAGAAAGAGGAGGCGTCAGATTAGATGATTCGGTTATTTGAGTTTCGGGATTTGGATAGGATTATGGAGATTTGGCTGGAAGGAAACCTGAAGGCTCATCCATTTATAAAAGAGGAGTATTGGAGATAGAATTATGAGACAGTCCGCTCTGTTTTGCCGAATGCAGAGGTGTATGTGTTTGAGGAAGACGGGGAGGTTCAGGGCTTCATTGGAATGGACGCAGAATATATTGCCGGATTATTTGTAGCGGAGGGACACCGGGGGCAGGGGATCGGCCATCAGCTGATTTCAGAGGTAAAGAGGAAAAAACGCCTGTCGTTGCATGTATATGAGAAGAATACAGGCGCTGTGGCATTCTATAAGGCGGAAGGATTCCGTGTTGAAAACAGCATGACAGAGAAAGAAACTGGGGAGCAGGAGTATCTGATGGTGTTTCATGAGAGCGGTGAATAAAATGGGGGCTCTTAGGCCTAAAAGTGCAATTGAAAATCGGGCTTTTAGAGAGGAATTTCAAATATGACAAATGATCAGCGAGCAGAACAAATAATAAAAAAATACGGATTTCATTTTAAAGATATACCTAAACAGGAAATAATCAATTTAATACAGATGGAAATAGCAAATTATCAACCGGGCAGTTCTGAATATATTCGATTATTATGCGGTTATTTGTATTGCCTTGGTGATATTTCAGATGTTCCGTTACTTGAGAAAGCTAAATACAGCATCAATATGGATGTTGGCTGTATGATTGACGGAGAGTGGATTGACAGCTTGAAAAACGGCGGGATTGAAACCCAATGTACTGGTTCCCGTCAAGAGATTATAAACAGTTTTGTCTCGTACTACAATAATTTTCAGCCCGAAGATGAATACTAAATTTAGCTTTGTCAGGGAGATGTATTGAGCAACAACTTGAAATATGCGGAGTGTAGCATGAATAAGAATGAATATTCCATTTGTGATGAATGTGGAAGCGAGTTTTTAAAATCATCTTCAAAAATGATAGCATTGTGCCCTGAATGTGCCCACGCCCTATATGGCTATCCCAAGTGTGCCCATGCTTTTAAAAATGGACGATGTATATATTGTCATTGGGATGGGAGTCAAAGTGAATATATAAAATGGCTGAAAGGCAACGGCTAAGTCGACAGCTCCCAGCTTATTGAATAGAAAGATGTTATCAGATCAGTTGTTTTGAACATATCATAAGGCCCTTTATTTATGTAGGAGGTGGCATTATGGCAACCTGGAACCCATGGCACGGATGTAGAAAAATAAGTCCGGGGTGTCTAAACTGCTATGTGTATCGCAGAGATGCCGAATTCGGGAAAGACAGCAGTATTATAGCCAGGACATCCAGCTTCGATCTGCCGGTTAAGTGTAATCGAAAAGGTTTATATAAAGTACAGCCGGATGAGGGTGCAGTGTATACTTGTATGACCTCTGATTTCTTTGTAGAAGAAGCGGATGAATGGCGGCCCGAAGCATGGAAGATGATCCGGGAGAGGAGCGACCTGCACTTTGTAATCATTACAAAACGAATCCATCGATTCCAGGTTGGACTTCCAAAAAACTGGGAAGAAGGATATGACAATGTAACAATCTGCTGTACCTGTGAGAATCAGAATAGAGCTGATTATCGGCTCCCTATTTTTCTGAATTTACCAATCAGGCACCGGACGCTCATTCATGAACCAATGCTGGAACGGATTGAGATTCGCAGGTATCTGGCAACCGGATTAATTGAACAAGTTACCTGTGGTGGGGAGTCTGGCCCAGAGGCCAGGATTTGTGATTACGCATGGATTTTAGATACCATGCAGCAATGTGTGGAGTATGATGTTCCTTTTTGGTTCAAACAAACAGGCGCAAAATTCAAAAAAGGAAACCGTATCTATCATATTGAGCGGAAAGACCAGATGCACCAAGCGGAAAAGGCAGGGGTGAATTACAGATACGAAGGAATATAATTAAGTAAAAGATACAGGCTTGCATAAATTTAAGAGATAATCAAGTATCATGATACATAATAAAAATGACCGGCAGGATTGAACCTGACTGGTCATTTTTGTTAATTAGAACTAGAAGGCAGTTATGATAGGGCGTTGGTAAGTAAACGTTATTTATCGTAATAGCCTTTATTTTATTCGTCCGGAACAAAGCGATTATGAGAAAATGGCTGAGATGGTTGATAAATATGCAGATTTGGTTCAGGAGCTAGAAACCTTACATGGGCTACGGTTTAAATTGTAAAAAGGAGGTTAAACGGTGAATTTTTTGCGAATGGAGTTAAAAAAGATGCTTGGTATGACCCGATACAGCGAAGATGCAACATATATCGGAAGCTGCGGTTATGTGAAGGTAAATGAAGATGTTCGTATGCGTCTAGAGTTTTCCAGATCTTCTACTACAACATATGACGGAATCGTTATGACAATGCTTAACCGAAAAGAAGGAACTGTTGATACCAGTGCATTGAAATTCCGGGATATTTGGGGCAGGAAGGCGGTCAACAATCCCAATTTCAAGGAAGGGATTATCCCGCACATTTGGGAAAACAGAGAGAAAGAGTGGTATGTCTATAAGCCGAACCAGAAGGATTACCAGGTATTGGCGGATGAGATTAGTCAATATGTTGGACTGTTTCAGGAGGCAGAAATAACTCAGGGGCCGCAAATGAATATGTAAATCCGGGAATATGGTGAGGCTTTGCTGTGAAGGAGGTGATGGTGTTCATTGTGTGAATAGAAAAGAGCAGAATGTTATGACAGGGAGAGACTGATGAAAATCAGTGTCTTTTTTCTCTTGCAAGAGAGCTAAAAAGAAGGAGGCAGAGTTCCGGCCGGGAAAAGATATCTGACTCTTTTTTGAATGGATTTAGAGCAGAAAGCGATAGAAAGAG
>PPYE01072893.1_pt1 | contig 10519 bp, 22 predicted proteins | sample 1559881 | NCBI WGS metagenome assembly PPYE01 (sample SAMN08240022, study PRJNA423297) | Human gut metagenome, whole genome shotgun sequencing project.
CCGCCGCCCGCCGCGTGCTCGAATCCATGGCATAACCTCAAAAGGAAAGGCCGCCCCAATTACGGGGCGGCTTTTTCTGACGGTGAGAAAGCGTCCAGCCTCCACTTTCTCCAGTATAATTATAGCATACCAAAAACGAACATTTCGAACATTCCGAACATCTTGAAAAATATTTTTTAGCACCATGACAAAATATATCACAAAAGAAAAACAAATACATGAAAGACATCCCCAGCCCGTAAAAGGCTGGGGACTTTTTATTGAAGGTTTGCATCCAGCCAGCGTTCCACCCGCATACGCCATGCATCGCCTGTTTTGCCCAGCCTTGCCGCAATGTATTCCCATCCTTCACCCTCCAGGCATGCCATATGTACAGCCGCCCGCAGGTCTGTGTCCTCTATCCCCTCTATAAGCTCCACCGCCTGTGCATAGTCTGCCCTGTACTGTTTGTTTCGCTGCTGCATGTCAGCTTGCAGCTTTGCCAGCACCGTGCGTTTCTCAGCCCTCCCGGCCGTATCTATGCCCGTAATTTTAACAGTGTGCATTCCGTATGCTGGCGCATCGCTGCTGGCCTGCACTGTGTCCACTACCACCGGCGCATCGTCAAGCATGGCCTGCATCCGCTTAATCCTTCTGCGCCTCGCGTCTATATCTATCGGCACAGCCCACAACGCCCGAAATTCCTTCTTTGTCAAGCCCTATCCCTCCCGCAGTCTCTTTTCCAGCCTATCCAGCTTTTGCGCCTTGAACCCTGCAACAAGCCCCGCGCAATCATGCAGCAGTTCCATCTGCTCCAGCATAATCTGCACATCTGCTATCTCTTCGGCAATCTGTGCGCGGTTTTCCTTGCCCCTCGCATGCTTGCACAGTTCCTTTTGCAGCTCGGCCATTTCCTCCATCACCATCATGGTCTGCGCCTGTGCACCATAGGTGGAAAGCGCAAGGCGGTATAGTTCGGTTTTGCTCATTTCCACGCTCATTCCTCCTGTTACAGTTCGAATTTGCTGAAATATTCCAGTACTTCACGCATTGCCATCTGCATGCCTACATACTTCTGGTACTCCGCAGAATAGGTCTGATTAGAGGCGTGCCGCCCCTCGTTGTCTTTTCTGAAAATATCGTTTGCGGTGTTGCGATAGAATACCAGTAAATCCGAAAAGTACTCTTCTGCCGCGTCCGCGTTAAACACCGGCTTTTTGGTATCACTCACACTCATTCCTCCTTGTGCAGGCCGTGCCATTCTGGTGTAGAACAACCATCACAAGAATCTGCACTTCTATCATGCTTGTTGCACCAATTATCAGCAGAATCCCAATGTTTGCAAGCAGGACATCCTGTCCATTGGAAAATTTCCTTAATAGCTGCATCCCTCTCCTGCTTCACCTGCTCCAGCTCGGCCAGAACTTTCATGTATGCCCGTTCTGCATTTTCGTAGAGGTGTTGTCCATTGTCTGCACTCCTCCTTTGCCGCTCTACTTCCGCCTGCAACTTCTCATTTTCAGTTTGAAGCGAACGGATAAGCGCAACCGCCTCTTTTGCTTTTTCTTCTCCACATACAGGTGTAAAATTGCAAAGAATCCCAAAGCACACTGCATTTATGTCCAGTTTCTCAATGTCCATCAGGTTTCCTCCTCCGCTGGCTGTTGGAGCCACCACAATCTGCAATCATCGCATTCGTACTGGCCCTTACACATATCGCAAAATGTTTTTCCATAAACCTGCTGTCCAAAATCTCCAATTTCTATGCGGCTGATAAATTCGGACAATTCCTCGTCGCTCATGGACCGGATGCGGTCGGCGTTGGATAGCTTCTGCTCTGAGCAAGGCCCCATCACACAATAGCTAATGACAGTATCATCCGAAAATTTCCGGCACTTCCCGTCCTTCTCAAAATAGACACAGGGGTATTCCATGCTCATTTTCATGTGTCCTCCTCTCCCTCCGGCGGGCGGCGGTAGGCAGTCCACAAGTCTCCGTAGGTCTTAGCGGATAGCGGCGTAGCGGTCATTCCTTCAGAAGTGCCGGTGCGGCTAAAGTATGTGTACGACTTGTTCACGCCATGCCAGTTGAGTATGCACCAGCCGCTTCCGTATGCCTCTGTTACCACATAGATTGGCGTCTCGTCCATCTCCCGCAACTGCTCCAGCGTCAGCGGCTCGTTCGGCTGGGACAGGGCTACAATAGCCATATCAAGGGCTTCTTTTAACTTTAAGTGCGGATATTTACCAATTCCGTGATGTTTCATGTGTTCTTTGATGCGTAGGATTGCCTCTTTTCTATCCATCTTCACTCCTCCTTTTTAGGCGGTGCGGGCAGGGGCATCCAGTGAGAAACATTTTCAATCTCATCGCCCCACTCATCGTAATACCTGAAGACAGGGTGTACGATTTCTCCTTTTCTCCCTGTATAGAATTTTTGTGAAACGACAAGATGTACCGTTTTATCCGTTTCACAGTAGCACAGAATTTTGCTACTGATAAGCTCTCCATCTTCTCGAATGTTGTATTTCGGCAACCTCTCCTCCACGCTCACCCACTCGTTCGGCGGGGTGAGGGTGGGCATAACCTGAATGTCATGCAACACCTGGTCTATCAGCCAGGACGCCGTTTTGCTTTGTCGGACTACATCGGTATCAAGCAATCTCTCAATATCTAAAAGCTCGTTTCCATCAATCGGTCGTACTGCCATCTTTCAGCGCCTCCCTTACCGTTTGTATGTGTAGTGCCTGCCATCTGGCCCAACAAGCGTAATCGTCGTGGGCATTCCACTCCCGTCCTGTGTGTAGGGCAGGTAACGGGTCTTTACAATGTGCAACTCTTTCTGGTGTCCTTTTTCGCACTTTACGCAGTCTTCCTTGCTTTTGAACTGTGTACCGCAAATTTCACATTGGTAAAGGTCAATTTTCTTCATGTAAATCCTCCAATCTCCGCATCACCATCTGCACGGCCTCGTCCGTCATGGCCGCATAGCATTTGGGGCAAAACTGCGGGAGCATATCCGGGTCATCTTCTTCGTCAATTACATGACCACACTCGCTACATGTCCAGGTATCATAGACGAGTTCTCCATCAGCGTATCCATCACCGGAGCCTATCCACTCACCCCTCCACACCTTCTCCACCTGCTCCCGGCTGACGGGGCGAAGGGCGGCAATCAACATTTGTAGCGCTTCGCAATCTCGCCTCCACACAGGATATTCGCTGGTCATCATGCTTTCGCAGTATTCTAGCAGAAGCTCAAGCTGTGTAATCGCTTCTTCCCGCGTCATGGCTGGGCCTCCTTTATCGCTCTCATGGCCGCAACATAGGACGGATATACATTTTCTGGCCGGAACTCTTTCATACAACAATTCCACTTCGGTCTGGCTGTTTTCCGGAGATAGATAAGCCCGTCTGCTTCGGCCTCTAGATACCATTTTTCGATTGTCCCATCTCGATTAACGGTATAGCGCACTTCTACTTTCATTCCATTCCCTCCAGCATCTCCATCTCGGCTACAATGTCATCCAACAAAATCACTTCCTACCATGTCATACAATGTGTATGGATGTAATACTTGCAAAATCTCTTCGGGTATCATTTCGCTTAGTGCCTTTTTATAAAAATCCCTGTCCATTTCGAATCCATACGAATTTCTCCCTAACTCAGCCGCTGCTCGTAGCGTTGCCCCACTTCCTGCGCACGGGTCAATTATTACATCCCCAGGGTCAGTAAATAGCTCAATCAATCTTTTCAGAACACCAACCGGCTTTTGTGCCGGATGGATTTTCGGATATTCACGCGTACTATCCCTTTGCCACGGGAACCAGTTGAACACCATTTTCCCTCCGTTACGGAATTTCGGCAGCCTGTCCCTGTACAATACAAGCGCATACTCGGTCGCGCCACAAATCCGCATGTTTGCCTTTAATACCTGCGGGCTGTAATTTTTGCAGAATATCAACGGGATGCAGTGTGCAAACCCGTGTTTTTCCGCATACCGCCGCACCACTTCTATTTGCTCAAACGCACAGAATACAATCATACAGGGGGCATCCGAAGATTTTCCCCTTCCATTACTTTTTTTCGGCTCTTTCTTTAGCAGCCTATTGCAGAAATGGAAATATTCCGCAATGTTAAAATTGACATCTGTATTAAAAGCTGCTTTCCCTGCAAGTTTGCTTTCTCCATTCTTATTGTTCCCGCCTACATACCACATCGGATTTGAGCCATAAAAGTTTTTTCCTATGTTGTACGGAATATCTGCAATAATCAGTTGTGCTTTCGGAATATTGTACCGCTTGAAATTCTGAAAATTATCATGATACAGTTTACACTTTATTCCCATGGCTTGTTCTCCAATCCCTTGATGCACCGCGGCTGCGTGCATACGCCAGACACCTTGTTGCCCCATACGCAGCCGGGGCATCTTTTTCGCCCAGCCTGAGAACTCGGCGCCTGTGCGGTGGCAATTTTGTGTATCAGCTTTCTCTCTTCCTTCATTTTCTCACCCCTTCTCAAACTCCGGGCACGCGGTGATATGATACGTCTCAATTTCCCTGTACACTCCGTTCTCGTTGCGCACGCTTATTTTCACGGGTTCTGCCGTCCATCCTTCCACAGGCTGCCACAGCAACGTTTCCCCATCCGCCGCCACCGCCGTCCAGCTGCATTTCCCGCAGGCTTTGGCGCATTCCATGCAAATATTGGTCTGCGTTATTACGTTCGCGCCGCCTTTCCGTGGCATTTTGGCACGCACCTTCTGCCGTGGAATTTTGGCTGCCGCTTCCAGCACATCCTTCATGCTCACAGCGTATTTTTGCGCCACCTCGCCAAGCGCCTTTCCCGCCAGATATTCACGCGCTGCCATTTCCTGCCTGTTCATTCCGGCACCATCCTCACAACTGTAATTTCTGTGCGTGGGTTCTCCCTGTCCACATGCCCGTGCGCCGCAGTACACAAGTGCGCAAAATCATCATCCTGTATCACCTTCGCGCGCGTCAGCCCGTCATGCAGAAACTTTCCCGAGTAGTTGTCTGCATCATGCCTGCGCCTGTCAGGGAAATAGTAGTCTATGCGCACCATGGCCTTTTCCAGCGTTTCATATGGCCGCTGCGCCATACAGGCTATGTACACGGCATCACTCCACTGCTTTTTTGCGGCCCGGTATTCCCATGTGTTTTTTCTTCCTGCAAATTGATTCAGGCTCGGCGGCACGCCCTTCAGTACGATTTTCATGCTTCCTCTCCTTTTACCAGCGGCAAATACCGGTGATACTGCGGCTGCCAGTGGTATTCTACACGCCCCACGCCTCCGTGCCGGCTCTTTGCCAAAATCATCTGCACAGGCCAGTAATCGTCGCCGCTCAAAAAATCATCGCCTTTTTCCGGCCTCATAAACATCACAGCGTCCGCATCCGCCTCAATGTCCCCGCTTCCTCGCAGGTCTGAAAGCGTCGGCTCCTTCTGCTTGTCTACGCTCCGGTTCATCTGCACCAGCGCCACAATCACTGCATTGTGCCGCTTTGCCGAGGCTTTCAGCGCGTGCATCGTCTCGCCTGTCACCTGCCACAAGGGCTTCTTTCCGCTCGTGTCGCCCTTCATCAGCCCCAGGTAGTCAATAAACATCACATCCGGTTTCGAGGCCGCCAGCTTCGCTTCCACATCGTCCGCTGAAATGCTTGCCGTGTCGTCCATCACCAGGTGCAGGCCCTTCATGGCATCCACCACCATGCCAATGCGTTTTTGCTCGTTCTCGCTTATCCGGTGGTCTCTGAACTTTGTGCTGTTGATGATGCACGCCCTGGATAAAATGCGGTGCGTCAACTGCTCTGTGCTCATTTCCAGGCTGCGGTAGTCCACGCGGTAATCCTTCGCCAGCGTCACCGCCAGCTGCAAGGCAATGTCTGTTTTTCCATCCCCGGGCCGCGCTGCTATCACATACACGCCGCCGCGCTGCAAGCCTCCCAGCACGTCGCACAACATGCCAAACGCCCCGCGCTCTATTTTCAGGCTTGTGTCCGGCGCGAACAGGCTTTTGTATGTTTCCCCCACAGCCTCTAAAAACGTGCGTTCCGTTGTGCGCCGCACCTTGCTGGTGATATCATATTGCCGCTTCAAAAGCTCTGCCATCTTGGCCGTCATCTCGTCCGCTGTCTGGCCTCCCGTGGCTATCTCCAGCGCCGCGGCCCGTATCTCCCGTTCACGCCATGCGTCCAGCACTGCCCCTGCATATACGGCAAAATTCCCTTCGCTCACGGTCGGCACCATCTGTGCGCATTCCACAATCAGCGGCCCGTATTCATCGCCCAGCTTGTCCGTTACGGTCACGGCGTCTATGGGCAAATTTGCCTTTGCAAGCTTCAGCGCGCAGGAAAAAACTCTTGCCAGCTTTTCGTCCTCAAACATCCGGGGTGACAGCATCCCGCGGGCAATCCCCAGAAACGCAGGTTCCATCAGGATGCTGCCTATCACGCTCATCTCCGTGCTCTGCATCAGAATATCTCCCTTGCCGTCATATCAGGCGTTATCTCTCGCCCGGCGTCCGGCTTCATCCTGTGCGGCGCTGGCGTCCGCTTCACAGGCTTTCCATCCTTCCGCCACCAGTTCAGCAGTGTGGCATAGTGGCTTTTATACCGGTGCCCGGTTTGTGCAAGATAGGTCGAAAGGCGCTCTATGTATTCCGCCGCGCCAATGTCGCCCAAGCTGTCCACCAGCTTCCCATGCTCTTGCCCGTCGAGCAGCACGTTCTCAAATTCGCCGTATTTCGCCTTTGCCGCGCTTTCTTTCTTTACTCCCCCTTTAGGGGGAGTTTCTTTCTTTAAGTTTTTAACTTGTTCTAATTGTTCTTTTGTGTGTCGGTCGGGTGTCACCCGCCTGTCACTTCGGGTGTCATTTGCCTGGTATGCATCATAGTTTTTTATTGTGTACAGGCCAAAATCAGGGTGTCGATCGTGTGTCACTTCGCCTGTCGATTTTAAGTGTTTTATTGCAGTGCGCACATTTCGCTCACTCAATCCCAATTCACCGGCAATTTCTGCAAGGCTTGTTGCACACTGTCCGCGGCCAACTGTTACTCCACGCCACTTTTTCGGTTCAAAATTTGCTTTCAAAAGCAAATGGATAAACACCCGCATGGTGTTTCCGTCCCCGTACCACTCCCATCCTAAAAGCCTGCGATGCAGAAGGATAAACCCTTCCATCTGTCACACCCCGCTTTCAGAACGGCAAATCTTCGTCGCTGTCAATCACCGCGAAATCATCCGGCCCGTCTTTAATGTCTACATTTCCCGCTGCCGGCGTAAACGACGCTTTCCCCTCGCCGCCGGAAGTCTTTTCCCCTGCAAATCCCCCCAGAGGGCCTTCTCTTGGAACTTCGTTCCAATTCACCTTGTGCACATTGTCTGCCACCACTTCATAGGCCGTGCGCCTGTTGCCGTTCTTGTCCTCATAGCTGCGTGTCTGCAAGCTGCCGTTCACGGCAATCAGGCTGCCCTTGCCAAAGTATTTGCACACAAACTCCGCCGCTTTGCGCCATGTCACAATGTCGATAAAATCCGCCTTGCGCTCTTCTCCAGCGCGTGCAAAGCTGCGTTCCACCGCAATGCGGAAGGTACAGGTTGCAACCCCGTTTAGTGTGTGGCGCAGCTCTGGCTCTGCGGTCAATCTGCCCATGATGGCGATTACATTCAGCATGTCAATCCTCCAAATAGTTCTTTCCAAATTCCCGGATGAATTCCTCTTTGCTCCACCCGTATTTTTCCATGGCCGCCCTCTGCCCCCGCACTTTCAGGGCCCGGTTTGCCTCTGCGTTCTGGTGCACGCTGTTCGGCCCGTTCTGGTGGCACCGGTCATGGCACAGGCTCACCCAAAGCCCCAGGCGTTTCGATTTTTGGCGGTAAGCCCCGCCAAATATCTCGTGCCGGTTCAGCGGGTCTTTGCCCCCATTGGCATAGCAGATGGCGCAACACTCGTCCGCGTCCTCCTGCACAATGCTGGGCGCATATCCGTTTCGGTCAAGCTCCGCACCGTGTTCACTCACCGCCATTCCTGCATCATCCTCTCCATTTCCTGCGGCGTCGCAGTCTCAATATCAAGTTGCCGGCACTCCTGCACAATCAGGTCTATCAGCCGCGCCATTTGCTTTGTATCGTATACGCTGGAACCATAAAAGCACCGGATGTTGTGATACCCAGAAATGTTTGCACACGGCCCCATGTCCTCACATATCCAGCCTGTGCGCCCGGCGCTCCATATCTCTTTCCATGCATCTATTGCATCCTCGCGCACAGGCACTATCTTGCTGTTCCCGCCCACAAGCGGTATCGTCTCGCGGTAAATTTCTTCCGGCGATTTCGCAGGCCCATTTTTGGAAAGCTCCACCGCCAGCTTGTCCAGCAGCACCCAGCAATAGGCGTTTGCATCAAGGCTCCGGCGCTTTGTCTTTTGCTTGATGGTAAGCACATACTGCTTTCCCTTATCCAGTGCGTTCACCGCCGCAAGAATGCGCGGCAAAAGGCTCATAAAGCCGTCTACCTTAAAGCACCATTCTTGCATATCAGCCTCCATTTTGCGTCGCCGCCTGTAAAGCTTTCATGGCTCTGTGGCAATCCCAACACAATCCCTTTCCATGCTGACGCTTCGTCCACTCGAAAATATCAGCGGCAGCCCATACGCTTCCATCTGTTTTCTTCGCTGGTTTTACCGGCTTGCCGCACATTTCACAAACCGGCGCTGTTATCTGCCCATCAGGCTTTTGTCCATACTTTGTTTCATCTGCTTCCCAGTATATGTTAGCCCCCACCCCAAGCTGCTTGCATGCCACGCTGATAGCATCTGTCAAGGCCATTTTGTATGCCTCGTCGTTAGTGGAAAGCTGGCCTTTCTCTGTCTGGATAAGCATGGAACCACCAGTGCCCGGAGAAAACTTTTTCTCACCCTCCAATATGTACCAAAGCAGGATGTTGCAAAATGCCGCTACTTCCCCATGTGCGCCCGATTCTGTCCATTGTTTTTCAATCGTATACCCCCACCCTGTTCCGCAAGGGCCAAAGCGCTCTGTCAACGCTTTAATTCGCCACATGGGGTTGATGTCCGTCTTGTCTTTCAGCTTTCCGCCCATAATCCGCCTTTTCGCGTTATCAGGAACCGCACGGAACGTTTCGTATAATTCAAGATTGTTGTCCATTTCTCATTACCCCTTATATTTGGTTGTTTTCAATTTTTCTCAAAGGGCATTTTTCTCCTACACTGTGGAAAGGGTCTATCAGCCATTCCCCTGTAAGCCTGCAACTATACCGCTTGAAATTTTCTTCATACCGGCAGAACAGTTGACAATAGTTACATGTCACATGGTCGCATGGAAAATATACCCGCACGTTTGCTTCCATTTCCGTATAAAATGGAATGCCATCCTCAAACATAAGTCCTCTTTTCTTTAAGCAATTCTTTTGTCTGTGCAATGCTCGCACCCGATGATGTGGTCTGTGCCATGCCCATAGTACACTTCTTCACCCTGGTATATTGCATGCCCGCATTCCGGGCAGCGCGTCACCGCTTCCGGCTCCGGCGCATAATCCCAATGGCTGCGCATGTTTCGGGCCACGGCTTCTTGCAGTGTCATGTTATACCTCCACAAACTCCCCATTTTTAAGGGTGTACCAGGTATTTGCTTTGATGGTTTTCCCGTCTACAACAACAGCCTTTGCAGATATGTTGTTTCCGTTATCGTCAATCTCGGATAACGCCAATACAGCCCCTATGTCACCTTTAACCTTTCCGCCACGACAACAGGCAATTCCCTGCTTGCCTGCCGCTGCGCTGCCACTTTCGCCTGCCGCTGCGCTACCCTTGTAGCCTGCCGCTGCGCTGCCACAGTTGCCTGCCGCTGCGCTTTCTTTATCTCCGGCTACTCTTCCATTTGCCGGGTTGCAGCGCGCTGATACATACTCAAAATGTGCTTTGCATAACCCCGCCACATCCAGTTTTGCGCCAATTTTGATTGTCTTAGCGCAAACCTTAGTGTCATCACTATTCCGTTCTTCGCTTACGTCCTCCAATTCCACTTCACGATATATGCTGTTTTTACCAGGAGAGTAATAACAAAATACATCCAGTGGGTTTTCGCAGGCATGAAACCCTTTCTTGCACAGTTCCGCTTCGTCTTCGTGATATGTCTTGCCTTCTTCAAACTGGAATCCGCGGCACTGCATGTTTTTATCAAAGCCCTTGTATGCTTTCATTTGACATTTCTCCTTATTTGAAAATTGCTTATTTCATTTCCTCCGGCGTAATTAAACGATAAAAACTCTTATTACATACACTGATACGTCCATCTGCATAAATCACTATTCCGCCAGTTTGTTTCTGCACTGTGCCGCCGGCCCGGACTTTCTGCACTGTGCCGCCGGCCCAGACTTCCTGTACTGTGCCGCCGTCCCAGACTTTCTGCACTGTGCCGCCGGCCCGGACTTTCTGCACTGTGCCGCCGTCCCAGACTTTCTGCACTGTGCCGCCGTCCCAGACTTCCTGCACTGTGCCGCC
>PPYE01321313.1_pt1 | contig 10519 bp, 6 predicted proteins | sample 1559881 | NCBI WGS metagenome assembly PPYE01 (sample SAMN08240022, study PRJNA423297) | Human gut metagenome, whole genome shotgun sequencing project.
CTTCAAAAAGTTGCCATTTCTTGACAGCTTAGATTAGTGCGCCACTTTTTGGCTGTCCTCTACTTTCTTTCACACTATTGATCTCCTCTTTATATTGTATATATGAAATTAAAATCATTTTTAAATATTTTTATTGATGAACATACATTAACTTTCACTTATGTACCTGAAAGGATTTAAGTCCCACCTGTTTGGCGCGTAAGTCGGAATTTTCCTTTGTGAGAGCGCTGCTGTCATCAGACCATAGCATTTTTAATGCGATGGCGCCGTTTTGATCAAAGGCATTAACTGGTATTGTAAACGTAAAATTAGGTTCACTTTTTCCCATATAATAGGTTTGCTCATATATTGGGGTTCCATCCATCAAAGTGACTACTAAGGATTTATGTTCCGAGTCAATCCATGGAAGAAAGTTTAATGTTATGGACACATCTAAATCTGGGACCTTATCCAGCCTAAACAACATAATCGACTCTAAACCCTTACTCCAAATATAATCATCTTCTCCCCATGTAAGGAAATTACTGTTGAAATATTTTCTCATCTCCTCTAATGTAACCTGTGAACCCAATTTTAGTGCTTTCAAAGACTTTGCATATTCTAAATATGAAGTTTTTTCTCGAGGAAGATAGATATTCCCGGTAAACTGACAAGAAACATTGTTGTCTGTATAGACAGCTTCCCACATATTAGGAAAAAAGTCATTTGGGGCTGGATCATCAATACGATAGTCATAATACATACGCTCCCGGGTTGTAGCAGATAAAGTGGTCATATTTTCTCCATACGAAACGTCGAGCCCCACCTCATTCAATAAAGTCTTATGAATATCCTCATAATATACAGCTGCATCTGATACTTGCAGCCCCCCTTTTGAGCCTATAGGTTTGAAAAACAACGCAGGTTGATTTCCAAGAATAGCTCCATGGTCGCCTAAGACCATGATGGCAGTATCATCGTATACACCAGCAGTTCGCAATGCATTTAAATACTCACTTAAAATCACCATTGTGCCATCTAACTGGTCGTAAACAGTACTTTTAGAGACTTGACTGGCATCGGAAGCCAACGTTAAAGGTTCATGCATTCCGTTAAGGTGAATCAATCTGAAAGCACTGCTTTCAGTATTGACATCTATTCCGTTTCGTTTTAAACGTTGGTAATATGCAGAATCATTTGTTATATATTTAGAAGGAGTCTCATCTGAAAACTCTTTCAGATTATTAAAATCATTAATCGATATAGGCACATGCTTTTTTAATGAATGAGGTATTTCGCGGAACAAACCATATCGCATCAACTGTTCCCATATTTTCCAGCCGGGTGCAGAGGACTGTGGATCTTCTGTGTTTTTTAAATTTTTAACCTTATTTTTTAATACACTCATAGACTCGCTGATATCCGTATATAACCTGATATCATAATTATTTTCATATAGCTGATTAATTAGTTCTGAGTTTTCATATTGTTCTTTTAAAAAATTTTCATATTCTACTTCATTTCTATAAAAACTAGCCGTTAACATAAAGGGGACAGAAGTTAGCGTTTTGGGATAAGGAGAAACTGCGTTTTCATAAAATGTGAAACCATCTAAATCCCTGCAAACTGGATGATTGGTATCTAACAGATATTTAGCATGCCTTACGTCAAATGTGTCTAAGACAAACATAACAAGATTATTATTATCACCTATTTCATTAATACCTGCGTCTGTCAGAACAAACTGTTTTTCATCTTGGCTTTTCTGAGGAGCAAGAATATATTCCCCAATTAGGCCAGCAAACTGCATAACACAAAGTAGAAGGCTAGCATATAAAAAAATCTTTTTATGAATTGATGAACGGTTGTATAAATAAATTAACGCAACAATGATAAAAATCCAAACACATAAGTTTAATGCCCCATATAAACCATAGCTTGACCATTCGATACTATGCCCATCAATCAATCCATAATCCGCATTTAAAAAGTTCAACTGTAAATATGCACAAAAAGATACTCCAAAAAATAAGGGGGCAAAAAATTTAGGCTTCCATAAACAGAGAATATAGACCAGCGCAATTGCCAAAACAGAAACAACGCTTAAGGGTAAAATAAAGTCCTTCAATGAAAACCAAAAATCTTTTAATCCTGTCAAGTAAGATGAAATACATATGTAGAAAATACAGGTAAAACTAAAAAATATTGCAATACTTCCATAAAGAGCATTCCATTTCTTTGTATTCTTTATTGCTTTTGATTCCATGCTGCTTTTGATACCTCCTAACAATAATCGAAATGATATACAATACTCTTATCAAACCTCGTATTTTTTTAGTTTTATAATTTTTGAAATCAGAGAATCTTTTTTTAACAGTTGCAGTTTATAATGCAATTTTGAATTATCATTTTGCAAAGTTCTAATTAATTCTTCCAGCTTTCCTATTGCTTCCTCTTTTTCATTCAATATTTTTTGCTGCTTATCTTTATCTCTGGAAACAGTATCAAATTGGTTTTCAAAATAAATGTGTGCTTCTTTCTCTGCGTTAAACTGCTGTTCAAAGAACAGATGCGCCTCTTTTTCAGCATTATACTGCTGTTCAAAGAAAACGTGTGCCTCCTTCTCAGTATTAAACTGCAGCTCAAAGAACGCATGTGCCTCTTTTTCAGTATTATACTGTTGTTCAAAAAATGAATGAGCGGTTCTTTCACCAGACAAATTCTTAAGAACGTACAAAAGATAATCTTTTTGTAATAATTGCACGTGCATATATTCATCCACAAGAAGATCGGACAACTGTGAAATACTATGGCTGTTGATATCTGTCGGTGAAGACGTCATCTCACAAGGAAATCCATAAAAAATAGTTTCATTTGTATCTGTCATATGATGGCGCAGATAAAAATGATAATTAGGACAAAGTTTCATAATTAGACAAGGAATTCTGTGTAAATCGGCAGGAAAATGATACACACTAATTGCCAGTACCGGCCTGTCATCACATATATGCCTTTTCGCACCACAAATTGCAGAAAATTCTGCCCCTTCAATATCCATTTTAATAAGATCAACCATTTCTGTAATATCTTCATCTAGACTGATTGCCGGCACGTCCAAACTTCCTGTATCAGAGATATGTGAAGAACCATCAATAAATGGATCAAAATGGACTATACCAGTGTGGTCAGAAACGGCAGCCTGACGTATGATAAGACGCGAGGGTTCAAAAATGGAAAGATTATTGACACAAGCCTTATGCATTTTAGGAAGTGGTTCATACACATAGGCACGCTTGAAATCTGGGACATGGCAGGCATATTCTAACGTTGTAGCACCGTTTAAGGCGCCACAGTCAACAAAAACTCCTTGTGGTTTGTATTTCATAAAAGAAGGGCTAAAGTATTGACGTTCACCCGCACTAAAGGCATTTAATAAATAATAATCGTCACGAATCAGGCGGTGCGCCATAAGATTAACTAATACTTTACGAGATTCCTCGTCAGCCAGAGCATCATGCATTTGTTTATATTCTGAGAGATTAGCATAGATATCCTCTACATTTGTAAGCAGAAAAGAAAAATAACTGCTATCTTCTATTCGATTTTGTTCTGTCAGCCATTTTTTGCAATCTTCAAGAGTAGATTCCGGATCAGAAAATACCGCAGCATCACCAAAAACAGTAATACAGATTGTTTTCATGGTTTCCAAAATTGTTTGGTTACAAATAAACGTGCACAATTCTTCCATAGTGTCTATAAAAGTCATAAAGCATTCCTCTTTTCTTAACTTTGACTAAATAGTTTCTGTAATTTATCGCGAGCAATCTTTAAGGTTTCTTTCAAGCCGTATTCTTTTAAACATCGAATAAATGTTCTGAACTTTTTTAAAAGAAGCCTGCTTCCGTAGAGCTGCGGCGTATTCGTCTCAAGCTGCTGCTCTAAAATCTTGCTATGTTCTATATAAGGAGCTGTATCATGTTTGAGAGACTCCAGTTGCTTGGCATTCCATTCAGAGGCCTCTCGATAATACCTAATTTCATTTCCTAGCAACTCAAACCCTGTCAGAAGATCATTTGCCTGTATTCTAACCGCAACATCTTCAAGAGAGGTCGCCTCTTGGACGTAAGGAACGGAAACTCCTTCAATAATTTTCTTCCAAATATCACTTTGACTGAATTCACAGATTGGCCGAGCGCTTTCATATGCTTCTCTGCTAAGCTCTTTCCACAACGTAGGATCAAGTAAAATTTCAATAATTGCATTAGCAGCGGCGGCTGTATCTCCTTGGGGAACTATGCGCATTCCATATCCTTCTCGAACCATATCCAGATTTTTAAGATCAAACGTAACACATGGTCTGGCATTCATTTTGCTTTCAACCATTGTAAGAAGAAAACCCTCATATGCAGAGGTGAATAAGCATAACCTGCACATCTCATAATATCTATCCACATTCGTCTGATAACCATGGATAATTACAGACTTTGTTAGTCCAAGTCGTTCAATCTCGTTTTTGAATTGCTGAAAGTAAGCAGTATCATCTGCGCTGCCAACAATATGTAAAACGGCATCGGGTACGCGGTTAATTACTATTCGCAAAATTTGCAGTGCCAAAAATGGTTGCTTTTCATGCGAAATTCTTCCTATCCAAAGTATGTCGTGATTCTGCACTTCCTGTAAATGTTCTTTTTTATATACTCCTGCTACTGGATTGCTCGTATGAAAAACTCTAGAGTGCCAAAGCTTCCACCAGGCTGTATCTATATCAGACAAGGTCACAATCCCATCTGCTAAATCATAATAAATTCCAAGCAATGCGGTCTGGATTGGAAACTTTACCTCCTGTGCACGGTATCCATGTGAAAACAGACTGTGAGTATGAATCACCATTGCAGCTCCGGTCAACTTGACCGCAAGGATATCCCATAAAAGATTAGGTGAACACCATGCATGAGATACAAAAAGATCCACCTTATACTCTTGTAATGTTTTGCTCAGATTAACCACACGACTGGTCAACGGGTCGGCTTCGGTTGATTCCAAATCACTCAGACAGACACGAGCTACACAATTTGGATATGGATAATCTTGTTCGTTTTCAGGTTCATCGGTAATAATTAAAACACGGTATCCCATATCGTACCATATGCTTGCCAGCTTTGTCATGACGCGTTCAACGCCACCATTATATGCACGAAAATAATAGGCCGCAATGGTCTTTATTTCTCGTTTCTTTGGTGAAACAATGGCGCTTCCCCGAAACCACTCCGCCAACTTCCTAGGCTGAATTCCCCATTCATGAAGACCTTTTACGCAGCTACGCAAAAGGTCTTCTGGTTCAAAATGCGGAGCAATGATATCTAAAGCTTCGGCTGACTGAGCTTCACCGATTCCTAACAGCCAGTTATAAATGGCTGCATCTGCAAAAGTTTCGCAAATCCAGTTACGCGCTTTTGCGCATTTTTCCTGCCAGCCATATTTGAGAAGGAACGCATCAAGACAGCGAAGTGTGTCACCCTGTTGAGCATAGTTGCGCATCTCTTTCAGAGTGATTGTTTTCCCCCCCGTAATGCCTCCGCCAAAATTATAAATGTAAAAACTTTCATCACAGAATCCATAAGTCGTTGAAAAGCACGTAATCATAAAAAATGTGAGAAGATCTTCTGCGATATCCATACGGACGTCCGGGAAATTATCAAAAGCCTTTCGCACAATATCTCCCTGATAAATTTTATTCCATAAAGAAAATCCAAATAAATGTTCTTGGAAACAAGCATTATATAAGTCATCCCGTTCAAGGAATTCTCGATATGGTTTAGAGAAGTTACGAAATTTTTTTGCCTCCTCAGCAGATATATTATTCATGCTCTTTATGGTTGTTCCAAAATGCAGAATATCCACATGGGTCTGCTCCATTAGGGCTGCTAGCTTTTCGCAGGCGTCATGCTTTAGTGAATCGTCACCGTCAAGGAACATAATATATTTTCCTTTCGATTCGGAAACAGCTCTTTTTCTTGCAAGGCCGACGCCCATATTTTTTTCCTGGTACAATACACGAATTCTGGAATCCTGAACGGCGGCATCCTTTAACATTTCCAGCGAACAGTCCGTTGAGCAGTCATCAATACACAAAACCTCCATATCCTGCAGTGACTGCTTATGTATACTGTCAAGAGTTTTCTTCAAAACGTTGGAAACGTTATAAACTGGCACAATCAGCGAGATGAGCATAGGTATTCCTCCCCCTACCTTATCAATTTGTTTAGTTTTAATTTGAATGCGAGCCTAATCAGCCGCTGCCCCCATTTTGAATTTGCAATCCGTATTAACTCATTTTTTGTATCTAAGGGCTGAGTAACATCTTTAGCATATTTTTCAAGCAGTTCGTATTCCGTGTACAGCGTAGCAAATTCTTGTAGCAGTTTCGTATCACGCTGATCGAATAAAACTGACTTTTTGGGGCCGTTAATAAGTAGTTCGAATTCTTCTTCTATAGTTTGAATCATAATATCCGTTGAAAAACTTTCAAGAATTCTATTTCTACAATTATTACATAAAGTACTATAATGGTTCTGATTTTTAATAGAAAGAAGGTTAGCAAGTATATTCACATAGGCAGCTACCTCTTCTTCAACAAAATCGCGGTTATCCAGCGAATTGTTTTCCTCCTGAAGTAAAGGAATTACTGCACCGACCGAATCATTTATTAACTCAGACTGACCTCCTACATCAGATGTAATAACGGGAGTTTCCATGGCCAAGGATTCATATGCGGTAAGAGCTAATCCTTCCTTTAGTGAACATATTAATGTAACCGTAGCGTCAATGTAAAACGGACGCAAATCATTTTGTCTTCCAGCAAAATAGATAGTCTTTTCTAGGCCTAGCTGTGTAACCGTGTCTTTTAATTCGCCCAGTTGTGGGCCATCACCCACAACTACAAAGGCAGCAGAATTTCCACGTTTTTTTAATTCCTCTGCAATACGAACCATTAAAAATGGACGTTTTTGAGGATGAATCCGACATGGAAACAAGACAATTGGCCTTGACTGGTCTAGGGAAAACATCTGGCGTACTATCCCTTTTTTTGTATTTTCGGGAGAATAGTATTGAGAATCTACGCCTATATATAGGGTCTTTACTGTTTCTGGCAGTCTATTCCAAAAGTTAATCAAAACATTTCTAGTTTTATTATTGCAGACATAAGTTTTATCAATAAAAGAACTGAATATCCCTGAAGTCCTCGCATAGCCTCCGTTTCGCCAGTACCATTCCTCCATATGTACATAATCACAAACTGACAGATTAGGAAAATTATTACGAATCCATGGCAGTAAATAGTAACAATAATAAGAATTTGATAAAAACAGTAAATCTGTCTGCCGTGTCTTTAAAATATAGGAGATAAACTCAGGATAATCTGTTGGATCTGTAAAATCCGGCATAGAAAATATTTCTGGCACGTATTCGTCGAAGCGCTGTCTCCAGGTATTTGCGCTTGTTACAGTTGTTATAATTGTAATATCATACCGCTTTTTATCGAGTTTCTTTACTACCTCCAGATTAAATAAGTCTGCGCCCCCCATTTCTAACCAGGGTAAGACCATCAATATGTGTGTTTTACTTTTATTGGGTATTTGTAATTGAAATTCACTTAAGGCAGGTATCCGAAAACGATTCGTTACACTTGATAACGGATATTCAATTGCCTTTATCTGTGAATCAATCTTATGGGCCGCCTGGTTTATCAGTGCATTCGACTGTTTGCTTAATGACTTATCAAGGCGAACCTGATTTGCCATACCTTTAGATGTTCTGCGATACCAAAAGCCAATTTCATTAATATGGGCAGGATACACGCCGCTCGCCAAAAGATCGAGCCAAAGCTTCCAATCTTCATCGTAATGGCTGTTTGAAGAGTCATATCCACCAATCTTTAATAATGCAGATTTGCGAATGGCCGCCGTACAGGTGAGGAAATTATTATATTTCAGACGTTCTGCTGAAAAACTTTTTTCCCATAAATATTCTTTCTCCTGAAAACCCACAGAATTTGTATAACACCAAGAAGCACCTGGATTTTTCTTCAAAACCCAATAGGAAAGCTCTAAAAAAGTAGGTATTATTAAATCATCCGCATCCAAAGGGATAATAATATCGGTAGCTGACGACTCTATTCCTTTGTTCCTTGCAGCGGCCTGTCCTAAGTTGTGTTGGCGCAATATTTTAATGCGGCTGTCCATTCCTTGAATCTTTTCAAGACACAAAGCATCTTCTGTACTTCCATCATCTACAATAATCCATTCAAACCATGGAAAAGTTTGATTAATAACACAGTTGTATGTCTGCCAGAAATACTCGTTGGCATTATAATAAGGGGTTATGATACTTATCAGTGTGGGCACAGGCTCTTTAATATTAGGTTTTAACTGTTCCCTCCCAGGCTGCTTTGTAAAATCAAATGGCATTATTGTCACCTGTTTTAACCTTCCGTATATTTATTACAAACTTCTTCTACGGGACCATCCATAACCAAGCGCCCCTTTTCCAGCCATATAGCTCTGGAACATACTTGTTGAACCTGTTCTATGGAATGTGAGACAAATACGATTGTAGCGCCATGATCAATTATTTTTCCCATTCTTTCTTCACATTTTTTTTGAAATTTAAAATCTCCGACACCCAGAATTTCATCAACAATTAATATATCCGGTATATTAGAAGTTGCAATAGAAAACCCAAGTCTCGCAACCATCCCCGAAGAAAAATTTTTGATCGGAACATCAACAAAGTCCCATAATTCTGCAAAATCCATAATTGACTCAAATTTTTCCCGCATCTGTGCTCTGTTATATCCAAGTACTGCCCCATTTAAAAAAATATTTTCTCTTGCGGAAAGGTTAGAATCAAATCCAGCCCCTAATTCTATTAAAGGCGCAATAGTCCCTGACACATCAACACTCCCTTTGGTTGGTTTCAGTACCTTTGCAATGGTCTTCAATAAGGTGCTTTTACCTGATCCATTTAATCCGACAATCCCGACTGCTTCACCTTTTGGAATTTCAAAAGATATATTTTGAAGTGCCCAGAATTCTTCAAACATCAATTGGTGCTTCGTTAGTTTTATAACGTACTCCTTCAAACTATCTATTTTTTCAGAACTTTTATTAAACATCATTGAAAGATTGCTGACTTTTATTGCTGCATTACTCATAATTGCTCCTTACTATATATAAAGAATGTAGTTATCCTGTTTTTTGTAAAATATAATCAAACCAAATATCAAGGTTATGGAAGAGATAAGAAGGCAGATTATATTTTCATTTATGCCAGGCAATATTCCGTCAAGAACTAATTTTCTCATAAACTCAATGTAGTGATACATCGGATTTAATGTAAGTGCCCAAGGCACATTTTCCTTTAATAAATCAACAGGATAAAAAATAGGAGTGAGATACATCCATAAAAGGGTGATGATACTATATAGTTGAGCGATATCTCTAAAAAAGACCATAATAGTTGCCAAAATCAACCCAATTCCTGCAGCGAACATAATAACATAACATAAAAGAATTGGTGCAAATAGCAAGGTTGGCTGGAATGGAACTTTTGTAGCCACCATAACTATAATTAAGGCGATAAATGAAAAGAAGAGGTTTACCACACTGGACATCACCTTGGAGAGCGGAAATAAGTATTTGGGAACGTATACCTTTTTAATGAGATTGCTGTTGTCCAGTACAGAATGCATACTATTGGTCGTTGCTTCTGTAAAAAACGAAAAAAGAATGTTGCCAACCAAAAAATACGTAGTATAATTTTCGATTTGAAACCGGAATAATTTAGAGAATACGATTGTCATGACAGCCATAGTGAGGATAGGATTAATTACAGTCCATAACAGGCCTAAAAAAGAACGCTTATATCGAACCTTAATATCCCTTATAACCAATTCATAAAGGAGTGCTTGATAGTGTTGAAAACCCATATAATAATTTTTGATTTTATTCATTATAACCACCTAAATATTTTTTTCTTAGTATTGCCGATTCACTTTCTAAACAATATCCATTTTTTAGTATAGAATCTTGTTTTAGTATTCTTTGAGATATCGTATGATTGGTTAAGTGCCTAAGTGACTCGCTCCAAACACAGGGGGATTTTTCTAAATTGCAGACAGTAACGTTTTCATTAATACATACTTCTTTCGTAATAGTCCCCGAAATAACACAGGGCAGGCCATTAGCCTGAGCCTCAATACAAGATACTGGAAGCCCTTCATAGTAAGATGGAAGGACAAAAACATCCATTACGTGAAGCATTTCATTCACATCGCTTCGTTGTCTTAAAAAAATGACGGAAGTTTTCAAGTCGGCCTCCACTACTCTGCTTTTAATCCGCTCTTTTAGACTTCCATCTCCGATTAGTAATAATACTGCCTGAGGTATTGATTTCTTTACTTCAGCAAACACCTCAATCAAAAACTCATGATTCTTCTGCCTCTCAAATCTCCCCACATGCCCAATCACAAACTTCCCAT
>PPYE01721836.1_pt1 | contig 10519 bp, 8 predicted proteins | sample 1559881 | NCBI WGS metagenome assembly PPYE01 (sample SAMN08240022, study PRJNA423297) | Human gut metagenome, whole genome shotgun sequencing project.
CTCGGAATAGATATGCTTTGCGTCCAATTCAAAACTAAGGATGTACTTCGACTGGTTGATATAGAACACCATTGACATCTTTGTCTTCTCGTTCCTTGAGGTGTCATCCAACATGAAAGGGACAACTCCGGTTTTCTCAGTCCTGTCTTTAGGCATTCTCAAAACCAGCATCTTGAAAAATTCAATGGCATTCAATATATTCGTTTTACCGGAAGCGTTGGCACCGTAGATGATTCCCACTTTCAGCAATCTTACCCCGTCCTTAACTTCATACGAATATTCATCAGACATAAAAGTATCTGCCGATGGCTCAAAACTGATTTTCTGAGTTGATTTAATGGAGAAAAAATTCTCAATGCTGAACTCTGCTATCATAATCGTTGATTTTATCTATTGTACGGCGCAAAGGTACAAATAAAATCTCATACGACAAACTATAAACGCGATTATTGTAGGAAAATTACACGATATAAATATAAAATCAACGAATAACTATTTGTTAGAGCTGTAAATTAACCATCTGACTATCCCTGAAAGGTTTTGACCGATTTGAGAACGGTGGTAAACGAATGTGGATTATGCAGCCCGAGAAATTAATTGTCCAATGCCATTTGCACCATCTCTTGATTTATTTACGATGGCTAAATAGTGGTACTAAAATGGTGCTAAATTATAAAATTATTCTTTAATAGACACTATAAAATATAGTAAATCAGTTTATTATAGAGTTTTATATCTTGTAGCCCACCAGCCTATGCGGAACACGACAAGGGCAATCAGCATGATGATTTTGTCTATTCCCACGACGACACCGGCCGTCAAGGAGGTGAACCACAGTTCCGCCGCATCCTTTTCCATGCTGGTCACTTCATCCACACCGGTCTGTTCCATGGTCGCCTCGATAAGGTTGGGGTCTGATGTTCCCGTGTGGGCGACATCCGCCTGTGCCTGCAGGCTGTGGTACATCGTGTCCCTTACGTGGATGAGCTGCTGCACTTCCTCGAACTTGTCCGCTATCTGTGTGGCTTCCGCCTCGTACAGGTCATGCGTGTACGAACCGATGCAGTTCGGGATGTAGGATAGGAAGTCCAGAAAACACCAGTTGCTTCCGCTGCCGGCCATACCCGTGTCTGCAGGCGGATACCACCAGCAGAGAACGATGGAAACAGCCAGCGGTCTGAACAGCTTCATCACATCCAGCGGCTCATGCTTCACCATCATCTTGTAGGCCATACCTGCCGCCATGACAAGCGAGAACAAGGCGGCCAGAGCCATGCACATCTGCAGTATCCACCAGAACGGCCCCTGCGAACCCGTAAACGTCGCGTCCGTGAGGAACTCGTTCGTTTGAAAAATCACATCGTCAATCTCCTCCTCAAGAAGATTGATACCGAAATCAGTGAGTATATTTCCGTCTGCCATTTGCCGTCTGTCTTTTTAGTTTCACCTGTTTACACTCTCTTCACCGTCACCTCCGGAACTGCCGCCCGACTGTGAGCCACGCACCGCGAGACGCGATTCGTTCCAGCGGCTCATGGCTTCCCTGATGACGCTGCCTTTGTCCAAGGTACGGTCCGAGGTCGCGTTCAGCAGGTTGCTCGTCAGGGTGGCATTCTGCCGTTTGGCGAGATAGCTGACAAGAATCTCATTCTGCTGCACCACGTCTTCGTAGATTCGCAGATACTCTTTCTTCCGCTGCGCATTGGGCATATAGGCATCCCTGGTAGCATCAATGGCGCACTGGAAAACATGGTAGTATTCCGTCCAGCGTTCCCTGTCCTCCGGGGTGCCCCCGGCAGGAAGGATACGGTCGATGTTACGCTTCATCCTTTCCATCTGGCCGTTGATCTTGTCACCTTCGGCAAGCCAGGCGATATCAGCCTGTCGGTCTGCCACGTTCAGGGCCTCTATTTTCGCGCGGCTCACCAATGCCGAATCGATGGATTCGGCTTCGTCCGTCTGGTTATAGAGGTTGATGCCGGCTGTCGTGCGGAACCCCAGTTTGTTCTTTGCCGCTGCCGATTTCTTGTATTTGTTGTGTAATGCCCAGTAGTACAGTTCCGGCGTGAGGGAGCCCGCACCGGTTTCCATAACCGTAATCTGGTTCTGCTTCGGCGAGTCGTGGTTATAGGTCACATACTGCGCCTGTGCCGTTGCTGTTGCAATGATCGCAACCGTCATGAGCATGAGTTTTCTGTTCATCTTTTTTCCCTTTTATCGTTAGTAATCCAGCCTTCCGGAGTTGCGCCAACGTCCGAAGGCTCCTTCAATTATCTCCTGTTTGGTATGTTCACGGTATATCTTCGACTTCCAGTAGCCGATTCTTACCTGTATGTATCGCCAGGTCTCCATATAGGCCCGGTTCAGATGCCGTTCGATGTCGTCCTGAGACCTGTTCACGGCCTCCAGCACCATCAGCAGATCCGAAGTGGAGCAGGCCGCCGCTCCCGTGGCATACAGCGCCAGGTCGCTGACCGACTTGTAGAGTTGCTCCCCGTCATGGGCTATATCCCGTATGGCTTTCTCGTTGATGGTGATGAGCAGGGCGTCGGACGGTTCGATGCGTCCGCGTTTCAGCACCTTCTCGTGAAATGCCTCCAGCATGGACTTGTAGTCCGCTATCCGGTCACTTACCGTATTGTAGGTGTTCTTTGCGTTCAATACCGTGCGTAACGACTGGTACATCACATCAATGACATCAAAGGCACGGGTGTACCGGTCAAGGTCGATATTCAGTTCCTTGTATTCGCCGACCTCCTTGCGGCTGTATTCGTGCAGCAGCTGGTTGCTGTACTCAAGGGTACTTCGGGCCAGCAACAAGCTACGCTGCTTCTTATGGTCATTGATATAGGCTTCAACGGACACCACGTCGAATGTCCATTGTGCTTTGACGACATCAGGCAGGAGTGCAAGCAGCACTATGGTTATCAGCAAGGCCCGTTTCATGGTCTTTCCTCCTTTCTCCCGCTTCGCAGGCTACGGGCGTTTTCCACCCAACGGTCATGGCATTCTTCCACGAGAGTGAGGCGTCGCCCTTCGTCCATATTCAGATCCGGAAGGACATCCTTCAGCACGTCGATGATGCTGCGCTTGTAATGCATCATCTTTTCCAGGGATACCAGGTCGGCGTATATCTGCGTAATCCGGGAATCCACTTCACGCGCGATTTCAAGACGGTCACTTGACCACAGCAGGTGGTACACCTCTCCGGTAGAGGTATCTTCCATCGGGGTGGTACGGGCATATTCCGTCGTGATCTTGCATGACGGATGCTCCCGGGCGATTTCCGCGATACGTTCATTCACGATCCGCTCTTTTTCTTCTTCCGGAAGGTCCGGGTCGAATGTCAGCACGTCGGCCACATACGTGTCGGTGTATTGCGAGGTCAGTTCCCAGCTGATCTGTACAATGGCACGGTGAATCTTGATGCCGAGGAAGTATTTCGGCTTGCGTGCTATGCTGACGGTTGCCTTGAAAGTTATCTCGCCGTCTATATTCGGCATGGTCGCCTTGCGGACGAACGTGTATCCGTTCCACGAACCGCCGTCCTGCCACGACAGACTGTAGGCCGTCTTGCAGTCCTGCATGATGGCCGGGATACGGTAGTAGTCGTCCGTCGGCACGTCATTGTCGTTTGCCGCTTCCTGCTTCGCATCCGCATATTCCTTCTGTTTCTTCTGCCACTCGGCCAGTTCTGCCTTCAACTCTCCGATACGCGTCAGGTTGGCGTTGTACTGCTGCCTGTAAACGGCAGCATCCTCCACACTGGCCTCGGATATTTTCTTCAGCAGCTCCTTGTTCTCATCCTCCAGTGCCTTGATCTGTGATTGAAGCATGGCTACCTGGTTGTCTGCCTCCCGTATCAGCTCATCCAATTCCGAAAAGTCAAGTTCATTTTCCGTCACGGAGGTCTGCATGGAGCAATCCTTGGTATGGGCATTGGGTGAACCGCCGCATTTCCTGCATTTGTACTGGGTCGAACCTTGGCCCAGGGTGGCCCCGTCCGAGCAGGTGACGCTGATGGTCACGCTCTCGCATCCTTTAAGTTTGGCGGCATCCGTTGCCTGATAGTAGTTCCGCGCGTCGGAAGCTATGTAATAGACATAGCCGTCCTCGTTCTCGTTGAATTCCGACAGACGGGCATTGAGCTGCGCCTTGAAGGTCTCCAGATCCATAGTGTAGGAATCGAATATCTCTTCATACACGATTTCCTCATGGTTCCAGCTTTTCTTGACATGTATCTCGTAGGCGTAAGCCTTCTTTGTCTGCTTGCCGCCGCGGCTGATGATGTAGGCGTTCTGCCAGTAGTTGATGCTGTAAGTGTTGCCGTCATTCTGGTTGTTGAGCTGCTGTACACGGTTTCTCGACCATCCGGCATATCGTTCCGAGTTGGAGAGAGCCTGTTCCCGCTGCGAGGCATTGGGATAAAAACCAGGGTCGCTCGTTTCGAAACGGGTCCACTCACCGCCGTTCAGGATGCTGTTGTCGTCCGTGGGCGGGTAATAGTCACACAATGACACGCTGCCTTGGTCACGTCTGGCGATGTACCAGCGCTGCGTGTAATAAGTCCCGGCTTCGTCGTCTATATAGTCACTGATCCAGCCGGCAAGGTCGTAATCCCCGAACTCGAACAGGCCGGCCACGTTGTCAGGACCGCCGATCTTGTCCAGCAACAGGTTCCCGATACCTTGTTCCGCTTCCTCGAACAGACCGGAGTAATGGTCGTACAGGTTGGCAATCTCGCTGACCTTGCCCGAAAGCAGGTTATGGAACATACTTTCAGGCAGCAGGGCATCGCCGAGATTACTCGCACCGGCCGTTGCCAGACCGACACCCAGATTGTAGAGATTGTCAAGGTCGCTTTGCAGGTTCTCCCGTGTAAAGCGGTCAGGAATCCGGGAAAAATCGTCCAGCATCCGCTGCCAGTCTATACCGCCCAGTTCCGAAAGTTTCAGCAGAGGCACGACCTCGCTGTTGATCTCCAGAAAAGCGATGTCCGAGAACGAAAGTGTACTGTTTGTCACAACGCTTTCGAACTGCATACACAGGCTCTTCGTCTCATCGCACACCTTCATCAGGTAGCTGCCCCAGTGGATCGCTGTCTGCGGGGAGTGAAGCATCTGCTTTGCCACCACCCAGATTTTCGGTATGATCTTGTCGGCCACCATGTGGTAGATGCGGCGGTAATAGTAATTTTCCGTGCTGCTGCACCAGATACCGAGGTCCGAGAGTGCTTTGTGTTCCAGAAATTTGGAAGAGAAGATTCCGGCTGCCGCCACCTCCGCCGCCGTATAGTGCTTCAGGATGTCATCGACCTGCTCACGGTAGTAGCTTTCAGCCACGACCTCCGTACCGAACGCGGCTGCCATTGCCGCCACGGTACGTGCGTCATAGTTCACGCTGTAATACTGGGCGTGGACATGCTGCGTGAAGGCAAGCAGCAGAACTACAAAGACAAGTGACAGTCGCTTCATGTTCATTCTGTTCAACGGTTGAAAATATTACCTCTCCGCTTGCTGCGGTTGTTCTTCTCAGGTACTCCCTGCAGGGCCAGTATCAGCTTCTCTGCTTCCTCCATAGCCTCGTATGGGGACAGACCCCTGTATCTGACATACAGGTCTCTGGCTACTTCATACCGGCGCTGGTCCCACTTGACCTCCTCCGATTCCTCGAAACGCATGATGGTAGTGACGTCTTTGTCATCCTCGGTTTCAAAGCTCATATATGCGTCCAGATCCTCTTCGGTCATGCCCAGTCGCAACCCGAATTTGCCCAGCATATCCTCTATGTGTACGATGCTTCTTTCTCCCAAATGGCGGAAATGAAGCAAGTCCCAGTTGCTGTGCTGGCACAGTTCCCGGATGGTGGCAATATCGTGGCTGTTGCACACGTTGCGGATGCGGAGAGCGTAAGGTTCAACACTGAACAGTTCCGCTATAGGTCGGTCTATATCAAATTTTCCCATTGTATCTGATTTTATTGTTTTGCTTTCAGGTTCAGTACCCGTCCGGCCTCGTTGACCTTCTGGGCGAATGTCAGGGACTTGCTGATGCCGCTGGCATCCCAGTCCCGGCAATAGGCTTCGATGGCTTCCTGATGGCTGCACCGGAGCTCTCTCTTGTAGAGTTTCAGGGCTTCCTTCTCGGCACGTTCGGTCGTGTAGGTCATGTAGCATTCATGCGGCTCTTCCACGCCATACACGCCGCTTGTCGTTCCCCTTCGTATGAATACCTCCCGGAAGAACGAACGGCCATCCTTGTTGTCCAGACGGTTGATCGTGAATATCTTCTTGCAGTCAACATCGGTGAGCCCGAGAATGGCCTTAATGGTGTCGAAACGCTCCTTGAACTTGCTCTGGTCAAGCAGCATCACCACGTCGCTGTTGTTGATGATGGCCTCTTTAACGATTTCACTGCCGATGATGTCCTGTATCTCCTGTGTCACAACGCCCACGCTGGCCCAGAACTTACGTGCCGTCTTGTACATGAACTTGATGTACTCGGCCATCAGCGGACTGGCAATGGCTTTCCAGGCTTCCTCGATGACAAGCACCTTGCGGTTCTTCTTGATTCGCATCTTCTGCAGGAACACATCCATGATTATCAGCGTGACAAGCGGGAACAGCAGCGGATCATCCTTTATACTGTCAATCTCGAACACCACGAAGGTCTCGTCGAACAGCGAACTGTCCATGTTCTCGTTCAGGGTCTTTTCATGGTTGCCGCCCCTGTAGAAGTCCTTCATCATGTAGCGGTAAGTCGAGAGGTCTATGCCCGAAATGTGGTTCTCGTGACAGATGTCCGGAATACGCTGGACGGAGTATTCGTAAAATGAATTGAACGAGAGTTCTTCCACCTTCAACTCCTTGCGCCTGCGTTCCATTTCGTCTATCATGCACTCGATACGGCTGTTCCGTTCCTGCTCGCTTTCCTCACGGTTCCCGTCACGGTTGCGTTCGTCTATGGCGAGGCTTTTTCTCAGGTCTTCCCGCTGCATGGGCGTGAAGCCGTCGAAGCCGTTGAAATACGCATCGTAATAATCGGTGATTACATTTTCCACCAGACGGTCTTCCGTCTTCGTGACTGTTCCCTGCGTGCCCTTCCAGATCAGCAGGACAAGATTCTTCAGAAAGCCGGTCTTTTCCACGTTCATCTCTTCCTTGTGGATACGGAACGGGTTCATCGTGATGGGGCGTTCCTCCGTGTAGCTGATATACTTGCCTCCCAGATACTCGCACAATCCCTCGTAGGAGTTACCGGTATCGACCATTACGATGTCCGTACCCTGTTCGTGCAGCTGGCGCACAACAGAGTTCATGTGGAAGCCTTTCTATATTACATAACACACTGAGCAACAATACTTTCTTGAAAACTACAAAATCTAAACGGTACAAATTTTGAACAAGGGTAAAACAGCCGTTCAAAGCACTCGGCAAAGAGAAAAAACTATGACAGGGTCAAAAAGCAGATTTAAGATTATTTATGAAAATATTTTGGGCGATTTTGGCTGTTTGCTATCCAAAGAGCGCATTTGAATAGAAAATCGCACTCGCAACAACCGTAGAGAGATTGACGGTAGAAAAAGGAAAAAGATGGGGTTAGGGATGCGGACTGGAGGCATAAATTAGGGTCAAAAACAGGTGTCTTGTACCGTGGTTGTATCTCTGTCTGCATATATCGTTGATAGACAACGCAGGTTAATAATTCGGCGGCAATAGAATAGCGTTTGAAAGACGTATTCATTGTTTAGTAGTTTTCCTGATAAAATGTTAAATTTAGGGTAGTTAGATTAGTTTTTCTTCCAATTGTTTGGTTTTTTGGAATTGAATGCCTACCTTTGCATTGACAAATCCCGCTCGCTTCCCATAAGAACAGCGTACCCAGCGGGACATTTTTTAAATTGTAGGTATATGAAAGTTATAAAGAACAAGACAATAGATTTTGCAACCGCAGTTCAGGCTCCCGTCATTAACGGAAATAGAGCTGCACGGACAGGTTATGTCCGTTTGGTTCGCCTTATCACTGACGAGCCTGTTCCTCAACAAACTTCATATACGGGAAAAATTGAGTTGAGGTAGGAATGGCTGTATATACAAAAGAATACGAATCCCAGCCAGAGGCTATTCTTACAAACGTCATTATCTGTCCAGCCGTAGATTTGTCGGCAAACGTGGCTGTTCCTGTTCATTGCCAAGTTGAAAATGTATTGTGGGACACAGGAGCGACCAATACATTGATTTCACAGGAAGTTGTAAATGCTTTAGGGTTACAACCGAAGAACAAGGCTCTTATTTCGAGTGCAGGAGGTGATGTCGAATCCTGGACTTACCTTGTTCATGTTATCCTTCCAACAGGAACAGCAGAGTTGAATGTTCAGGCTCTGCTTAACGACAATTCAGACTATGATGTGGTGATTGGCATGGATATTATAAATTCATGCGACTTCTGCTATACAAACAAAGACGGCAAAAGTACATTCTCCTTATGTCATCCAGCAAAGGAGAAAATCATTCTGAAATAAACCAGCCATAGGCTTTCTTTCAAGAAAGACATGTGCGACAACAATAATGACAGATGTGACATTCGCATCTGTCTTTTGCTTTTTACGCCAATAAGAGGCCATTTCCTTAGACAAAATATACGAGATTTGAGCAAGAATTTAGTTAATTATGGTTAAATTTAAGGTTTATACATACTTTTCCATAACAAAATGAGGTTGTATTGAGATTTTCTTTGTACTTTTGCAGCGGACTATTATCGCCATGTTTATAGCCATTGAGGTTAGACGTGTTCTTTCGTGATGGCATACAAGGCAGCCTACGCCGTGCTGAGTATGGCGGAGTCATAATGACAAAGCGGTACAAAGCGGGCATTGGGTGGGAAAGATAGTCCAGACATAATGAAGGCGTTTACTAACGCTCTGTTTAAGACAGTCTGTAATCTAGCAAATTAACAGTTATCATAGTCTTGAGCAAAGCCAACGGTAGATGTCCCGGGTGTGATAATATCGCTCCTGCGGAGACCTGTAAGCACGGATTGTACCTTTTCGGGCACAACAATTGTTTATTATGGTCTCCTAATGGAAATGATTATTCATATCGGCGTGGGCTCTGACGTTGTCTGTTCAACTATGATAGGCAATTGCTAGAGCCTCAGACTGTGGAATAGACAACAGACGTTTCCACGCTCTTTTTATGTCTATATTGCTATTAACGAGCAACGACATATAAGCCGATATGAACGCATTGCTTAATGCGCATACCAAACGAGGTTGCGATTCACCTCCTCACATTGGATTTGCCTCCAATGTCTCCCCCGAAGCCCAAAGCTCACAAACAGGGGTGTCCTCGGAATATGTCCAGCAGGAAGGTTACAACTGGTTTGTTCTTCGTGCTACTTATAACAGGGTAAATGCAGCCGTAGAGAAAGCAAAGAAGAATGATATTAAGACATACGTGCCGATGCACTATGTACTAAAAGTGATTGCTGGGAAGAAGAAGCGAATACAACAGCCTCTTCTTCCCAACTTTCTTTTTATATACGCCACAAGGGAACAATCAGACAGTTTTGTGAAAAAGACAGTTGATGCCCCAATCTCTTTTATAAAATATTATTTGGATAAGACGCTTCCTCCAGAGGCAAACGGTAAAAATCCTCCGCTTATTATACCATACAATGCAATGATAAATTTTATCAAAGCAACAAGTACTGATAGTGAGCATGTACGCATTGTTACAGCGGAACAGTGTCACTATAAAAGTGGAGATAAAGTACGAGTAATAGCTGGTGACTTCAAGGGAGTGGTTGGAAAAGTTGCCAGAATAGCAGGACAACAAAGAATTGTTGTTGAGATCTCGGGATTGTGCCTTGTCGCTACTGCGTATATTCCTACTGATTTTATTGAGATTGTCAAATAATGCCGAAAGGCATATTGTTTAATTTAAATTTTTTATTTTATGAAGAAAAATGGTAAGAATGAAGAACTTCAGTCTCGTCGTGAGTTCTTTAAGAGAGCCGCTAAAGGTGCTCTGCCTATTTTGGCTGGTGCAGCTCTCCTGTCAAGTCCTATCTTGTCAGAAACTGCAAATGCAATGTCATGCGCAGGATGTATTTTGTTGCTCAGGTACTTATAAATAAAGTTAAATCAAAGTGTTGCGGAATTAAGGATGACAAAAAAAAAATTGCCCGTTCGTTTTACGGGTCAGCACTTTACTATTGATAAAGTGCTAATAAAAGATGCAATAAGACAAGCAAATATAAGTAATCAGGATACGGTTTTAGATATTGGGGCAGGCAAGGGGTTTCTTACTGTTCATTTATTAAAAATTGCCAACAATGTTGTTGCTATTGAAAACGACACAGCTTTGGTTGAACATTTACGAAAATTATTTTCTGATGCCCGAAATGTTCAAGTTGTCGGTTGTGATTTTAGGAATTTTGCAGTTCCGAAATTTCCTTTCAAAGTGGTGTCAAATATTCCTTATGGCATTACTTCCGATATTTTCAAAATCCTGATGTTT
>PPYE01048123.1_pt1 | contig 10518 bp, 7 predicted proteins | sample 1559881 | NCBI WGS metagenome assembly PPYE01 (sample SAMN08240022, study PRJNA423297) | Human gut metagenome, whole genome shotgun sequencing project.
ACACCGCATATTGAAAGAGAACTATTATTAACGCTTGATGTTAATATTATGCGGGGAGTATTTCATGTTTGTGTAATTGAAACAGATTTTGAACAAACGAATACACAAATAGAAGATCTTGTAAGTACATTAAAAGTAAGTGTAATTACTAATGAAACAGAATTAAAGAAGACTACATTGCAGGATTTGATTACCATTCCAAGAACAATTATTTATTATGATGTAATGTATCTTTTTTTTAATGGTAAATTGACATCAAACAATATCGTCAATGTCATGGAAATATTTGTAGGTGATGAGGGCACATTGAAAAAATATGAAAACTATTTGAAGCCCAAGGAAAGCCTGCTTCAAAACAATACAGACAATTTCATTCCTTATATAGCAAATAAAATTGAAAATAACGAGAAATTAATTGTGCAAACTGGTTTACGAATAAAAACTTATTTTGAAGAAATTCCAGCGTTATATTTAGATGCTTGTTTACTTTCGAAGGATTTTATTAATTGTACGGAACAAAGATGCGCAGATTGGGATTGCCCCTCACTGCTACTACTGACGGAAGATATTGATTATATTGATAGTATTCTTCCAATCCTAGAATTATCAATTCAGGAGCAACGAGCATTGATATTTATAGGTACTGATTTTTCGCCAGAAGTTGTTGAACTTTTGACAACTAATGTGAAAAAAGGTCTATTAAAATGTGGATGCATTAAAATAAATACAGATGAAAATATGGAAAAAATTATAAAAATATTAGGACTACAGAGTTATTCGAAAACTGATATTAAAAACATACAGACTATTTGTGAATTAAATTATGCAGAACATATATATTGTTGGGAAGATAAATGTTGTGTCATACCTAGAAAAGATTCTGAGGATATGTTGAAATCTAGACATGATATCGAAGTCAAAAATTTAGTTCGTATTTCTGTTGGTGGATTAAATTTAAATGAACAACGTAAAAAGTATGATGATTTCGTTGAACTTATAAATAGAATGCAATAATAAGGAAACTTTAATAATTATTAAAAGATGTTTTAAAGGTTTTTAGGAGGATTATTATGGGTTCTTTGAAACTGGAACAAAGACAAAAAGTTGAAAGCGATCAGGAAAAAGGTCGTGAAATAAAAGAAGCTGGCGAGCAAAAGTTAGAAGAAGCCGAAGCTTCCCAGGGCTCAATGGAGCAGATCGAAGCCATTGATGATGATGACAAGGCTGCACTTGATGCGGCTAGAAGTAAATCGGATGGCATTGCCAAAGCGATTGCCGAAAGTGAAGTTAAGGAGCCGGGACGTGAAGTTGGTGAATCCTTAAAGGAAACCTCTGAACAGTCTACCGAGTACAGCGAAACCGAAATGGATGATGCAGAAAAAGCATCAGAAATGGTCGGAGACTATTCTGAGGTTGGAGGTGAATTATCTAGCGAACTTCAAGAAAGCGGACAGGAATTCCAGGAAATTGCAGAGGAAAGCGATCAGGTAAATGACGAGTTGCAGTCTGAATATGATCAACTTGCAGCTGCATTGGAAGGAGTCTTCTAAATGGATCAATTATATTACCTCTGTTTTTCAGTAAACAAACTACCAGATTTAACGCTAACAAAGTACAGCGTCTTTGATGGTTCCAGCGTTGAGAACATTATGGATAAGCACGGTGTTTTCCTTCGCCAATTACATAGACTTGGATACACCTCTGGTGTCTATTTCCATTTGTTGTACTACTACAACCCAGATAAGAGCATTCCGAAAGGACATCACTTATCTATTATTTTCTATGCAACTTCTCAAAGTAAAGCCAAACTGGAGGGAATTCGAGAATTCCTGACGACCTCTGTTTTGAGCACCTACTATGAGTTTTTCTGCTATGAAATTTCCCAGAATTTCGCCATTGGGGAAGAAAAACTATCTGATGGTTCTACCATTCCGTTGCTCAAGTTGACAAATATTTCTGGAGCCATCAAAAAATACAGTCTTGGTAAAACCAAGCCTGAAGAAATTATTACTGCAGCAAAAGAAATTGCTGGTGGCACACGATCTCATATCGTTTGTGAGATTGCGTCTGATGCAGATGCAATGTTAAGTTTCAACAAAATGCCTGTTGATAAAACGGGCCGAATTGTGTTGGAGAAAAAATTTGCCCACGGCGCATTTTTGACAAAAAAAGATTATTCCCTTCCGGCACAAAATAGATTAAATACGGACGGAGCCGGTGAAATCAACCTCTACTCTATCATGGAGTGGGAACCTTGCGAAACTGGCAGACTTTATAACGTTCTGAAACTGATGGAAGGATATGATCGGAGCGCTGTTCTTCGTATTGATATTTTCCCAGTAGAACACACACAAGCCATCCGTCAAAGATTGCCTTACACAGAAACACGGCGCAGAATTTCGGACCGAGTGCAGGGTAAAGATGACAACAGTGAAAGCATCGTGAAATCTTGGGATAAGTATCTCAATAATCTGATGAAATTTCCTCAGTTCCTTGCAAATGTCGTTGCTTTTGCTGATTCACAGGACATTGCCGTAATGCTTGCAGATAGTGTAGCTGCAGAAGCGGTTGAATCCGGAACTTATCTGATTGAGACACTGAGTTCCGAAAGCGGCTTTAGTATGTATGAAAGTGATGCCAAAATCCTTCACAAGGAAAAAGAAGCAGGTAATTACGTCGCTCCATTCCTATCGCTGTACACCTTGGAGGAGATCCGTCCAATGTTCTCCTTCCCGATTTTGTACCCTGGCGAAGCTATCGAATGTCAGAAAGAAACTGATCCTACTCCTTTCTCTAAGGAACTTAGCATCGACAAAGATACTGGAGAAATCCATGAGGTTATTTCCTTGGGTGTTAGTTCCATGGGATATGATGTTACCTTTCCTGTAAAACTGTTCAAGAAACACGCATTTATCGCTGGCGTTCCGGGTTCCGGTAAAACCAACACCATGTTGTATTTAGTCACGACACTCTGGCGTAATACACAGCAGCACGTTCCCTTCCTTGTGCTGGAACCTGCAAAACAAGAATATCGAGCATTAGCTATGATTGACGGTATGGAAGATCTCTGTGTCTTCTCTCCTGGTGCTGATACATATTTCCCGCTTCATATAAATCCGTTCCAGTTTCCGGTTGGTTTAACACTTGCCGAGCATATTTCCAACTTGAACGCTGTTTTTGCAGGTGCATTTGAATTGATTCCACCGTCTCCGTTCCTGATTGATAGTTGTATTGAGAAAGTCTATCTCGATAAGGGCTGGAATATTAATGAACGAAACAACGGAACGAAAGAATATCCGACAATGCAGGAATTGTACGACTCGCTGAAAGTAGCTGTAGAAGAATCTGGCTACGAAGGTGAATCCAAGGCGAATATCCGCTCTGTTATGGAGGTGCGAATTGGTAGCCTTCTGCGCCGTGAAATCGGTAATGTTTATAATGTCCGCAAATCTAGCATTGAACCCGAAGATTGGCTCAGTCGTCCGGTAATCATCGAATTAGAAGCACTTGGCGAAGGCCCCTCCAACTTTATGTCCCTTTTGATTTCCACTTTAATTCGAGAGGTACTTAAGATCCGCAAAACAAGTGACGTTGCCAAAGCAAACGAAAGCGCACTTAAGCGTGAAATTGAACACATTATTTTCTATGAAGAAGCGCATAACCTTATTGGACCTACAACAGATGACCCTGTAGGCGGTTCTGTTGACCCGAAAATCTCTGCAACCAAATACCTTGTCAAGATGCTTGCCGAAGTTCGTGCTTTGGGTGAAGGTATCGTAATTGCCGATCAGCTTCCTACTGCAATGGCTCCAGAAGTTCTGAAGAATACAGGTCTCAAACTTGGTCATCGAATTACAGCCCAAGACGACCGTAATTTGCTTGGTAGCACTATGTCCGCTTCTGCTGACCAGTTGGAAGAACAAGGTACGTTTGGTACAGGTCAAGCACTTATTTTCTACGAAAACCTGCTCAAGCCTTTCAAAATGAGAGTCTGCGAATGGGAAAAAGGTGTTTCTCAGAAAAAATATGATTCTCCTACCAACACTCAGTTGTTTGAGCGCTTAAAAACAAACAAGACTTACAATGCATTATTGGCTCGAAGCGCAGTTATCATGCAGGAGAAAATGCGTGTGGAGTTTGACCTGCTTAGAACTCAAGCCCAGACCCTAAAAGCAAGCATCAGTAAAAAGTATGCCGAGTTAAATTATGTATCCAATAATCTCCGTGGTTTGCAGAGCAAGTTCGAACGACTTTTTGATGAGGATGATATTGCTGAAACTAAGAAGCATATTGCTGAAACTAGACTGGTCTACGAAAAGAAACAACGAGAGTTTACCGGATCACTGACCCGTGATTTGAAGAAGCTATGTTGGGGCTTTGCAAACCAGTATTATGCGTACATAACTCTATCTAAGAATTATTATGTATATTCGGATGATATGTATATGTGTACCATCAATAACTACCTCTCCTTGTTCGGAATAATGAGATCTTTGCATGATGTTCCTCAGCTAAAAGCCATTCTCATGGAAGAAACAAAGAATGTTACAGCCGATATTGAGCGTTATGTGGATTTCAAGACTCCTTCTTCTGATGCACTGTTGGCAAATCATCCTGGTTACGACAATGCGATTTATGAGACCGGCGACTATATCAGCAATCGAATTGATGTAGAAGCTGACAAATACTATGCAAAGGCTACAGAACTCCTGTCCCAAGAAACTGACATGGAGGAAAACCTTACGAACTTCTGCAAAGAGTTTACCGCAAGTTTCTGGCGCTATCGCCAAATTACAGAAACCTACTACTCTATCACCAATGGTCTTGCGGACAAACTGCAAAAAGAGCTTGAAGATACATTCATTTTTGGCACCGTTGAGTGGACTGAAGCAAATAAAAAGGCAACAGAATACCGCACACGAGCCACTTTGCTGCATAAAGCATTGGCAGCTTATGTGGTGCGTATTTTTAGACGCCTTAGTGGGCTTCAGGATATTAACCGAACAATCTTGCTTACCCAAACCAAGGATATGCTTACTGAATTCCGAAAGATTGTTGATTATCGCAATAGAAAAGCCGAGACAATTCTTTCTTTGTGGAACGGTTATGAGGAACTCTGGAGAGGAACAAATGACATTGTTGTTCTTGAACTTGGTGCTCAGTTCTCACACTTCCATCGTCTCCGTGTAGAACAATTAGGTGATATGACAGCTCATAATGTGGATTTGGATGTTGTAACTAATCTGTGTAAACAGTACAACGTTTTGTTCCAGGTATACTCCCGGATGGAAATTAACACTTTTGAGTACGATTATCTCCTAACAAACCACTATACAAAATTCCTAAATGCAATTTCTTCTCTGGGAGAGCAAGCGAAGGAAACAATTAGATTTACTTCCAATGGTAACTGGCGAATTTGTTCTAAAATACTGAAGCGATTGTCACAAGATGATCGTGTGTCCGACGCCAAAAAAGCTGAGTGGAGCAAATTGTCAGTAACCATGAAAAAGATATGTGATATACCTAACTAAACGGCACTTCAATCACGTAGAAAGAGGTTACTATGGCTGTTAGATCAAGAGACTTCGTTGGAATAGCCGAAGGTATTCGTAGCCATGAATTATCTACCAAGAGTCAGATCGAGAATCTAAAAGGACGTATGTCTGAATTATCTGGTAGAAGAAGTTCATTAAACAGCACAATTTCATATTTAGAAGCTGCTATTGCTGCTGCTTACGAAGATACCGACGAAGATGGTGATCCCGATTACGATCTTATCACTTCTTTGGAAGCACAGAAAGGTTCCGCTGAAAACAAATTGTCAGGAGTCAAGAATGACTTAGACTCTACGGGTAATGAGTTGAAAAATAAGCAAAATGAACTAGAAACGGTTGAGGAAGAAAAGGCACGGACCTTGTTTGAAATCCAAGAACGTGCTAGAAAAACTTCCAACAACATCAGTTTGGCTGGTGGAATGTACGGGGCTTACGCTGGTGTGGGTGCCACACTACAGAATTCATTGCAAACGAGTCTTTCTTCTTTAACCCAAGCTGCAGGTATCCTCGGAGGTTCCGTTGACGGGGCCTCCGGTGGAAGCCTTGGTGGTCCTTCTGGCTCAGGTAATGCAGCTTCAAGGGAAGACGGAACTAGCCTTGGAGATAACGGTTCAGGAACAGGTCCGCTATCAGCATTTACCGGAGGATATTCTGGCGAAGCATTACCTTTATCAGCGAGCCAGTTTAGCACTAACCAGGATCAACTGTTTACCCCGGCTACAATGCCTAATTATCACTCAAGACAAGGTTCCATTAACACTAGAGCACCGCAAAGTTTTTCTACAGAACAAGGGGCAAATGAATATGCCTTAAGTTCGTTTGGAGATGTCACTGCACCACAGGTCACTTCCCAAAGTGCCGATGGGTACAGAAGCAACCAAGCATCTCAAAATATGGAAAGTAAGTTTGTTCCCACTGATTCTTCTGTACCAGGAGTATCTCCTTCTAGTCCAGGTAGTCGTCAACATTCTTTCGCAGATTGGCTTAATCCTGACAATTATACCGAAGATGGTCATTATATTGGTGAGGGGCAATCATGGGGATATAAACCTTATGTGAATGACACGATTGAATATGCAGCCACAATAATGACACCGGCACAACAGGCACTCAAAAGTTATATGCAAACGCATAATTACAGCAAGGGTGATTTCGCTACCTATTCAAAAGATGCAGAATGGCAAAGACTTCACAAAGCTGCATATCCTGCTTCTGGGCTAGTGGATTCCCTCAAGGGAACTTCCCTTGCCCGTCAACATTTAACTGAATATATGTATGCCCATAACTACACCCAGGCAGATTTCGCTACCTATTCAAAAGATGCAGAATGGCAAAGACTCCATCAGATGGCTTACCCTGATTTCAAAACACCATCAAGTGCAGTCGGTATAGCTCTAGAGAAGGAAGAATTACATCAGTATATGTATTCTCATGGATATACAGCTATGGATTATCCAGAGTATTCTACAGACCCCTATTGGCAGCAATTATATAATCGTGCGTTTCCTTCTGGGAATAAAGGTGACAAGTCCACACCTTTTATTAGAAATGTAAAACAGTGTGAGCATAAAGCTTTGTTACCTAAGGAGCATCAAATAGATGGCGTAATTGATGATATAAAAAAGGCTTCTGGTATTGTAAAAAACAGAGCGGAAGCTCAAAAAATGTTAGATAGTTTACATTCATATTCAGGTAGTAATTTTAGTTCTATCCGTTGGGCATATACAGCTGAAAATGCACCACAGTACTTAATTGATGAATTAAATGCCCTTGATTCATATGTACACCATGCGCCCAAATGGGAGGGAGAAGTTTACCGAGGTATAAATGTATCCAAAGAAGTGGCAAAGAAAATACTGAATAGCGAATCTATTGACATGCTCGGTCCTTCTAGCTGGTCCTCGGACGAGATTGTTGCCAGAAGCTTTTCTAACGGTTTTAATGATATTGCGATAGTATTTGTGTTGCCAGAAAACAAAAGTGGTGTTAGTATCACACACCTAGCAACTTTTAATGGACAAGAATCTGAGGTTCTTGCTCCTTCTGGTGTAATTTACACAAAAGAAAAAATAACAAAACGAAAGATTAACGGCAAAAAATATATTTATATACATGTTCACGAACAAACTGAATATGAGAAGGAGATAAAATGAGGGAAGAAATTACCTATAAAGAATATTTGAATATATTTGAAAAAGATAAAAATGGAAAGTATTTACATTTAATTATCCCTAAAACAGAGTTGTCTGCTGAAATAAATTTAATAGGAAAGACGGACGCTGAATTTACTATTGACGAGATAATCAAAATGAAACAGTACGCCTCTTACTTATTCACCCTAGTTGACAAAAACACGATTAAATGAGGAGAACTGTATGGATATTTTCGATCAGTACTTATTTGAAGAATTAACTACACAATACGCACAATCTGATCTTACCGCCAATGATTACGAAGAACTTTATATGCGTTTCTGCAATATGAATCATCTGGATGAAGTCCAGCCTTATTTGATGACTGTGCGCTATTTCGGGTTAGACACTGTTCTTGAAAAGAAGGCAGTACTTTCTGAGTTCCATACAAAACTCAGTGAACATGATTATATGCTAAAAGGAGTGTAATATCGCTTGTTTAATATTCTCAACAAAAAAGCCTTCAAAGAGTCTTTCTCGAGGAATGATATCCTAAAACAAACTAATTAAAATGTGAGGTAAGAAAAATGAAATGCCCTTACTGCAGTAGTGAGTTACCAGACAATAGCAAATTCTGTGATAAATGCGGACAGGAAATTTTTACTCAAAATAGCAGTTCACAATCTTCCCAAAATTATTGGGAGGACTATCAATCGAAAGCACGAAAAGCTGATGATGAGTATCTGGCAATTATTCAAAAGGCAAACAATGAGCTGAAGTCTAAAAGAAAAAAGGTTATTGTTGCTATTGTAGCTATCGCATTTATAGTTGCGATGATTGTTTCCGTCAATATTATTCGTGAAAATGACAGGCATTCTATTATTTCTAAAGCGGAAACTTTGGCTGCAAATCAGAACTATCAAGAAGCTTATGATCTTGTGAACGACGGCTTGAATAACTATCCGAAGTCAAAAGCTATACAAGAAAAAGTAGTTGAATATGGTGAAGCGTGGATCTCTGATACTATTTCTAAAGCTAATCTTATAGCACAAAGTGGCAATTACGAAAAAGCCCTTGAATTGGTACAAGCCCGACTTACAACCTTTCCAGAATCAGATAAGTTAGAAAAAAAAGTTCAGGAGTATACTGTTGAATTGAATAAACGGATTTGCAAAACATATTCCGGTACTTATTATGCTGGAAATACAAGAGGTTTCGATTTAGAAATTATCTCTTGTGACTACAATGGCCATATTAGTGCAGTATTCTCTTTCTATGATATCGATGATTCAGATATGTTGTTTGGCAGTTATAAAATGGAGGGGGATATTCTTAATTCTTTTGATGACGGTAGTGTAGAAGCATCACTCATTGGTACTGAATGGGTTGAGCAGCCTCGTAACTTCTATATGATAGATTTCAATATCTCAATTAACGGAAACCAAACACTCTTAACTGCTGATAACTATGAGATTAGTGGTAAAGCTGTAGATCCAATTGATTATTCATCACTTGTAAAAACATATTCCGGAACGTATAAACCTGACTGGGGAGTTACAGGGCTAGACTTGACTATTCTCTCATGCAATAATAATGGTCATATCAAAGCAGAGTTCTCGTTTTACAATACTCCGCAGAATTCTAATGCGAAAACAGGAAAGTTTTCAATGATTGGACGAATCTCAGAAACACACTCGGATGGTTCGGTAAAAATTGATCTGATTGGTGATGAATGGATTAACAGGCCTAGTGGTAATGTTATAATGCTAGATTTTTCTATTATTATCAGCACTCAACGGGATACTGTTTATTCTGATGATTATGAAATTAAACTAGTTGGATGATTTTTGATAAAAATTAATAATTCGAGGTAAAATTGTAGTTTGTCCATATTGTAAAGCTACTGATACCATAAATAATGAAAAGGAGCACCTGTCTGCTGTTTGGCTCTGATTGCGGACAAATGGAGTGTGTGAAGAAAAGTCTGTAATTAAGATCTTCTATGATAATGATTGGGGTTGGAAGCTCGTTCCGGAGTTTTCGAGGAAAAGACGGCATAGCCCTTGAACGGGGCTATACCGCCAAATTGAAAATATACTTCCTTGTAACCTGAAACTTGAAGTGCTATACTAATGTTGTAACAGGAGTGGCTAATAAGATATAATCAATCTTATAAAGAAAAGAGGTACACATTATGCCACAGAGTTACACCCCTGAATTTAAAAAGAAGATTGTCCGCCTTCACGAGGAAGAAGGACGCACTTACAAAAGCATCACTGCTGAATACGGCGTATCCAAAGCCAGTATTTCCAAGTGGTGCAGTGAATTTAGCAAAGAATGCCAAACAAAAGCCCTCGAAAATCCAGATATTCCAAATGAAATGGAACTTATGAAAGAGAATCTCCGATTGCGTAAGGAACTGGAAGAAGCAAAAAAGGAAAATCTCTTCTTAAAAAAAGCAGCGGCATTCTTTGCAAAGGAAATCGATTAGAGGCTTATCGATTTATTGAGCAATATCATGAGTTGTTTGGTCTACGGTGGCTCCTTCGCAGGCTTGAAATCTGTCCAAACGCGTATTATAACTACCGGAAACACAGGAAGGCGGATTATTATGCCAATAAAGCAGAAGTACACGCGCAGATTCAGGAAATCTATCATATCCACAATGGTGTTGAAGGTTACCGGAGCATGAAAGTCTATCTGGAACGCAGAGGCTACTCTTACAGTACAGCTACCGTTCATAAATATATGAATACAGAGCTGGGACTCCATTCCATTGTCCGCCCAAAGAAGCCTGAATATGAGCACGGAAAACCGCATAAAATATTCGA
>PPYE01233996.1_pt1 | contig 10517 bp, 6 predicted proteins | sample 1559881 | NCBI WGS metagenome assembly PPYE01 (sample SAMN08240022, study PRJNA423297) | Human gut metagenome, whole genome shotgun sequencing project.
ATTACCTCTATATTCTCTCCTCTATACAAGGAAAATCCAATATAAGATATCATTTTTGAGATTATATAAACCAATTATTAATGTAGAAAACTATGCATGATTATTGCTTTCATTTGCATAGTCTTAATTTTTAATACTATGGAAACTATATCAATTCATAGACCCAAAATTGTAGTCATCGGTAGTTGCAATACCGATATGGTCGTGAAAGCCAACAGACTACCTGTTCCCGGAGAAACCATACTAGGCGGAACCTTCTACATGAATCCCGGTGGCAAAGGAGCTAATCAGGCGATTGCAGCCGCCCGACTGGGAGCTGAAGTCACCTTCATATCCAAAATCGGATATGATTTGTTCGGCCTGCAAGCATTGGAAATATACAGATCAGAGAAAATTAATACGGAATATATATTTACCGACCAGAAAAGTCCGTCCGGAGTTGCACTTATCTCCGTAGATTCTTTCGGTGAAAATAGCATTATCGTAGCACCGGGAGCAAGCCGTTCGCTTTCTATTGAGGATATCAATAAAGCCGAAGAAAAAATCAAGGAAGCTGATATTATTCTCATGCAACTTGAGATTCCCATAGACACAGTGGAATATGCAGCTACTATTGCTTTAGGTAAAGACGGGGCTTACGTAAAAGAGAAAGATGAATATACCATGATTCCCGCAAAGGAAGTAGAGACGATTGACACAACAGGTGCCGGAGATGTATTTTGCGGAGCATTCAGCGTCTGCCTGTCTGAAGGGCATTCACTCGCTAAATCTGTGAAATTTGCCAATGCGGCGGCAGCTATAGCAGTCACGCGAATCGGTGCACAGAGTGCGATTCCTTATAAAAGAGAAGTTGTGCTATAAACGAGATAAGACCTAGGTTAAACACATAAATCTGTTCAAATGAAAGTAGTAGTTATTGGAAGTTCAAACATCGACATGGTTGCACAAGTCAACCATCTCCCGGCGCCTGGCGAAACAGTCGGAGATGCCAGTTTCATGCAATCCCTCGGGGGGAAAGGCGCCAATCAGGCTGTAGCAGCAGCAAGACTCGGGGGATCTGTAACGTTCATTACCTCTTTGGGAAATGATATGTATGCAGAAATTCTAAAAAAACACTTTAAGAAAGAAGGTATCACTACTGATTATATCATAGATGATGTTAATCAGCCCACAGGGACTGCACTCATTTTTGTTGCCGACAGTGGTGAAAACTGCATAGCAGTAGCTCCCGGAGCTAACTATTCTTTATTACCCGGTTCAATTATTCATTTTTCAAAGGTAATTGACGAAGCAGATATCATAGTTATGCAAGCCGAGATTCCTTACGAAACGATTAAAAGAATAGCTCTTCTGGCTAAACAAAAAGGTAAAAAGGTATTGTTTAATCCCGCACCCGCCTGCCTGATTGATGAGGAGCTGATGAAAGCCATTGATATACTAGTCGTCAATGAACTGGAAGCAGCCTTCATCTCAGGAATTGAATATACAGGAAATAATCTTGAAGAAATCGCTCTAAGCTTATTACAGGCAGGTGCACGCAATGCTGTGATCACATTAGGAAGTCAAGGTGTATATATGAAAAACGACAAAGAAATCATTCAGCTTCCCGGATACAAAGTAAATGCGATTGATACTATTGCAGCAGGTGACACGTTCTGTGGTGCATTGGCTGTAATTTGTGCCCAAAGGGAAATAGACCGAGATGCATTGAGTTTTGCGAATGCCGCGGCAGCTATCGCTGTTACACGTTCTGGTGCCCAACCGTCTATTCCTACTCTCGATGAAGTAAAACACTTCATGTTAGAAAAAGAATTAGCCTTATCATTCAACTTTTAAATTTCATGGATTATGAAAACTAATCGACACTCTACTCTCTTAAAGAAAGCTGTCCACCTGATAACTTATAACTCAAGTCATAAGCTTATCTGCCTGCTGGGCTACCTACTTTTATGTTCAATGAATACATATGCTCAGAATTATGTATCCGGAACAGTAAAAGATAATAATGGAGAACCTCTACTGGGAGTTTCCATAAAAGTAAAAGATGGGAATATAGTATCCGGAACCGTCACTGACTTTAACGGACACTACCAAGTGAAAGCGGATCCAAGTTCAACTATTGAATTCAGTTACATCGGATTTAAAACAGTCCAGTTTACAGTAGGTGATAGAAAAATGATAAACGTAACACTGGGAGTTGACGACAATTTATTGGATGAAGTGATCGTTGTAGGTTATGGTACCCAAAAGAAGATTAATTTAACCGGTTCTGTCGGAGTCATTGACTCGAAAGCCTTCGAAGCAATCCCTGTATCCAATGCAGTCCAGGCATTACAAGGACAGGTTCCCGGTTTGAATATTTATAGCAATCAGGGAGGAGGTCTCAATCAGAAACAATCGATCAATGTACGTGGAGTCGGAACTATCGGAGAAGGTTCTACAGGAAGTGCCCTAGTCTTGATAGATGGTATGGAAGGAGATATTTATTCCATTAATCCGCAGGATATAGAATCTATTTCAGTTCTGAAAGATGCGGCAGCTTCTTCTATTTATGGTTCCAGAGCGCCATTCGGAGTAATCTTAGTAACGACCAAGAAAGGAAAGGCCGGTAAAGCGCAAGTTAACTACAACAACAGTTTTCGTGTAAGTAGCCCTATCAACATGCCTTCTTCATTAGACTCTTACACGTTCTCCTTATACTATAATGATGCAGCTGCCAATTCCGGATGGGGACCTTACAACTGGGTCTCGGAAGAAAGGATAAACCGCATCAAAGACTATATGGCCGGCAAGATTACCGATTCTACCATCCCCGTGCCCAATAATCCTTCGTTATGGGCAGACGGATATTCACAAGGAAATGATAATATTGATTATTATGACTATTTTTTCAAAGACAATGTCTTTGCACACGAGCACAATATCAGCGTTACTGGCGGGACAGACAAAATACAATACTATTTATCAGCGAACTATTTAGGTCAGGATGGAGAGCTCAGAATCGGAGATGAATACTCAAACAGATATACTGCATCTGCAAAAATCAACGCACAATTATCAAAAATAGTATCAGTCGGATTCAATACTCGCTTTATCAGAAGTGACTATGTACAGCCGACACATCTTAATGAAAGTTTTTTTGCCGAAATCGGACGCCAATGTTGGCCTACCAAACCTCTCTATGACCCAAATGGTATTCTATATGACGACCATGTGCTCCAAATGCAAAACGGAGGTGAAAAACAAGAACGAAACACTTGGCTCTACCAACAACTGAATATAACGGTAGAACCTATCAAAGGGTGGCGACTGATTGGAGATTTAAGCTATCGATACAATACACAATATTCACACTGGGATTACTTAACTGTTCATCAGACAGGTGTTGACGGAAAGACTAAGGGCAATACATGGAATAACGATTCCCAAGTACATGAAGGCACTTATGCCAGCGATTATTTTAATGTAAATCTCTATACAGATTATGCAAAGACCTTTGCAAAATCACATAATATGAAAGTTCTTTTCGGGTTTCAAGCCGAACAAAATAATTATAAAGATATAGCTGCTGAGAAGCTAGGAGTCATTTATCCGGGAAAACCGACTATCAACACTTCTACCGGAATGGATTCAAATAACCAAAAAGTTGCTCCGAATGTAGCAGGTGGACACAACAGATGGGCTACCGCCGGATTCTTCGGCAGATTGAATTATGATTACCTGGAAAAATATCTTCTGGAAGTAAATCTACGCTATGACGGTTCCTCACGATTTCGTAGTGACAGTCGTTGGGGATTTTTCCCTTCCGCATCAGTAGGCTGGAACATAGCCAGAGAAAAATTCTTCCTGCCTGTCAGCAAAGTTGTCAACACATTTAAGGTCAGAGCCTCTTATGGTAGTTTGGGTAACCAAAATACATCTTCTTTATATCCGACTTATTCTACAATCGGTACAGGAACAGGATCATGGATCATTGACGGAACATTAGCCAATATTGCCTGGGCACCTTCACTCGTCAGCTATAATCTCTCCTGGGAGAAAATCCGTACATGGAATGCCGGAGTTGACTTTGGCCTGTTTAACAATCGGCTAACCGGCTCTTTTGATTATTACATTCGTAAAACTGACGATATGGTCGGCCCTTCGGAGAAATTGCCTGTAGTCCTTGGAACAGCCGTTCCCAGTTCCAATAATACAAATCTTAAAACATTCGGATGGGAACTGGAACTAATGTGGAAAGACCGGTTAAATAATGGATTGAATTATAGTGCCCGCTTTACACTTGCCGACAGTCGTACCAAGATTACTCGTTATTCAAATCCTTCCGGACTGATAGATGGATTTTATGCCGGAAAATACGTGGGTGAAATATGGGGATATGAAACGATAGGCATTGCACAATCTGACCAGGAAATGGCCGAACACATCGGAAGATTAATCAACGGTGGACAAAGTAATCTCGGACAAGACTGGAAAGCCGGAGACATTATGTATAAAGATCTGAATGAAGACGGAAAAATTGATGCCGGAAGCCGCACCTTACAAGATCACGGTGATTTAAAAAGAATAGGTAACTCCACGCCCCGATATAATGTAGGACTGGAATTAGCCGCCGATTGGAAAGGATTCGATATCAGAATGTTCTGGCAAGGAACATTGAAAAGAGATTATTTTCAGGGTAGTTACTACTTCTGGGGTGCAAACGGTAGACAAGGGCCCTGGTTTTCCACAGCACTAAAAGGACACGATGATTATTTCCGAAATGACGAAGCCAGTCCATTGGGAACGAATCTGAATTCCTACTATCCAAGACCCTTATTCAACACCGATAAAAACCAGCAATCACAAACTAAATATTTACAAGATGCATCTTATCTACGTCTGAAGAATCTGCAGATAGGATATAGCTTGCCACACAACATCGTACAAAAAATGGGAATGCAGCACCTTAGGATATTCGCATCCGGTGAAAACTTGTTCACCATTACGAGCCTTATTGACTTCTTCGACCCCGAATCAATCGAAGGCGGTAGTTGGGGACACGGAAACGTTTACCCACTATCCCGAACATTCTCTTTTGGATTAAATGTCACATTCTAAAAACAGGATATTATGAAAAGACTTACGATATCAACCTTATTGAGCGGAGTGCTCTTTTTGACAAGTTGCAATGATTTCCTAAATCAAGAACCTCTTGATCAACTTTCTCCAAATGAATATCTGACAACAGAAAGTAATATTGCAGCTTTTGCTACTGATCAATATCAAGTGCTACCTACTCATGGCACCTATGGATATGGAACTTTTGAAATTGACAATAACACAGATAATATGGCCGGTATGCAACCTAACGTAATGTATGCACCCGGATACTGGAAAGTAGGACAAGAAGGAGGCTCATGGTATTTCGCTGATATTTACCGATGCAATTATTTCTTTGAAAATGTGCTTCCATCGTATGAAAACAATGCCATTGTCGGAAACACGACCAATATCAAACACTATATCGGAGAAATGTATTTCTTCAGAGCTTTCATGTATTTTGAAAGATTAAAATCATTAGGCGACTTTCCTATTATTACTAAAACTTATCCTAATGAACGTGAAGCTCTGATAGAAATCAGCAAACGAGCCCCCCGAAATGAAGTAGCCAGATTTATCTTATCTGATCTGGACAAAGCTATAGAAATGATGCAAAACATAGCTCCTTCCGGAGGTAAGAACCGGCTAAGCAAAGACTGCGCTATCCTTCTCAAGTCAAGGGTCGCACTTTACGAAGGCTCATGGCTGAAGAATTTTAAAGGAACAGCTTTTGTACCCAATGGACCGGGATGGCCGGGAGCAAATAAAGATTATAATGCTAATTACTCATTTAAATCCGGAAGTATTGAAAAAGAATCAGAGTTCTTCTTTGATGAAGCTATTAAAGCGGCACAAATCATAGCAGAAAAATATAATATATTAACTGCCAATACAGGAGTATTCCCACAAACTTCTTCGGAACCTGAAAATCCTTATTTCAGTATGTTCTGCGATATTGACATGGAGAAATACAATGAAGTACTTTTATGGAGGCGCTACAACACAGGATTAGGAGTGGCAAATGAAGTTTGTCAATACGGATGTGTCGGCAACAATGGAGTAGGCACTACTAAAAGCATGATTGACGCCTTTATTCTTAAAAATGGAGAACCTATTTATGCATCCCCGATGTGGGCAGATGAAAACTCATCTTATTGGGGAGATAATAATATCATTCATATCACTAAAAACAGGGATACCCGTGCAGACATCTTCATCAAAAAGCCAGGACAGAAAAATTTGCATACTCAGGCAGGAGATCATGGGGTAGTAGAAGAATGGGGACCCAATATAACCGCCTCTTCTGTTACAGAAAAGTACAATACAGGCTATGCCTTACGCAAAGGATTGAACCCTGACGGGAAATACACAAATAACACTCAAAGTATTGTCGGTTCTATCATATTCCGTACAGCCGAAGCCTATCTCAACTATATAGAAGCTTATTATGAATTGCATGGTTCACTCGACTCCTATGCAGAAAAGTACTGGAAAGCGATTCGTCGCAGAGCCGGCATTGATGAGGACTATACCAAAACAATCAGGCTTACAGATATGTCAAAAGAAGCAGAAACTGATTGGGGGGCATATTCCGGCGGAGAAATTATTGATGCCACACGTTATAATATCCGCCGTGAACGAAGATGTGAGTTGATGGCGGAAGGTTTACGTAGCATGGACTTACATAGATGGCGTTCAATGGACCAGATGATTACCAAACCCTACCATATCCTAGGAATGAATTTATGGCAGGAAATGTATGGCTGGGACTGGTATAAAGATTCTAACGGCAACTCCATTCTTAAAGAAGGAGAAAATGTTTCACCACGTAGCTTCAGTACTTATCTTGCTCCTTATCACATCACAGCCAATAACATTGTTTACAACGGCTATAAATGGAATATGGCACACTATCTCGATCCGATAGCAGCAGAACATTTTCTGGTTACTTCATCCGGAGGTGATTTGGATTCTTCTCCTATCTATCAGAATCCGGGCTGGCCTATGACAGGAGGAGGAACCCCGCAATAATCCAATAATCTACTAATTTAACAAAGACCAATTATGTATAAAAGAATGATAATACTAACTTACGCACTGGTTTTCTCTTCATTATTCGCAACAGCTTGTTCTGACAATAATAATGAAACATACGTCGAACCAATACTTTCTCAAATAGAAGTAAGTAAACTAGTGACTGAAAACAACAAAACATATGTTTCTGTTGACGGTAAACCTTTTCCGTTTCTTGGTGCACAAATACGCCTTGATGCCCTTCTCAATTGTGACAAGATGACTATTAATGAAGTGGAAAACTACTTCAAGAAAGCTCAGGAACTGGGACTAAATTGTGTGCAAATTCCAATTTCATGGAATATGGTAGAGCCTAAAGAAAACAAGTACGATTATAGTATCGTAAACTCAATCTTGCAGTTCGTCAACAAGTATAATTTGAAAATGGAATTACTTTGGTTCAGTACGAATATGGTAGGAGATTCATTCTCCTACCTGATACCTCAATATGTGCTTCAAGAATATAACAAAAGGCTCAGCCGGAATGATGAAGGAAATTTTTGGAACTATTATGGTTATCAATACACCATGATTCTTGATGATGAATGGATACTGGAGAGAGAAACCAAAGCCATCACCGCCTTATTTAACCACATCCGATACTGGGATTCTCAAAATGGAGACAAGCACCCCGTTATATCAGCTCAGATCCATAATGAACCTGATGCGTTAATGCGCTGGAGAATCGACCAAAAAGATTTAAAATATCGGGATGGGACCCCTCTAAGCAAAGAGAAGGCCTGGACAATGATCACAAATGCATTAAATACTGTAGGAAAAGCTGTAAAAAACAGTTCTTACAGAGTAGTAACTCGTGTCAATCTAATTTACGGTGATGGTATTAATCCATTTCCAGAGGCTACTAATGCTCGCCCCAAAGATGTATTCGATCTTCAAGGCATTGATTTCATTGGCGTTGATGCTTATAAAGATAATGTTAAACATCTCAAAAATGAAGTCATGGCATACGCATCAATTGCAGGAAATTATGCGCTGGTTGCCGAGAACAAAGGTAGTTATGCAAACAGTCCGAGTCTTATCTTGACATCTTTCGCATTAGGAGGAGGCTATGATATTTACGATTTGGCTACCAGTAACTTCTTTATCAACAACACCACCGAACCGGACCAAATTGACCACGGAATTTATACATGGGATTTACAAGAAAAAGATTTTACACCTCCTACTCGTAGTCTCATAAAAGGCTTGGCGGCAGCTTATATAGATGTTGCCAAAGTAAAACCGGAGAACTTTGCAGCATTTAATATTAACGATAATCAGCCAAAAGACAAATTAGAACAACTAATATGTACTACTGGAGCACAAATCACATTCCAGACAAATAATGCTTCTTTAGGTTTCGTATTAGATATGCACAATTATTTACTGATTTATAGTTTGAATGACTCTCAATTCAAACTAGAGAATGGTAAATTTGGAGAAACCATTTCCGGAAGATATGATGTAAATGGCACATTTACCAAAGAAGGAACTGCAACTTTAGAAAATCAGACTCTCCATGCTAAAGGAGGCGTACTTTATAAAGTAAATTATTCCTCGCAACAATCATTAACCAGCAATACAATTGAGAATATTGGAAATAACTTATAAAAACCCAAGATATGTTCAAATATATAGCAATCATTCTAATAACCGTCTCTTTATTCTGTTCCTGTGCACAACAAAAAGAGACTACTTCTGCAATTCCTGTCATACTCGACACGGATGTTGGAAATGATATCGATGATGTTTTAGCCATGCAAATGCTGCTTAATTATGAGAAAAAAGGAAAAATTGATTTGCTAGGTATCACTATAAGCAAGTGTAATCCTTATTCACTGGAATATATTGACGCTTATTGTCGTTTCAACGACAAATACGACATACCTTTAGGTTATGCTTATAATGGGATGAATACAGACGACGGACATTATCTCCGCCAAACGCTGGATACTATTATTGACAACAATAAAATATTACATCCAAAAAGAAGCCTAAAAGATCATATTCTGGAAGGATATAAACTGTTGCGTAAATTGCTGGCAGAGCAAGAAGATCATTCTGTGGTATTTATAGCCTTAGGCCCGGAAACAAATCTAGCCCGTTTGCTTATCTCGGAAGCAGATGAATACAGCGAGCTGGATGGAAAAGCCTTGGTAGCACAAAAGGTAAAATTACTATCTGTCATGGGAGGACTCTATGGTAATGAATTCGACTTCCCTGAATGGAACATTATTAATGATCTGAATGCAGCCCAAATTACTTTCAAAGAATGGCCTACTCCAATTATTGCCAGCGGATGGGAACTAGGAAACAAAATTCGATATCCTCATCAAAGTATATTAAATGATTTTGCCGGCAGTTATAAACATCCTCTGTGCGTATCATATAAAATATATCAGGAAATGCCATATGACAGAGAAACATGGGATTTGACATCCGTGCTACAAGCCATAGAACCGGGGAATAATTATTTCAATTTATCCGAGAAGGGAACAATCACCATAGACAGTATCGGACAAAGTATTTTTTCTCCTTCTGAAAGCGGTAAACACCAATATCTCACTATTCAAGGGGAAGAAAATATTCGGGCAACCCGCAACGCACTTATAAGACAAGTGACAGGAAAAGAGAATTGAAATCTTAAAAAAAATCATTATGTATATAGTCAATAGTTACACCTTAGCTATTATCTTCTGCTTTATCACAATGATATGCTGGGGATCGTGGGGAAATACCCAAAAACTGGCCAGTAAGAATTGGCGTTATGAACTTTATTATTGGGACTACACCATCGGCATCTTGCTGTTCGCCCTACTTCTGGTATTCACACTAGGAAGTTTCGGAGATTCGGGAAGAGGTTTTCTGGAAGACATCCAACAAGTGGAAGCGGCATATATTGCCAGTGCACTTATCGGAGGAGCTATTTTCAATGCTTCCAATATTCTCCTTTCCGCCTCAGTATCCATTGCCGGAATGGCAGTAGCTTTTCCATTGGGAGTAGGACTGGCATTGGTATTAGGAGTATTCATTAATTATTTCAGCTCCCCCAAAGGAGATCCGTTCTGGCTATTCACAGGAGTCGTGCTGATTGTTATCGCCATCATTTGCAACGGTATTGCAGCCGGTAAGAATCAAAAGGCGGGAACCAATAACAGCAAAAAGGGAATTATTCTTGCTGCTATTGCCGGTATACTGATGTCATTCTTTTACCGGTTTGTCGCCGCTGCCATGGATTTGAACAACTTTGAATCACCGACAACCGGAATGGCAACTCCTTATACTGCATTCTTCATCTTTGCTATCGGAATCTTCCTAAGCAACTTCCTCTTCAATACACTTGTGATGAAGCGTCCGTTCGT
>PPYE01502242.1_pt1 | contig 10517 bp, 7 predicted proteins | sample 1559881 | NCBI WGS metagenome assembly PPYE01 (sample SAMN08240022, study PRJNA423297) | Human gut metagenome, whole genome shotgun sequencing project.
CATAAAAATAGGATAATATGTGTGGAATTGTAGGCTACATTGGTAAAAAAGAAGCCTACCCCATCCTTGTCAAAGGGCTGAAGCGACTGGAGTATCGGGGATACGACAGCGCTGGGGTAGCACTAATCAGTAACAACCAACAGTTGAATGTGTATAAGACGAAAGGAAAAGTCTCCGAACTGGAAAATTTTGTCACACAGAAAGATATTTCCGGTAATATTGGTATTGCACATACACGTTGGGCTACTCACGGAGAACCTTGTTCAGTTAATGCCCATCCTCATTATTCCTCTTCCGAAACTCTCGCTCTCATCCATAACGGTATCATCGAAAACTACGCCGTTCTCAAAGAAAAACTCCAGGCCAAAGGCTATACATTCAAAAGCAGTACTGATACCGAGGTACTCGTACAATTAATAGAATATATGAAAGTGACTAATAACCTCGATTTGCTGACAGCCGTACAACTGGCATTGCGTGAGGTGATTGGTGCGTATGCTATTGCCGTATTGGAGAAGGATCATCCCGATGAAATTATTGCAGCGCGTAAAAGCAGTCCGTTGGTGGTGGGCATTGGTGAAGATGAGTTTTTCTTGGCTTCGGATGCCACTCCTATTGTAGAATATACTGATAAGGTAGTATATCTGGAAGATGAAGAGATAGCAGTGATACACCGGGACAGGGAGCTGAAAGTGGTGAATCTGAACAATGTGGAGATGACTCCTGAAGTGACAAAGGTAGAGTTAAACTTAGGGCAACTGGAAAAGGGTGGTTATCCGCATTTTATGCTGAAAGAGATATTCGAACAACCCGATTGCATCTATGATTGTATGCGTGGGCGTATCAATGTAGAGAGTAACAATGTTGTGCTTTCGGCCGTCATTGATTATAAGGAGAGACTTCTGAAAGCAAAGCGTTTTGTCATTGTAGCCTGCGGAACCTCCTGGCATGCCGGGTTGATAGGCAAACACTTAATTGAAAGTCTCTGCCGCATTCCGGTGGAGGTGGAATATGCATCCGAATTCCGTTACCGCGACCCGGTGATTGACGAAAGTGATGTTGTGATTGCTATCTCTCAGAGTGGTGAGACTGCCGATACACTGGCTGCCGTTGAGTTGGCAAAAAGCCGTGGTGCATTTATCTACGGCATTTGTAATGCTATCGGTTCGTCTATACCGCGTGCTACGCACACAGGTTCTTATATACATGTAGGTCCCGAAATAGGTGTGGCATCTACCAAGGCTTTCACCGGACAGGTTACGGTGCTCACTATGCTTGCACTGACATTGGCGCGGGAGAAGCAAAACATCGATGAGGCCCATTTCCTTGGTGTAGTACACGAATTGAGCCGCATCCCTGAAAAAATGAAAAAAGTCCTGAAACTGAATGATAAAATCGCAGAATTATCTAAAATATTCACGTATGCGCATAATTTTATCTATCTTGGTCGCGGGTATTCGTATCCGGTAGCTCTGGAGGGAGCTTTGAAGCTGAAAGAAATCTCATATATTCATGCTGAAGGTTATCCGGCAGCAGAGATGAAGCATGGCCCTATTGCTTTGATTGATGCCGAAATGCCTGTGGTAGTTATTGCTACTCAAAATGGAATGTATGAAAAAGTACTCAGCAACATACAAGAGATAAAGGCCCGTAAGGGAAAAGTTATAGCTGTTGTCACCGAAGGAGACACAGTGATCAGCAAAGTAGCTGATTATTGTATCGAACTTCCCGAAACACTGGAGTGTCTTGATCCGCTTATTACCACAATGCCTTTACAATTGCTTGCTTATCATGTGGCGGTATGTAAAGGGATGGATGTGGATCAGCCAAGGAATCTGGCGAAGTCGGTAACGGTAGAATAAAGGGATTTACGATTAGACGATTGACAATTTACGATTGGGATTACTTCCCATTTATAGATTAAGGTAACTTCAATTGTAAATAGTAAATCGTCTAATTGTAAATTCCTTCAATCGTCTAATCGTAAATCAAAATAGATTGTCAAATAGTAAATAAGTAAGGTGGAACAATTAAAGCATGAATGTGGCGTTGCCATGATACGCCTGCTCAAACCGTTGGAATATTACGAGAAGAAGTACGGAACGTGGATGTATGGATTGAATAAGCTCTACCTCCTGATGGAGAAGCAGCACAATCGTGGACAGGAAGGCGCCGGACTGGCTTGTGTGAAACTGGCAGCCAATCCGGGAGAAGAATATATGTTCCGTGAGCGTGCATTAGGATCGAGTGCCATTACTGAGATTTTTGAGACCGTACAAGGCAATTTTAAAGATCTGACCTCTGAACAGTTGCACGATGCTAATTTTGCCAAACGTACCTTGCCTTTTGCCGGTGAAGTGTATATGGGACATCTGCGATACTCTACCACCGGAAAATCCGGTATTTCTTATGTTCATCCGTTTCTGAGAAGGAACAACTGGCGTGCCAAGAACCTGGCCCTTTGCGGTAATTTCAATATGACGAATGTGGATGAGATTTTTACCCGCATTACAGCTATCGGACAGCATCCGCGCAAATATGCCGATACTTATATTATGCTCGAACAGGTAGGGCATCGTCTCGATCGGGAAGTAGAACGCCTCTTTAATCTTGCAGAAGCAGAAGGGCAGACGGGTATGGGCATCACCCGTTTTATTGAAGAGCATATCGATCTTGCCAATGTGCTGCGTTCTTCCAGTAAAGAGTGGGATGGGGGATATGTTATCTGCGGACTGACCGGAAGTGGTGAGTCTTTCGCTATTCGTGATCCGTGGGGTATCCGTCCTGCTTTCTGGTATCAGGATGATGAAATAGCTGTCCTGGCATCTGAACGTCCTGTGATTCAGACAGCACTCAATGTGCCTGTGGAGGAAATTAAAGAATTGCAGCCTGGACAAGCACTCTTTATCAACAAAGCGGGGCAGATTCGTACTACTCAGATTAATAAACCCCGTGAGAAGAGAGCCTGCTCTTTTGAGCGTATTTATTTCTCTCGTGGTAGCGATGCCGACATTTATAAAGAGCGTAAGTTGTTGGGAGAGAAACTGATTCCCCGTATTCTGAAAGCGATAAACTCTGACCTTGATCATACGGTGTTCTCTTTTATTCCGAACACAGCCGAAGTAGCTTTCTACGGAATGCTTGAGGGATTGGACAATTATCTGAATGAAGAGAAAGTACAGCAGATAGCTGCTTTGGGACACAATCCTGATATGGAAGAACTTGAATGTATCCTCTCACGGCGCATTCGTAGTGAAAAAGTTGCTATCAAGGATATCAAGTTGCGTACTTTTATTGCCGAGGGCAATAGCCGTAACGACCTGGCTGCGCATGTATATGATATCACTTACGGCAGCCTCCGTGCCGGTATAGACAACCTGGTGATTATTGATGACAGTATTGTGCGCGGTACAACACTCCGGCAGAGCATTATCGGTATTCTCGACCGTCTGAATCCGAAGAAGATTGTTATTGTAAGCTCTTCGCCACAAGTGCGTTATCCCGATTATTACGGCATTGACATGGCAAAGATGAGTGAGTTTATTGCCTTTAAAGCAGCTGTAGAACTCCTGAAAGAGCGTGATATGAAAGATGTGATTGCTGCTGCCTATCGTAAGTCGAAAGATCAGGTTGGCCTACCTAAAGAGCAGTTGGTGAATTACGTAAAGGATATCTATGCCCCATTCACCGATGAGGAGATTTCTGCCAAAATGGTGGAATTGCTCACTCCGAAAGGCACGAAGGCCAAAGTAGAGATTGTGTATCAACCGCTCAGTGGCTTACATGAGGCTTGTCCTCATCACACGGGTGACTGGTATTTCAGTGGCAACTATCCTACGCCGGGTGGTGTGAAGCTGCTCAATGAAGCGTTTATAAATTATATAGAACAAGTATACCAATTTTGAGATTTACGATTTTATGATTTACAATTTACGATTGAAGTTACTTTATTGGCAAATGGGAGTCATCCCAATCTTAAATTGTAAATCGTCTCATCGTCAATCTTTTCAATTGTCAAATAGTAAATAAATAGATGCGAAATGTAACTTTAATCCTTGACGACGGGAGCCGTTTCCATGGTAAGTCGTTTGGCTACGAGAAGCCGGTGGCGGGCGAAGTAGTATTCAATACCGCCATGACAGGCTATCCGGAGAGTCTGACCGATCCTTCATATGCCGGACAGTTGATGACACTGACATACCCATTGGTGGGTAACTATGGTGTGCCTCCTTTCACTTTTGAATCTAATGGATTGGCTACTTTTATGGAAAGTGAGAGAATTCATGCCGAAGCTATTATTGTGAGTGACTATTCGGAAGAATACAGTCACTGGAATGCAGTGGAAAGCCTTGCCGACTGGCTGAAGCGTGAACAAGTGCCCGGTATTACAGGCATTGATACCCGTGAACTGACCAAAGTGTTGCGTGAACATGGGGTGATGATGGGTAAGATTGTATTTGACAGTGAACAGTTGACAGTGGACAGTGGACAATTGACAGTTGACAGTGGACAATTGACAGTTGACAGTGGACAATTGACAATTGACAATGGACAGTTGACAGTGGATAGTTATGAAAATATCAATTATGTCGATAGGGTTTCTTGCAAAGAGATTATTGTCTATGCGAACGGTGAAAGTCGCTCTTTTAGTATAGATCTCCCCATTGCGCAGCTCAACTGTCAATTGTCAACTGTCAATTGTCAACTAAAGCGGGTTGTTCTTGTAGATTGTGGAGTAAAAACAAACATCATCCGTTGCCTGCTCAGACGTAATGTTGAAGTCATTCGTGTCCCTTGGGATTATGATTTTAACGGGTTACAGTTTGATGGTCTGTTTATATCCAATGGTCCGGGTGATCCTGATACCTGTGATGCTGCCGTACAGAATATCCGTAAAGCGATGCAGAATCCCCAACTTCCTATTTTTGGAATCTGTATGGGAAATCAGTTACTTTCGAAAGCCGGTGGTGCTAAGATATACAAGCTCAAATATGGCCATCGTAGCCATAATCAACCGGTACGCATGGTGGGCACGGAACGTTGTTTCATTACCAGTCAGAATCATGGTTATGCCGTTGATAACAATACATTGGGTGCTGAGTGGGAGCCACTCTTCATTAATATGAATGATGGTTCTAATGAAGGTATTCGTCACAAAACAAACCCCTGGTTTTCGGCACAGTTCCATCCCGAAGCTGCCAGTGGCCCAACGGATACTGAATTCTTGTTTGACGAATTCGTAAAGCTATTGTAATTCAATATTTACCGCAGTGTAAGCGAGAGTACGGGAGAAGAGAGTCCCGTGCCCTTTGTGGTGCAACCAAAAAATATGTAATCAATGAAAGAACAAAATATAAAGAAAGTATTGCTCCTCGGCTCCGGTGCTTTGAAAATCGGTGAAGCCGGAGAGTTTGACTATTCGGGTTCGCAAGCCCTGAAGGCTCTGAAAGAGGAAGGCATAGAAACCATTCTTATCAACCCCAACATTGCTACGGTGCAGACCAGTGAAGGGGTAGCCGATCAGATCTACTTCCTCCCTGTGACTCCTTACTTCGTAGAGAAAGTAATTCAGAAAGAGAAACCGGAAGGTATTATGCTTGCTTTCGGTGGGCAAACTGCGTTGAACTGTGGGGTGGCCCTTTACAGGGAAGGCACCCTTGAAAAATACAATGTAAAGGTACTCGGTACTCCCGTGCAGGCCATTATCGATACGGAAGATCGTGAACTCTTTGTAGAGAAACTGAATCAGATTGATGTAAAGACCATCAAAAGTGAAGCCGTAGAAAATGCAGAAGATGCACGCCGTGCAGCCCGGGAGTTAGGTTATCCGGTGATTGTTCGTGCCGCTTATGCACTTGGCGGACTTGGCTCCGGTTTTTGTGATAACGAAGAAGAGCTGGATGTGCTTGTTGAGAAAGCCTTTGCTTTCTCTCCGCAGGTGCTTGTCGAAAAGTCACTAAGAGGATGGAAAGAAGTGGAGTACGAGGTAGTACGCGACCGCTTCGACAACTGTATCACCGTTTGTAACATGGAGAACTTCGATCCGCTGGGCATTCATACCGGGGAATCTATTGTAATTGCTCCGTCACAAACATTGACCAATAAAGAATACCACAAACTGCGTGAACTCGCCATTCGTATCATTCGTCATATTGGCATCGTGGGTGAATGTAACGTGCAGTATGCCTTCGATCCTGAATCGGAAGATTATCGCGTTATCGAGGTAAATGCCCGTCTTTCGCGTTCATCGGCATTGGCGTCCAAGGCAACCGGTTATCCGTTGGCTTTTGTTGCTGCCAAATTAGGACTCGGTTATGGTCTGTTCGATTTGAAGAACTCCGTCACTAAAACTACCAGTGCTTTTTTTGAACCTGCATTGGACTACGTGGTTTGTAAGATACCCCGTTGGGACTTAGGAAAATTCCATGGTGTAGACAAAGAGTTGGGTTCCTCTATGAAATCCGTAGGCGAGGTGATGGCTATCGGCCGTACCTTTGAAGAGGCTATCCAGAAAGGTCTCCGTATGATAGGTCAAGGCATGCATGGCTTTGTAGAAAACAAAGAACTCGTGATAGCCGATATTGATAAAGCCCTGCGCGAACCTACTGATAAACGTATCTTTGTCATTTCCAAAGCTTTCCGTGCCGGATATACGATTGACCAGGTACACGATCTGACCAAGATTGATAAATGGTTTCTTCAGAAACTGATGAATATCATGCGTACTTCCGAGGAGCTTAGGCAATTGACAGTGGACAGTGGACAATTGGCAGTGAAAGATGCTGCTGCATTTTTTAACTCTCAATTGTCAAATCTCAGCCCTCAACTGCTTCGCAAAGCGAAGGTACAGGGGTTTTCTGACTTCCAGATAGCTCGTGGCATCGGTTTTCAGGGGGATATGGAAGATGGTATCCTTTATGTGCGTAATTATCGGAAGAGTGTAGGCATCCTGCCTGTAGTGAAGCAGATTGACACACTGGCGGCCGAATATCCTGCGCAGACCAATTATCTGTATCTCACTTACAGTGGGGTGGCCAATGATGTAACCTATCTGGGCGATCATAAATCTATTGTCGTACTTGGTTCCGGTGCTTATCGCATCGGGTCTTCCGTAGAGTTTGACTGGTGTGGTGTACAGGCACTGAATACCATTCGTAAAGAGGGTTGGCGTAGCGTTATGATCAACTATAATCCGGAAACGGTATCTACGGACTATGACATGTGCGATCGTCTCTACTTTGACGAGTTGACTTTTGAACGCGTAATGGATATTCTTGAACTTGAAAATCCGCATGGGGTAATTGTCTCCACCGGTGGCCAGATTCCGAATAATCTTGCTCTGCGTCTGGATGCACAGAAAGTCAATATCTTAGGTACTTCTGCCAAGAGCATAGATAATGCCGAAGACCGCGAGAAGTTCTCTGCCATGCTCGATCGTATTGGTGTAGATCAGCCTCGCTGGCGCGAGCTTACCTCTATGGACGATATTAATGAGTTTGTTGATGAGGTCGGTTTTCCGGTGCTTGTTCGCCCTTCCTATGTGCTTAGTGGTGCAGCCATGAACGTCTGTTCCAACCAGGAAGAGCTGGAGCGTTTCCTTAAATTGGCAGCCAATGTTTCTAAAAAACATCCGGTAGTGGTAAGCCAGTTTATTGAACATGCCAAAGAGGTAGAAATGGATGCTGTGGCGCAGAATGGTGAGATCATCGCGTATGCTATCAGTGAGCATATCGAGTTTGCCGGTGTGCATTCCGGAGATGCTACTATTCAGTTCCCTCCTCAGAAACTGTATGTAGAAACCGTTCGTCGTATCAAGCGTATCAGCCGTGAGATTGCGAAAGCATTGAATATCTCCGGTCCGTTCAATATCCAGTATCTTGCCCGTGAGAATGATATTAAGGTTATCGAGTGTAACCTGCGTGCTTCGCGTAGTTTTCCTTTCGTCAGCAAAGTGCTGAAGATTAACTTTATCGAGCTGGCAACTAAAATAATGCTCGGTCTGCCTGTGGAAAAACCATCAAAGAATCTTTTTGAGCTTGATTATGTCGGTATCAAAGCGTCACAGTTCTCCTTCAACCGTTTGCAGAAGGCCGATCCTGTGCTGGGCGTAGATATGGCTTCTACCGGTGAGGTTGGCTGTATTGGTTCTGATACCTCCTGTGCCATTCTGAAAGCCATGCTTTCTGTTGGTTATCGTATTCCTAAAAAGAGTATTCTCCTTTCTACCGGTACACCCAAGCAAAAGATAGATATGATGGGGGCGGCCCGTATGCTGGTCAATAAGGGGTATAAACTGTATGCTACCGGTGGAACACACCGAACTCTTGCCGAGAATGGCATTGAGAGTACCCTGGTCTACTGGCCGAGTGAGTCGGACAAGCATCCGCAAGCGCTTGAAATGCTCCATAACAAAGAGATAGATATGGTAGTTAATATTCCGAAGAATCTCACTGCCGGTGAGCTCGATAACGGATATAAAATACGCCGTGCAGCTATCGATCTGAATGTACCTCTGATTACCAATGCCCGTTTGGCAAGTGCATTTATCAATGCCTTCTGTACAATGAGTGTTGATGATATTGCTATAAAGAGCTGGGAGGAATACAAGTAGAATAAAGACGTATAAAAAGAATGAAGGCTGTATATGGCCTTCATTTTTTTTATACGTCTTTGAATAAATCAATTTTTTCTATTAATTGCTGGTCTTGCCAATAGTCTATAATTTTCAGATGTTGCAATCGGCCTACTATAATGGCAGGATGTGTATTTATTTTTTTAGCAAAACGTTTAATAGATTGAGTAGAATAATCTTTGGAGTTGATAATTTCAGCTTCTTCTGATTTTGTAAGAGTCATTTTTTCTGCAAAATTATCAGCTTCTTGTTCCTTTTTTATTTGTTTGTCGGTATATTCTATATCTTCCAGAAAAATATCCTTCTTGCCATGTAGGAGGATGTGACCCACTTCATGAAAGAATGAGAACCAAAAGATGTCATTCCGATTATGACGTCCGGAAAGTTGTATGCATGGATAATCACCTATCCAGCGGGTAGCACCATTTATGGGAGCTTTAGGCAAACAGGGGGTATAGACTAACTTGACGCCTGCTTGTAGACAAAGTTTTTGAAGTTGAAATGGTAAATTGTCAGGTTGGGCTACCATTAGTTTTTTCATTTCCGGTAGTATCTCCTTCAGTTTTTTATCCGAATAAGGCGTGTTGGCTATTTGCTTGGTGGCTTGTAGTTCTCCTTGTCTCAACCATGCTGAAATGGCATATGGTTCTTTGGTATTTGCTAAAGAAATTCGGAAAGCAACTTTTAATTGTTGGTTGAAATAATAATCTTCCCATGCTTTAGGAGTACTGACTCCAAAAAACGAGAATATTTGATAAACTTTTTCTCCGGTATTTTTACATGGAGAAAGCCAACCTTTTTTTATCATATCGTTTATAGGAAATAGTTTGATCCATTCTACTGATTCTTGAATCAATCTCTCTCTCTTTTCGCGAGCTATATATTCATCATAAACTCTCTGTTTGTTCATCCAAAAATGTGCGGGGATCTGGGTAACACTCTCAAATGATACTGCCATATCGGAGGTTATAGAGCTATCTCCCCGGATGATTGCTATTATCGTTTTCTCTGGTTTAGTGACACGAATAGCAAACTCCTTAATGCTCATTCCCATTTCCTCCAACTTTTCAGCTAATGTTTCTCCTGGATGGAATGCTACTGGAGGAGTATAATGATTCATTGTTGTTGCCATATTTGTTCTTATTTACCGTGATAGTTACTAATTTCTATTATTTCTATTTCTTTTATTTCCAGCCAGATATATTTCCCATCTTTATCGGTTGGTATAGGTTTTTCATGAGGTTCAAAAATTAATCGATAGGGCTGGTCCAGATCACAGGCCCATTCTCCTTTGCGATCTCCTGTTAACTCGTGATAATGGCCCGGTAAATATCGTACATCTTCAAGAGTTTCAGCATTGTATAAATCGCCAATTCTTTTCATGAATAATTTAGCTCTGATTTCTCCTTGCTCTTTTTTACATTTCTTGTAATCCTCCGCTTGTTTGCTCAGTTTTTTATCTTGGAACAATATTTCCACTCCTTTTGTTTTTAGTTTTGATTGCTCTTTGGTGTTAATTGAAAAAGAAGATAATTATTCTTTTTGCAAAGATAGTGTTTTTATTCTAACTAACAGTAAGTGTTAGTTGTTTTTTATATTTTGATTAAAGGACTTATCAATATAACATAAAATTAAAACTTTTTTTATGTATTCAAGCCTTTAATAGTCTGATTTTAAACTTAGTATTTTAACATCGGCTTAAAATGCATATTAATAGTGTGTTAAGTACGTACTTTTGGGATATCAAAGTACGTACTTTTTTATTGCTTGATTTCCAGGTTTTTACGGTCTGTTTTTTACTGTGAAGTCCTGAGTATTTTCAGGATGTATTTCCCCGGTGCCTCAATCCTGCTCCAGTTTGTCTTTGCCAGTATTCTCCATATTT
>PPYE01187633.1_pt1 | contig 10515 bp, 9 predicted proteins | sample 1559881 | NCBI WGS metagenome assembly PPYE01 (sample SAMN08240022, study PRJNA423297) | Human gut metagenome, whole genome shotgun sequencing project.
GGGCATGGTGCAGGACCTGCGCCGCAATGAGATCGGCTGTGTCCTCTTTGGCGACGATGCCGAGATCACCGAGGGCAGCCTTGTGCGCAGAAGCGGCAAGACCGCCGGTATCCCGGTCGGCGACGGCTTCCTCGGCCGTGTTGTCGATGCACTCGGTACGCCGATCGACGGCAAGGGTGACATCAGCGCCGAGGGCTACCGCCCCATCGAGTGCCCCGCACCGGGCATCATCGACCGCCAGCCGGTCAACGCGCCTATAGAAACCGGTCTTCTCGCCATCGATTCCATGTTCCCGATCGGTCGTGGCCAGCGTGAGCTTATCATCGGCGACCGCCAGACCGGTAAAACCGCCGTCGCGCTCGATACCATTTTGAACCAGAAGGGCAAGAACGTCGTTTGCATCTATGTCGCCATCGGTCAGAAGTCCAGCTCCGTCGCACAGCTTGTGGAGACCTTAAAGCGCCGCGGCGCCATGGATTACACCATCGTTGTCAACGCATCTGCCAGTGACCCGGCTTCCTTGCAATACATCGCACCGTATGCCGGCTGCGCACTCGGCGAGCACTTCATGTATCAGGGCAGAGATGTCCTCATCGTGTACGATGACCTTTCAAAGCACGCCATTGCGTACCGTGCACTGAGCCTGCTTTTGGAGCGTTCCCCGGGTCGTGAAGCGTATCCGGGTGACGTTTTCTACCTGCATTCCCGTTTGTTGGAGCGCTCTGCGCATCTTTCCGATGCACTCGGCGGCGGCAGTATGACGGCCTTGCCGATTGTTGAAACGCAGGCGGGCGACGTTTCCGCTTACATTCCGACGAACATTATTTCCATCACAGACGGTCAGATCTTCCTTGAGAGCGACCTGTTCTTCTCCGGCCAGCGTCCGGCTGTTAACGTCGGTCTTTCGGTTTCCCGTGTCGGCGGCGACGCCCAGACAAAGGCCATGAAAAAGGCAGCGGGCGGCATCCGTCTGGACCTTGCCCAGTACCGCGAAATGGAAGTTTTCACCCAGTTCTCCAGCGACCTCGACGAGACCACAAAGCGTCAGCTCACCTACGGTCAGAGCCTCATGCGTCTGCTGCGTCAGCCGCAGTACCATCCGATGAGCCAGCACGATCAGGTCATCACGCTCGTCTCCGCCCTGCACCACGTCATGCAGGACGTCCCGCTTGATGATATGGGTCGTTTCCACACGGAGCTCATCAAGTACGCCGAGAAGAATATGAGCGATGTCTGCCGCCGTGTCGATACCACCGGTCAGCTTTCCGATCCCGACCGCGAAGAGATTTTGAAAGTCGCGAAGGAATTCCTCGAAAAGTACAAGGCGGAAAACCCGCAGAACGCGTAAGCGCTCGGAAAGGCGGTTTTCGCTATGGCTAATACAAAAGAGATTAAAACCAGAATCGAAAGCGTTAAGGATACGCGTAAAATCACGAACGCCATGTACCTTATCGCTTCCACAAAGCTGCGCAAAGCACGCAACGATCTGGACCGCACGCGCCCGTATTTCGAGGCGCTGCGCACGGAGATCAAGCGTATCTTCCGTACCCAGAACGATGTGGACAGCCGCTACTTCTATCCCCCCGAGGGCGAGCCGCCGCTGGAGGGCACCTACGCGTGCCTCGTCATCACGGCGGATAAGGGCCTCGCGGGCGCATACAACCAGAACGTCATCAAGGAAGCCATGCACATGCTCGATGAGCATCCCGATACGAAGCTCTACGTTGTAGGCGAATACGGCCGCCACTTCTTTACGCAGCACAATATCCCCATGGAGCACAGCTTCCTCTATACGGCACAGAACCCCACCATGCAGCGCGCAAGAGAAATTTGCGACATCCTGCTTGAGGGCTACGACCGCGGGGATTTTAAGAAGATTTTTGTCATTTATACCGATATGGAGAACAGCCTCACGTCCTCTGCACACTGCACGCGTCTGCTGCCGTTCCACCGCGCCTATTTCCAGACGGATACGGTGGAAAAGGCGGTCACCACGCCGTTCGAGTTTGTGCCCTCCGTGCAGGCGGTTCTCAACAACATCATGCAAAGCTACGTTTCGGGCTTTATTTACAGTGCCCTCATCGATAGCTTCTGCAGCGAGCAGAATGCCCGCATGACGGCGATGGATTCCGCCAACAGCAACGCGGAAAAGCTCCTTGCAGAGCTTTCCTTGCAGTATAACCGCGTGCGTCAGGCCGCCATCACGCAGGAGATTACAGAGGTCTCCGCCGGTGCGAAGGCACAGCGTCAAAAACACAGGAAGGAAGCGTGAACAACGTGAATACAGGTAAGATCGTACAGATCTCCGGCCCGGTCATCGACGTACAGTTCGAGTCCGGCGTTCTGCCGAAAATCAGAGAAGCCCTTTCGCTTACCGTGGACGGACGGCGGTATGTGATGGAGGTTGCCCAGCATGTGGGTGACAACACGGTCCGCTGCGTCATGCTTTCCGGCAGTGAGGGCCTTTCCCGCGGTATGCAGGTTGAGGCTCCGGGCAAAACCATCGAAGTGCCGGTGGGCGAAAACACGCTCGGCCGCATGTTCAACGTGCTCGGCGATCCCATCGACGGCGGCGAAGCCGTTCCCGCAACCGAGCCGCACAAAAGCATTTACAGAAAAGCTCCGTCGTTTGACGAGCAGAACCCGGCCGTCGAGATCCTCGAGACCGGTATCAAGGTCATCGACCTTCTGGAGCCGTACCCGAAGGGCGGCAAAATCGGTCTGTTCGGCGGCGCAGGCGTCGGCAAGACCGTCCTTATCCAGGAGCTCATCCACAACGTCGCCATGGAGCACGGCGGTTACTCCGTGTTTACCGGCGTCGGCGAGCGTAGCCGTGAGGGTAACGACCTCTGGCGTGAAATGCGTGAAAGCGGTGTCGGCGATAAAACGGCGCTCGTCTTCGGCCAGATGAACGAGTCCCCGGGCGTGCGTATGCGTGTCGCCCTCTCCGGCCTCACCATGGCAGAGCATTTCCGTGACGAAGAGCATAAGGACGTCCTGCTCTTCATCGATAACATCTTCCGTTTCGTGCAGGCAGGCAGTGAGGTTTCCACGCTTCTCGGCCGTATGCCTTCCGCCGTCGGTTATCAGCCGACCCTCGCAAACGAAATGGGCGAGCTGCAGGAGCGCATCACCTCCACAAAAGACGGCTCCGTCACCTCGGTTCAGGCCGTTTACGTGCCTGCCGATGACCTTACCGACCCGGCCCCGGCCACAACGTTCGCCCACCTCGACGCTACGACCGTTTTGAGCCGTAAGATCGCCGAGCAGGGTATTTACCCCGCCGTCGATCCGCTGGAGTCCACCTCCCGTATCCTCGAAGCCGACGTTGTCGGCGAGGAGCACTACCGCATCGCGCGTGAAGTGCAGGAAACCCTCCAGAAGTACAGCGAGCTGCAGGACATCATCGCCATCCTCGGTATGGACGAGCTTAGCGACGAAGACCAGCTCACCGTGCAGCGCGCGAGAAAGATCCAGCGTTTCCTCTCGCAGCCGATGCACGTCGCAGAAAAGTTCTCCAGCGTGCCGGGCGTTTACGTCCCGCTCAAAGAGACGCTGCGCGGCTTCAAGGCCATCGTAGACGGCGAAATGGACCAGTACCCCGAGGCGGCGTTCTATAACGTAGGTACGCTCGAGGACGTCATCGCGAAAGCGAAGCAGCTAGAGGCGGAGGCGATCTGATGCGTACATTTCAGATGCACCTGCTTGAAGCCGATAAGGTCTTTTTCGAGGGCGAGTGCGAGTCGCTTGTCGTGCCCACAACGGTCGGCCAGTACGGCATTCTGGCGGGTCACAGCAATATGATCTCCGCCGTCGTGCCGGGCGTGCTCTCTTACCGCGCACCGGGTAAGGAGTGGCGCACCGCTGCCGTTTCCGAGGGCATGGTGAAGGTCGAGGGCAACGATATCCTCGTGCTTGTAGACTCCGCCGAGTACCCGGAAGAGATCGATGCCAAACGTGCACAGCGCGCCGCCGATGAGGCGAAGGAGGCCATCCTCCAAAAGCGCAGCGTGCGCGAATACCGCACTGCGCAGGCGAACCTTGCCCGCGCCATCAACCGCCTGCGCGTCAAGAAAAACGCGAGATAAGGCGGCAAAAACCACACCGAATTTCCAAATATGCAAAAAGCGTTCCGAGCATTCGGGACGCTTTTTGCATATTTCACACAAAGGGTTTGCTTTTTTCATGAACTTTCGAAATTTCGCAAAAACTGCGGTACAAAACGGCGGAATGTGCTATAATGAACGCGAATACCGGCGGAAAAGTACGCCGGAAAGTTGTATTGAAATTCAGTTTAAAGGAGTCAAAAGCATGATCAAAGTCGGTTTTATCGATTACTATTTAGACGAGTGGCACGCCAATAACTACGTTCACATGCTGCGCGATTACTCAAACGGCGAGGTAGAAGCCGTGTACGCCTGGGCTGAAATCGACAGCCCCGAGGACGGCCTCACAACGGACGCATGGTGCGAAAAATACGGCCTCACCCGCATGATGACGCAGGAGGAGCTCATCGAAAAGAGTGACGTTCTGCTCGTGCTCGCCCCGCGCGACCCGAAAAAGCACGAAGAACTCGCAAACCTCGCGCTGCGCTCCGGCAAGCGCTGTTATGTGGATAAAACCTTCGCGCCGGATCACTTCGCTGCAAAGCGTATGCTCGACCTTGCCGAGCAGAGCGGCACGCCGTGCTGGTCGTCTTCCGCGCTGCGTTTTGCGGAGGAGTATCAGGCAGCGGATAAAACGAACATCAAGGGCGTCAATACATGGGGTCCGAACGGTTTTGAGGATTACGCCATCCACCAGCTGGAGCCGATCTTCATGATGATGCAGGCTCCCGCGACGGAAGTCATGCACCTGACAAACGACGAGGTGTACACCGGCGTTCTGCGCTTTGCGGACGGCCGCACCGCAACGCTTTCCGGCTACGCAAAGGGCTCGCCGTTCATGATGAACATTGCGCGCTCCACGGAAAATTCCGTACTGGAAATTTGCTCCGATTACTTCCGCCACTTCATTGAGGCGCTCGTCGAGTTCTTCAAAAACGGCACCATCCCTGCCCCGCACAGCGAGACGCTCTCCATCATCAGCGCCTGGGGCGCCCTTATGGAAGCCGAAAAGACCCCCGGCATCTGGGTCAAAGTCCCGAAGGACTGAGTTTGTCACTGCAAAAACCGTCACAACGCACGCATCTTTGACTGCAAAAGGCTTCTTCCAAAAGCGCGACTATGCGGCCATTAAAGAACAGCAAGTAGAGCGTTACGGCGTCTGGCTCACGAATTTCGTTAAGATAAAAACGATATAAAAAAGATAGTCTTTCTAAGCGAAACGAACGCTTTGAAAGGCTATCTTTTTCTATGCGTGCGAAAATGTACGTTTATTTCTTCGGTTTCGGCGCGGCGGGGTCGGTGAGTTCGGGGAGCGCGCCGCCGGAGACCGCCCAGAAATATAAACTTGCGATGCTGCAATACGGTGAAAAACGTTTGCGGTACCGCTCGAACCGTGCGCGGTCGATCTCCTTGTGGCGGTAGACCATGCGCATGCCGCGCAAAATGGCGAGGTCGCCGTAGCTGAACACATTCGGGCGCTGTAGGCAGAATAAAAGCAGCATTTCCGCTGTCCACACGCCGATGCCCTTGAGCGCGCTGAGCTCGAGGATGACCTCTTCATCCGGCTTTTCGACGATGCTGATTAAATCAAATTCGCCCGTATGTACCTTTTTCGCGAAGTCTGTGATGTATTCCGCCTTGCGGAACGAAATGCCGAGCGACTGCAAATTTGCTTCGCCATAGCCCAAAACGTGTTCGGCATCGACCGTGCCGAGGGCGTTCTGCACGCGCGCCCAAACGGTTGCCTGCGCCTTTGTGGAAATCTGTTGCCCCACGATGTGGTGTACCACGGCGGAAAAAAGGTCGTCGTCCACGGCGCGCTCAATGTGCCCCACGCGGTCGATGACCGCCGAGAGTTTCTTGTCCTTTTTCCGTAAATAAGCGAGCTCTTTTTCGCCGTACGGAAAGTACTTTACGTCATCCATCAATCGATCTCTCCCGGAGTGCGCGATTTGATCATCGCTTCCAGCTTTTGCAGCTCGGTAATCTCTTGCGGAGTCAGCTTTTCCGTATAGCCGGTCTCGAGCTTTTCAAGCATGGAGCGCATTTTGTAGGCTTCGGCGGGCTGACGCAGAATTTCGCGCTCGCTTTTAATCTGTTCCCGCGCGGCGACTTCGTCGATGATCTGCTGCATGTAGCGGTATAAGTTGCTCCGTTCTGTATAATCCGCAGGCGCGTAGAAATTTAATCGGTCGTCGTTATACAGTTTGTATACTTTGGCGCGGTTATTCTTCTCCGGGTCGTATACGCCGACGGAGTAGCCGCCTTTACTTTTCACGAGCCGCATGCACGGAATGTCCGTGGCGCTGTCGCCGATATAGACGATGTTCTCATACGGAATGCGCAGGTTTTCCTCGGGCATGCTGTCGTTTACGCGCTCGTCGTACTCCTCCAAAAAGCCTTTTGCAATGCGGAAAATGAACTGCGTCTTGTTCGTGTAATTGATGGCCTGCGCGGGCCACTCCGCTACGCCGTCCGTGGTGTAGAGGTAGGAGGAGGCATAAATGCGTTTGAAATTCTTCGCGATGGCGCTGCCCTCGATGATTTCTTTAAGACCCGAAGAAATGATGTAGTGTTCGAGCTCGATGCCGCGCTGCGCAGCATACGCTGTCGTGCGCGTGAACCAATCCGTAACGCCGCGGTACAGCTCCACCTGCGCACCGATGGCCCGAAAATACTCGCGTTTTAAGGATTTTCCGAGAAAGCGCGAATAGCGAACAAGCATGAACATCCACGAAAGGTTGCTTTCCATGCTGTTTTCCCGCGCGAATGCGTCTGTTTCCGCCCAGAATTTGTCTTTGTCAATGCCAAAAGACGGGATGAGCGTGAACGTCTGCATGTCGTCCGGGGAAAGTGTTTTGTCAAAATCGTAGCAGATCGCCATGCGCGGACTGTTCTCCGTCATGCTGCCGCCCCCTTTCTGTATCTCATTATAGCTAAAAACGTTTGTTCTGTAAAGAGGTTTTGAGAAAGTTGTCCGCCGATGTCCTATACTGTCCTGCAATGTCCGGTTTTAACGGTAAAAGAACGCCCTCATCCGCCGCTTTTCGCAGCCGATGAAAGCGCTTTTCGAGCTGTTCCGCCGTTTTGATGCCCGGCGCATCTTTGGCTTTATTCGCAGACTTTTGGGCATGTCACGTCCAAAAGTCAAGTGTTACGATTTGCTTTCTAACCACGCCCTCCGGGTGGAGGGCGACCTTGGCTGCCGCCCTGTAACAAAGGAGGGCAACTATTTCTATCCACGCCCTCCGGGTGGAGGGCGACCGCTACCCCGAACAGTACGATGCAAGGTTTGAGATTTCTATCCACGCCCTCCGGGTGGAGGGCGACAGTATGCGGGAGGTCGTGACGCTCAAGGAGTATTATATTTCTATCCACGCCCTCCGGGTGGAGGGCGACGTAATTTACATTTTCATTTTCGTTTTCGTACCCTCCATTTCTATCCACGCCCTCCGGGTGGAGGGCGACCCCCATAATATGTACGCCATTGCTTGCACTCATTTTATTTCTATCCACGCCCTCCGGGTGGAGGGCGACCACCCGTCTGCTAAATCAATTTCAAAAAAATTTTATTTCTATCCACGCCCTCCGGGTGGAGGGCGACCTTTCCAGCTCTCAACGGGCTTGCCCCAGAAGCATTTCTATCCACGCCCTCCGGGTGGAGGGCGACGAGCGCCGTTTTTTGCACTCTGCTCGATATGCCGATTTCTATCCACGCCCTCCGGGTGGAGGGCGACTCGCACACACAAGATAACGGAACATCACACGGTATTTCTATCCACGCCCTCCGGGTGGAGGGCGACAAGATAGCCCCTTTCGTAAAGCACTTGCATTATATTTCTATCCACGCCCTCCGGGTGGAGGGCGACAAAAGCATTTTTGATAGACTCCGTCGAAGAATACGGAATTTCTATCCACGCCCTCCGGGTGGAGGGCGACTGCGCCGCGGAGGATGTTGATTTCGCTTACGGCGGATTTCTATCCACGCCCTCCGGGTGGAGGGCGACTGCTCCCCAGAATGTTTAGCTAAATACCGATTAATTTCTATCCACGCCCTCCGGGTGGAGGGCAACAAATTCTCATGAGGCTTTCCCAGCTGTTGTCCGAATTTCTATCCACGCCCTCCGGGTGGAGGGCGACTGTCGTTCTCGTCGCACTCTTCCCACGGTGTTTCAATTTCTATCCACGCCCTCCGGGTGGAGGGCGACTCTCCCATTCCATGTTTCCAAGGACGGCAGAAACGATTTCTATCCACGCCCTCCGGGTGGAGGGCGACAGGTGGATGCGCTCACGGATGAATTTGCGAGCGCGATTTCTATCCACGCCCTCCGGGTGGAGGGCGACCATCAGCATTCCACCCGTATACGCCCGCGGTGTAATTTCTATCCACGCCCTCCGGGTGGAGGGCGACCTTGCGTTCGCGCTTCTCTTTCAATGTTCATCGTTATTTCTATCCACGCCCTCCGGGTGGAGGGCGACCTTAGCCCTCTGTTTCCAGAGGGCTTTGACTTACATTATTTCTATCCACGCCCTCCGGGTGGAGGGCGACAGCAAAAACGGACAAAATTTTCGTCTGTTTTTGCGAAAAAGGGAGAAGAATTTGCCTCTTTAAGACGCGGAAAGAGAAAAATTTGCCGGTGGCGTTTTAAAAAGGACAAATTTTGGGTTTTGATTTGGTGCGAAGGAAGCAGGAAAAGCGTGTGCGCTTTGGCTTCGCACTGCGGGTAATCAGATGAGCAGGACGGAATCCTGCGCGTAGGCGGGCTGTACGCCGACATGCTCTACATTTTGCTTATATTGATTGCCGAGGCGGTAAAACCGCAGGCTGTCCGTTTCGGGCTCGATGAGCGCGGTGAGCTCTGCCTTCAGTGTAACATACTGTGCGGCGGTCAGCAAGCACTCGAAAACGGAATTTTGTACGCGCTGCCCATGGTCCACACACTTTTTAGCGACTTTGCGGAGACGCTTTTTCCCGGCGGCGGTCTCCGTGTTGACGTCGTAGGTAATTAAGACCAGCATTTTGACCTCACTTCCAGAAAAACGGCGGATACGCTTCCAGATCGCCGCGCAGAGTGCGGGCGAGCAGGAGTGCCTGCACGTAGGGCACGAGCCCCCACGGAATCTTCTCTTTTAAAAACGGGTGCGTGATTTGCTCCTGCTTTTTGCTTTGCCATGCGCCGAGAAATGCGCGGCGACCGTCGTCCGTTAAAAGCACGGCACCGCTTTCCTGCTTTTGCAGGTGCTTTGCGGTGATAATCTTGCGGTTCACGCAGGAGAGCACAAAGCGGTCGGCATACACGGCGCGCAGCTCCTCCATGAGGTCGAGTGCGAGACTGCGGCGACCGGGTCTTGGGCGGTGCATGAAGCCGATGTACGGGTCGAGCCCGGCACTTTCGAGCGCGGCGGTGCAGTCGCGCGTGAGGAGCGTATAGGCGAACGAAAGCAGGGCGTTGATGTTATCGAGCGGTGGTCGGCGGCTGCGCGAGGTAAAACGGAAGTCGCTTTGCTGCTGCAAAACGAGGTGATCAAACACACCAAAATACAGCTTTGCGGCTTCGCCTTCTAAGCCGAGCAGCTGCGCGGGGTCTTCGCAGGAGGCGATGAGCGGCAAAGACTGTGCCATTTGTGCGGCGGCTGTTTTAAGCGTTTTCACGGGTACGCGCTGGGGGTGGTCACGCGTGGCGCGCTCTAAGACCCAGCGGGCGTTATAGACCTTGCCGAGGATGAACCCGCGGGCGTAGCGGCAGCTTTGATAGGGATCGTCGGACACGCGATTCTGCGTTTGCCGCAGGAGGACATTGCCGTGCTCTTCGCCGACGGTGCGTGCCAAAAACTGCCCGCGCGGGGAGAAAAACGCGATGTCCACACCGCGCTGCACGCAGGCACCCATCAAGGCGGGACTTGCGCCGGCGTAGGAGAAACAGAGAATGCCCTCGAGCGTGTGCAGCGGGAAGCGCGCGACTTCCTTTTGCTCGCGACTAATGACGACATTTTCGCCGTTTACGGAGAGATACGCATCTTCGCTGAGCACGAACAGGGTGTTGAGCAGTTGTCTCACGGGGTATCCTCCTCGCTTTCAAAAATGTGGGCGCGCAGGTATGAGACGGGGTCTGCACGGCTGCACAGCACCGGCAGGCAAATCGATTTTAACGAGCAGGCGTTGCAGTGCTTGCCGGGTTTGACTTTTGGTGTGTAGCCGCGGGCGAAATAGCGGTTCATTTCGGCAGCGGTGTCTTCCGTTTTGCGGCGGAGTTCTTCCGTGAACGGGACAACCTCGCGGCGGCGCGTTTCTATATAGTAGAGCGCGCCCGCAGGGATACCGCACACGAGCATTTCTTCAAGTGCCATGGCTTCGGCGCAGAGCTGCAAGCAGTCGGCATCGGTCTCTTTTTCGCGGCCGTGCTTGTAC
>PPYE01276094.1_pt1 | contig 10515 bp, 11 predicted proteins | sample 1559881 | NCBI WGS metagenome assembly PPYE01 (sample SAMN08240022, study PRJNA423297) | Human gut metagenome, whole genome shotgun sequencing project.
CAGCGAAGGACTCGTGGCCAGCCAGGAACGCGAAGCACTCGGTGTCCTCACCGAGGAGCATGGCGCCCAGGTTGCCGTGGCCAAGGCCGACCTTGCGGTCGTCAGCGACGGAGCCGGGGACGCAGAAGGCCTGCAGGCCCTCGCCGATTGCGGCGGCAGCCTCGGAGGCCGTGGTGAGGCCGCCCTTCTCAGCCTTCTTCAGCGCGATGGCGCAGCCCAAGGTGTAAGCCCACTTGGCGTTCTCGAACGCGATGGACTGGATGCCGGTGGTGATGTCATAGGGGTTGAAGCCACGGTCGGTGCAGAGCTTGAGGGCCTCCTCGAGGTCCTTGATGCCGTACTGCTCGCACGCCTTGTTGATCTGGGCGATGCGGCGCTCGTAGCCTTCGAACGTGATGGCCATGTGCTGTACCTCCTTCTCTCTACTCGGGGTCTACTCGTGGATGGGGAACGTGGACTCGGTGCTGTGGGTCTCCTCGTCGGTGCGGGGATCGATGAACTTCACAGCCTGGTCCCACTGGCCGTAGTGGCCCATGGCCTTCTGGACGGCCTCCGCCGGGTCGACGCCAGCCTTGACGGCGTCGGTGAACTTGCCGAGGTTGAGGAACTCAAAGCCCACGATCTCGTCGTTCTTGTTGATGGCCATGCGGGTGACGTAGCCCTGGGTGAGCTCGAGGTAACGGGCGCCCTTGGCGGCGGTGCCGTACATGGTGCCCACCATGGAGCGCAGGCCCTTGCCGAGGTCGTCGAGGCCGGTGCCGATGGGCAGGCCGTCCTCGGAGAACGCGGTCTGGCTGCGGCCGTAGACGATCTGCAGGAAGAGCTCGCGCATAGCAACGTTGATGGCGTCGCAGACGAGGTCGGTGTTGAGGGCCTCGAGGATGGTCTTCTTGGGGAGAATCTCGGCGGCCATGGCGGCGGAGTGCGTCATGCCCGAGCAGCCGATGGTCTCGATGAGGCACTCCTCGATGACGCCGTTCTTGACGTTGAGGCTGAGCTTGCAGGCACCCTGCTGCGGGGCGCACCAACCAACACCGTGGGTGTAGCCGGAGATGTCAGTGATTTCCTTTGCCTGGACCCACTTGCCCTCCTCGGGGATGGGCGCCGGTCCGTGGTATGCGCCCTTGGCGACCGGGCACATGCGCTCCACTTCTGCCGAATACTGCATGTGTTCTCCTCTCCGAACTCCCTCGTCGGTGCCCCTTGCACCGACGCGATCGTTGCCGGCATTGCCGGTTAGAGCTCTGATGCCGGAATCCCTCCAGCACTTCCAAGTTTACGGCATGCGCGGGCCTTGCGAGGCGAGCGCGAGAAAAATCCCTGCGCCCGCTATGTGAGACCGTTCCCGGTCGTATAATCGCCCGCATGCAAAACGTGCGAGACATACGGGCCGCCCCCCTGTGGGCATGGAAGATAGGGATGCTGTCCTGCGCCGTCATCTGGGGCGCATCGTTCGTCGTCATCAAAGACACACTGGACGTTGCCCCCGCATGCTGGCTCATGGCCATTCGCTTCCTGACCGCCACCGTGCTCATGGCGGTCATCTACCGGAAGCGGCTGCGCGACAACTTTGACTGGAGCCATGTTCTTGCGGGGGGAATCCTGGGCGTGCTGTATGGCGCGGGGTTTGCCGTCCAGAACCTCGGCCTCGCCTACACCACGCCGGGGAGAAGCGCCTTTCTCACCGCGACCTATTGCGTGCTGGTGCCGTTTATCAACTGGGTGGTCGTCCGCAGGCACCCCGGCGCGTCGAGCCTGGTGGCGGCGCTCCTGAGCATCGTGGGTATCGCGCTCATCTCGCTGGGGGATGACATGCGCCCGTCGCTGGGATCCGGCGAGTGGCTCACGCTTCTCTCGGCGGTGTTCTTTGCCCTCCAGATCGTGTTTGTCGACAGGCTTACTGGCTCGCACGACATGACCACCATCTCTGTTGTGCAGCTGGGCTTCATGTCTCTGACCTGCGCCGTGTTCTCGGTGGTTCTAGGCGAGCAGGCGCCTGCGCTGTCTGGGCTTGGCACCTCGTTCTGGCTTTCCCTTGCCTACCTGGTGGTTCTCTCGTCCTGCGTGACAACGCTTATCCAGAACGTTGGGCAGGCCGTCGTGCCGCCGGCGCAGTCTGCGCTGCTCCTCTCGCTTGAGAGCGTGTTTGCGGTCATCGCGAGCGTGGTCTTCTACCACGAGCTGCCCACGCCCCAGCTGGCCCTGGGGTTCTCGCTGGTGTTTCTCGGCGTGCTCGCAAGCGAGCTTGGCCCCATGCTGCTGAGAAGGACTACGACCAAGCGGGCGTGAGCGCGGAGCGGGGATGCGGTGGCGTGGTGGCGCGGGGTCCCGCGTGCCGTCCTTACTCGGCGGCCACAGCCGCGATGCCAAAGGCGCCTGGACCGGAGTGGCTTGCAATCACGCAGCCGGACTTGACCCACTCGATCTCCTGCGCGCCGTGGTCGCGCAGGATCTTCTCGACCAACGCGTGGATGATGGGGTCGGGAGCGTTGCCCACCGTGTAGGTGAGGTTCACGCGCGAGAGGTCCATGGGCTCGCGGGTCACGAAGTCCTCGACGAGCTGGCCCACGCACTTGACCATGGCACCGCGACGCTTCTTTGTGGCAACGAGCTTGCCGTCGAGCACCTCGACCGTGGGCTTGATGCGCAAAAGCGTCGCGCCGAGAAACGCCACGTTGGAGAGGCGGCCACCCGCACGCAGGTACTCCAGGTCGCCGGGGATGAAGGCAAAGCGGATGCGGCGCACCTGGCTTTCGACGAAGGCCCTGACCTCGTCTTCCGTGCCATCGGGGTTGACCTCCATCATGCGGGCGACGTTGGTGACCACCAGACGCAGCGCGCAGGAGACGGACTTGGTGTCCATCATGGTCACGTAGTCGCGGCCCTCCGCGGCGAGGTGCGCGCTGCGGTAGGAGACCGTGGTTGCGGCGGAGTAGGCCAGGTAGAGGATCTTGGCCGTGGGGTACTCCTCGTGTATGCGGTCAAAGGCCGCGGAGAAGTCTGCAGGTGTGCAGCCCGAGGTCTGGGGTAGTTTGCCCGTGGTCTTGTAGTACTCGTAGAGCTCCTCGGGCGGGAAGGAATCGTCGTCGCGGGAGAGTTCGCCAAAGTTCACGTGCATGGGAACAACTACAATGCCGTGGCGACGCGCGGTCTCCTCATGGATGTCGGAGCCGGTCTCGGTGACGAGGATGTAGTCTGCCATGGTTGCCTCCGCAGCCCGTGTGGTGATATTTCAACGCATCTTGTAGCTATTGTAGGGATATCTATGAGACAAAGGGACAGTCCCTTTGTCTCATCGGGGAGGGGCGAACGTGATCCAGGAGACGGGCAAGGCGTACGACAACCACTTCGAGCCCAAGGAGCCGGAGCCCCAGAGCTACGTGCTGCACTATCGTGACCGCTCAGCGCTTGTGCGCGTGGTGGCCGCCGGCGAGCGCGGCGCGGACGAGTTTTCCTCGGGCGAGACGATCGAGCTGCCGCGGCTGGCGGACTATCCCGCGGCACCTGAGTGCACCGTCTTTGCGTTTCACGTGGGCGAGGAGGACTTCTTCCTTGCGCTGGACGAGGACGTTGCGGTGCCGGCAGGTTTTACCTACGAACGCGTTGGCTGGCTGCGCGGCGTTGGGCCTGCCGACCTCGCGTTTGCGGCGGCCGTGGGATCGCAGCTTGCCTCGTGGTACCGGGACAACAGGTTCTGCTCGCGCTGTGGCCACGAGATGGAGCTTGCCCCTCACAGCCGCGAGATTGTGTGCCCCAACTGCGCAAGGATCGTGTATCCCAAGATTCAGCCGGGCGTGATTGCCGCCGTGACGGATGGCGAGAGGATCGTGCTCACGCGCTACCAGGGACGCGCGCTCAAGCTGTGGGCGCTTGTGGCCGGGTTCACCGAGATTGGCGAGTCCGTGGAGGACACCGTGCGCCGTGAGGTCATGGAGGAGGTGGGGCTGCGCGTGCGCGACCTGCGCTTCTACAGGAGCCAACCCTGGCCCTTCTCGGACACGCTGCTCATGGGCTTTTGGTGTCACGTTGACGGAAGCCGCCGCATACGGACCGACCACCAGGAGCTTGCTGAGGCGCGTTGGTTTGCCCCGGACGAGATTCCGCTGGAGCGGACGAATGACCATGCCAGCCTCACGGGAGAGATGATCGAGCTGTTCCGTACGAAGGGGGCAGCGGGGCTGGAGCTGTAGCACGGCACCCGTCGCCTGTGACGCGCGTGTTCAGTAATCTGAATGTATCCTAAAAACCATGCATCATGCCATGCATCATGTCTAGAAAAGGAAAACAGAATTATTTCTGTAAAACAGCTAATTAATTCGATATTAATTAGCCGTCAAACATGAAATCGATATCTGGGGTACATGGACTGGACTCAAATGCTGCTCTCAAAATACGGTATTTGGTACGGAGCATCCGCTTACGGGAGAGAATCGAGCGCTCGCCTGTATAAGGGTGCATGCCCTGAGGCTGGTGATAGGTTGTTCCCAGGCTAGCCGTTAGCCATTTCGGCCAATCGGACAGAGTTAGGAGAGACCATGAGTAACGCCGCCCACTTCCACCGAGCAGCACGCGCCTTGCTGGGCCTCCAGATAGCGCTCGCGTCCGTCCTGTTCACCACAACCCCCGCCCTTGCGGCGGGCAACACCACAAACCGCTGGTACTCCTTCCGGTTCTCCGGCACATATGCCACTCAGGGGGCGGAATGGCAGCCAAAGGATACCGATTCGGTCTGCTTCCTCGAGATTAAAGACCTCGACATGAACCGGGTCAACTTCTACATCGACGGCAGCACCTCGAACGACGGGCACGCCACCAACCGCACGCGCGACGGGGTTGCCACTGCATACTATAAGGGCTACTTCGTGATCCACAACTACGTCCACGAGAACGGCGAGAGCTGGGCGCGCCTCACCGCCATGTCGCCGGACGGCTCCGGATTCGTAAAGGGGTATTGGAGCCCGGACTCCAACGAGCCGTGGCACACGTCACTCAACTAACGAAGCTGCCGCGGCGACGCTTGCGCGTCGCCGCGCCCGAGGAGGAGCCATGGCCCGGAAGACGAAGAGGGTCAATCGAGGGACGGCGGTCGCCCTTGCCGTGGCCGCCGTGCTCGTCGCGGCGCTGGCCGTCGCGTACGCCCCGGGGGCGTACCAGGCCCTCACACAGGCCCTGCCCGGTGGCGAGGCGGGGGAGCCCGACGGCTGGTCGTACGAGGCCGACTGCTCCTACGAGGTCGACCCCGGCTGGTCGTACCAGGCCGGCGAGGCCTTCGACCTGACGGGAAGGTACTACGAGGAGCGCGAGACCGCACGGGGCTGGGATAGCGGGGACACGGGGAGCTTCGAGGACGCCCTCCCGTGGTACGGCACCATGAGAATCACCGCCTCCAAGCCCGTGTGGTACCCGTCGGCGGAGGCCGCGCAGTTCCCGTACATCGCCGATCCGTCCAGCGGGCGGGGCGTCATCGTGGTGACGCTCCACATCGAGAACGTGGACGCCCAGTGCAGGGAGTCGGTGAGAAGCATCGATGGTGCGGACTCCCTCCCCCTCACCATGTTCGAGCTGGCCCCGACGACCGGCGGGTCCCTGGCGGTGGAATCGCTTGCCGATCTGCTGGAGCACGACGCCCCGGGGGTCGAGGGCCTCGTCTACCAGAGCGACAAGGCGAGCGGCTACACGTGGGTCCCCCAGGGGGCGTCGGCTGACGTCCGCCTGGGCTACGAGGTGTTTGGCAGAGACGACAAGGATGAGTCGCACAACAGGGACGCGTCCTACTACCTGGTTGTTGATCCAATGGGCAAGACCTATGACACGTCGGGGCTCCCCGTCGTCGAGCTGGGCCCCGCCCAGGACGCCACGGAGGCGAATGCCTCGTAGGCACCGCACCGGGCCAGTCTCCGGCCCTATTGGTCACGTTTGAACAGTTTGGAGATTGCCGCGAGTAACGCCATCCACTTCCACCGAGCAGCATGCGTTTGTGGTACCTGGAGTCCTGATTCCAACGAGCCGTGGCACACGTCACTCAACTAGCGCTCAACGCGAAAGGAGCGCAGTGAAAGGATGAGTTTGCAGCGTGCCCCCTCGATTAGGGGAGGGGCGGTCATCCTGAGCAATACAACAATCGACCATCAGTTGGCTACGGATCTACACGAATCTGGATGTAAGAAACCTGCCTCTCGCCCCTCTGGGGTCATAGAGTCCAAAGATTTATCGGGAGGTGACGCGTCATGAACAGTCTCAAATTGTCCACGCACATGGAGCTACGCAAGGCTTTCGGAAGAAACCCTTGGTTTTGGATAGCCTTGGCGTTTGGCGTGCTCCTTGCGGTCTGGACTGCCATCGTGAGGTCAGAGCTCTTCTTCTCGACCCTTGAGATGGCCAACGTTGATTGGCAACGAAAGGAGGTAGGGTATTCGACGGTTGGTGCCTATTCGCTCTGGATGCCTCTCTACAACATTGATCTGCCTTCCGGCATCTTTTCCATGGTGTGGCCGATTCTTGCCGCCGTTCCCTACGCTTGGACGTGGACTGCGGAGATGAGGTCGGGACTCATCGAGCAGGAGTGTGTGAGGGCGGGTCGCCGTGCGACCGTCGTCTCGAAGTGGATTGCGGTGTTTTTGACCGGGTTTGCAATCATTGCGGTGCCGTATGCAGTGAATCTTCTCTGCAACCTCTGCATCGAGCCAGCGATGCCCGCTTGGATAAGCGATGGGTTGTATGCGAGGGTGTGGGAGCAGACGCCGTTCTCGATCCTCTTCTACAACAATCCCCTTGCGTTCTGCATCCTCTGGACGTTCGTTGCGGGGGCGCTGGGTGGCTTCTGGGCAACAGTGGTGGCGGCGCTATCGATGTTGGTGGGGAGCTACCTGCCGTCTCTGGTTGTCTCTTATCTGTCCCTGCACGTTCTTGCGTTCATCGGTGACCAAATCACCATGTATACCCAAGCATACGCTCAGTACTCGTACGCCGCGATGCTGTCCCTAGAAGTGCTCCCTACGGTGTCCGTGCGCGCCAGCACCGGAAGCAGACCGGCTCTGGTTGCAACCGTACTGGCTTTGGCCGTGCTTTCTATTGTCCCCCCGGTCGCGCTCCGCAAGAGGGATCTGCTATGAGGGCCCGGAGGCCCATCCGCCTTATGCATGCGCTCATGGGGCGCCGCCGCGCCAGGCCGCTCCTGGCACTCGCGGTATCCGTCCTGGTTGCGGGACTCTTCATGCTTGCCATGCTTGGCCGGATGCAGTTTATCCGGCAGGCATACGATTGGGCCGGTACGACAAGCGTTGGTGACGCCGTTTTGTGGCTTCTCATGGGGCACCAGTCGTTGCCCGCTGCGGGATGGGCGTCCGTATGGTGCACTGTGAGCGTGATGGCCCTCATAGATATCCAGGGTACAGGGGAATTTGATCAGGGTATCGTCGCCGCCGGCAGCCGATGCGGGGCTTGGGTGGCCTACGCTTGTAGCGCTGCGCTGCTCGCCGTCCTGACCTACACCTTCATGATTGTCGCTTGCCTTATGTGGTCTGTACTGGCGGGGCTTGCCCCCACGCTTTCCCCAGAGTCGATACAGGACATATCGCTTGGCCTTGTCGCGCCGGGGTGCACGATGGGGAACGTGCTGTCCTATCTCGGGCTGGGACTTTTGGGTGCGGCGTTCCTTGGCCTGCTCGAGCTGGCGGTTGGGCTCTGGGCGGGTGGTGCCGCTTCATTTGGGCTTGCCGTTGCGATGCTCGCGGTTTCTGCGCTTGCACCGACCGTGCCGCTTCCGGGCTCGTTCCTCATGGCATGCAGGGTTGCCCCGTTGGGCACGGGGCTCTCGCCTGACGGCGGCCCGGCGTTTCCGTCCGAGCTTGGGCTGGCCGTGCTTATCGTGCCCTCCGTGGTGATGGTGCTCGTTGGCGCACTGCGCTTCTCGAGGATGGACCTTGGCATCAAGGGCAAGGAGGCAAGGCGATGAGTGGGCGTCTTGCCTGGCCGGTCCTGCGAACCGCGAGGGCGGTGCTGCGGTCGTCTCGCAGGGAGCTGGCCGCGGTCTGTGTGGGCGGCCTGGTGATCTCTGGCGTCCTGTGTCTCTCGCTCGCCCTTCGCGTGCAGATGGCGGGTGTTGCCACGCCCCCCAGCATGGGTGACTTCTGGGTGAGCGTGATGGCCGGCATCTCTCAGCCCTACCCCCATGGATCGCAGCCCACGGAGATGCGCCCGTTGAACATTCCCTTTGGGTGGCTCACGGTCGTGCTCCTGCCGTGCGTGCTCTCCGTGACCGTTGCGAGGGAGGATGGCTACCTCGATGCCTGCCTTGTGGCGGTTGGCAGCAGGTGGTCCTTCTGGCTTGGGCATGTCGTGGCAATGGTGGTCGAGTGCCTGCTCTATTGGGGTGCCGTCATGGCGTGCTGCGCCGTGGCAACGGTAGTGGCCAACGGGGGCCTGACCCTTCTGGCCTCCCCTTGGCTCCCCGACCTGTTGCCGATGGAACGGGCCACGCTTGCCGAGGCCCCCTACGACATGGGGGCGGGCGTTGCCCTCGCCGTGGTCACCTCGCTTGCGATCTGCCTGGGGCAGCTTGCGCTCTCGCAGGTCACGGGCGTGCGCGTTGCCTTTCTCGTTGCGGTTGCGCTGGTGACGGGGTCGCTGTTCGTGATGTCGCCCGTGCTTCCCGGCAACCTCATGATGGTAGCGAGAAGCACGGTGTTCACCGTCGCCTACCCCGTGGAGATGAGGGATGGGATGCTCTTGCCGGGCATTGAGGCAGGGCAGGCGCTCCTGCCGGCAGCCGCAAGCTGCCTGTTGTTCTCGTTGTTGCCGCTCGTTGTGGTCTTGCGCCGTGATTACCTGGGAGGAAGTCGTTCATGAGCTACGTAGAGGTGCGTGACATCTGCAAGAAGATAGGGCCGGAGCAGGTGCTGGATTCTGTGAGCTTCTTCGTTGACTCCGGAGAGGTCGCATGCCTTGAGGGGGAGAACGGGTCGGGCAAGACCATGGCGATGCGCGTCGTGTGCGGTCTTGTGCGGCCGGACTCCGGGACCGTGGAAGTGTCGGGCAAGAGACTCTGGGGCGAGGTCTCGTTTCCACCGAGCGTGGGCCTGCTCATCGAGACACCGGCCTTGCTTGACGGCTACTGCGCGCTGGACAACCTGAGCCTCTTGGCTTCCATTCGCGGCGTTGCCTCCAAGGACGACCTGCGCCGCACGATTGAGCGCGTGGGGCTGGACCCTGCAGGCAAGAAGCCGGTGCGCAAGTTCTCGCTGGGCATGCGACAGAGGCTGGGCATTGCCATGGCAATCATGGAGGCGCCGGAGCTCCTTGTTTTGGACGAGCCGACAAACGCGCTGGACGAGGATGGCGCGGCGCTCTTGGTGCGCATCATTGGTGAGGAGCGGGAGAGGGGTGCGGCGCTCCTCGTGTCGAGCCACGACGCGAGCTTCATCGATGCCGTTGCCACGCGCGTGTACCACATGGCATTCGGCAAGGTGCGCAACGCGGAGGAGAGAGGGGGCAGGCATGAGTCGTGAACGCTGCGCGGGGCGTGTGCGCAAGGTGGCCATAGCCGTTGTGGCAGCAGTTGCGGTGGCGGCCCTTGCCGCCCGCATCTACTGGGTGAACACCAACCTCCCCCAGATTCCAAACGAGTACTACGACCAGGGAGAATGGGCGAGCCTCGACGGGGCGTTCCAGATCGACTCGCAGGAGAACACCAACGGCTATTCCCTCATGGTCCAGAGCGCCAAGCTGATGACATACGACGAGTTTGTCGAGACGTATCGCACGGAGGACGCTGATGCGGCGGCCCAGCCTGCGGGAACCCACGGTGACGCCCACTGCGTGGTGGACATTGAGCTCCACATACGCAACGAGGGAAACAGCGATGGTGTGCTGGACGCGTTCCAGATGGTTCTGGTGCCGGCACGGGGTAACGAGTACCTGATTGCTGACATCATGAACGACGCCGCCCTGTGGCCGCAGACCCAGCGCGGCGTTGGCATGCAGGTGAGCACGCGTCCGGGGACCGAGTACGTTGCCCACGTTCCGTATGTCTTTAACAGCACTGAGAACGCCTACCTCACCGAGGTGACCGATACGGACTTCACTCTGCTCGTCTCTCGCGCTCCCGTGAGAAAGATGATTCGGGTCCATGCGACTGGCTCCTCGTAGAGCAAAAGCCCCACGGGCTAAGGCTGACCCATGGCAGGTTGAGTGCACTTGCAACCACAAACGGTGGAAGGGCGCATCGAAGGGCTTTACGTTACACGAAAATGCCGCTCGTTGCGTCGAACTGCCCTTCGTTACACGTGGTTTGGATGGGTGTCTCTGTATCAGTTCCAAAATTAAGAGAAAAATGCATTAATCTATTAAAATTTATTCATATATTCTAACAGTCTAGATATTGGGTGCCACCAGACCTACGTTGAGCTGCGAAAGCTCGCGTTGGCCATCAGCATGTGACGGACCACCCTTGCGGTCTCCGGCCACTCGTCAGCCTCCTGGTTCACACGGAACAGGTAGACGTACCAGTTCAGGCAG
>PPYE01360567.1_pt1 | contig 10515 bp, 12 predicted proteins | sample 1559881 | NCBI WGS metagenome assembly PPYE01 (sample SAMN08240022, study PRJNA423297) | Human gut metagenome, whole genome shotgun sequencing project.
TGGATCATCACGGACTCATCGTGAGCCCTACACCACATCTCCTGAATGTGGATGCTGCTAACCGACTCGACCTGCAGAAGGGTGTCAAGGTGATTGACAAGAAAGGTAAGTTTGCTGATGATGTGAAGTTCCTGACCGCTAACGCCAAGGGCATTCGCCTGACCATCGATTTCGGTGAGAAGCTTGCTGCCAAGGCTGGCGTGAAGCCTGTATCGGGTGCTTACAGCCTGAAGGCTGATGCCAAAGGTATCCAGATTGTGGGATACGATGAGCGTGGCGCTTTCTATGGCTTGCAGACCTTGCGCCAGATTGTAAACAGCGAGATGGCAAAGGGCCAGATGCCTTATACCACTTGCAACGACTACCCTGATCTTCCAAACCGTGGTGTGGTAGAAGGCTTCTATGGCGAGCCTTGGTCTCATCAGGTGCGTCTTTCCCTCATCGACTATTATGGAAAGAACAAGATGAACACCTATCTCTATGGCCCTAAGGACGACCCTTATCACAGCTGTCCTAACTGGCGCCTGCCTTATCCAGAGAAAGAGGCTAAGAACATCAGCGAACTCGTTCAGGCTTGCCGCCGCAACCGTGTAGATTTCGTGTGGGCTATCCATCCAGGACAGGATATCAAGTGGAACGAGGAAGACTATCAGAACCTGGTTCACAAGCTCGATCTGATGTACGACCTCGGTGTGCGCTCTTTCGCCATCTTCTTTGATGATATTTCGGGCGAGGGTGCCAACCCAGTGAAGCAGTCGGAACTCCTGAACCGCCTGGCAAAGGAATTTGTGAAGGCTAAGGGCGATGTTACACCGCTCGTGATGTGTCCTACCGATTATACCCGTCTCTGGGCGAATCCAAAACCAACCGGTTCTCTGGCTATCTTCGGTAATACCCTCGATCCATCTATCAATGTATTCTGGACGGGTGATGTGGTATGTAGTGACTTGACCCGCGAGACCCTCGACTGGGTGAACTCCCGCATCAAGCGCCCTGCTTATTACTGGTGGAACTTCCCTGTAACCGATTATGCACGCCATATCATCATGCAGGGTCCTACCTATGGTTTGCAGACCGACCTGACCAACAAGGATCTCTGCGGCTTCGTAAGCAACCCTATGGAGCACGGAGAGGCTTCTAAGCTGGCTCTCTATGGTGTGGCTGATTATGCATGGAACATCGCCAACTATAATCCGTTGGACAACTGGGAGCGTGGCCTGGTAGATCTCACTCCTGAGGCACACGAGGCATATCGCACCTTCGCCATGCACTCTTGCGATACCGAGACCGGTTATCGCCGCATCGAGTCATGGGAGACCAAGAGCTTCCGCATCGACAACTTCACCGATGCTCAGTTCAATGCTCTGCAGAATGAGTTTGTAAGAGTAAAGAATGCACCAGCCCAGATGGAGGCAAACTGCAAGAATGCCCTGCTGATGAAGGAACTCCGCCCATGGTTGACAGAGTTTGGCAAGTTGGGTGAGCGTGGCTTGAAGACCATGAGTCTTATCAAGGAATATAAGGCTGGTAACGACCAGGCATTCTGGGAGGGCTACGTAAACAACCGCATGAGCAAGGAAGACGTGGCTGCCTACGAGAAGCATAAGTCTGGAACCATGGTATTGCAGCCATTCTACGAGCAGTCTATGGACGATATGGCATCTGGCTTCTTCAAGAAGTTGACCGGTAAGGTTCCTGCCTTCTATAAGGGTATCGGTACCTATGCCACTTTGAAAACCACCCAGAGCAAGGCAATGTTCGACAACGATTCTACCACCTATTATACATCGGGTAACGGTCAGAATACAGGCGACTGGATTGGTGCTGACCTGGGCTGCGTTCGTCAGGTATCAGAGGTAAGAATCCTCCAGGGCCGTAACTCTGTGGATGATGTAGATTACTTCGACAACACCGTATTGGAATATTCTGTAGACAGAAAGGAATGGAAAGCAAACGAATATGTGGATTTTCGAATAAAAAGTGATAATTTTGTACTTCGAAACAGGAAAGGTGCTCGAGTGGCTGAAGAGGCACGCCTGGAAAGCGTGTATTCCCCTAAAGGGAATCGGGGGTTCGAATCCCCCTCTTTCCGCTTTTATATATATAATAAAGTATATGAAGAAAAATACAGCTATTGCACGTTTTGCAATATTGGTTTTCACATGGATGTGTTCTCTGCCTATGATGGCTCAAGAAGAGAACATGGGATTTCATCAAGCTCTTAAGACAAAGTTTATAGAGGGTAATGCGGGATTTATGTCTCTCGTTGCCATCGCCCTCATCGTGGGTATGGCTTTCTGTATCGAGCGCATCATCTATCTGAGTCTCTCTGAAATCAACGCCAAGAAGTTGATGCAGGATATCGACCAGAAGGTGGCGGCGGGAGATGTGGAAGGGGCTAAGACGCTCTGCCGGAATACCCGCGGACCGGTGGCTTCTATCTGCTATCAGGGGTTGATGCATATCAGCGAGAGTCTTGATGACATCGAGCGCTCGGTGAGCGGATATGGTACCGTTCAGGCGGCTAACCTGGAGAAGGGCTGTTCCTGGATCAAACTCTTTATCGCTATGGCGCCATCGCTCGGATTCCTCGGAACCGTGATCGGTATGGTCATGTCGTTCGACCAGATTCAGCAGGCGGGCGATATCAGTCCTACTATCGTGGCTTCGGGTATGAAAGTGGCGCTCATCACTACCATCTTCGGTATCATCGTAGCCCTCATCCTTCAGGTTTTCTATAACTACATCCTTTCTAAGGTGGAGCACCTGACAAGCCAGATGGAGGAGTCGGCGGTTACTTTAATGGATATTATTGCCAAGAATAAATAAACGAAGAGAGAAATGGTTAAATTTCAATTTTCAAAGCAGAAGACGAAGTCGGCCGAAAAGATATCGCAGCAGGTGTTCTATATCATGATAGGACTGGCGGTGCTGGTTTTCGGTCTGTTCTTTTTGGTAGGCTACGATTTGCCTTTCGAAGAGAACCCCGACTTTAATGCGCCTCTCTTTACCGATGTGCTCATCCTGCTGATGTGGCTCTTCCTGATAGGAGGTACAGGTCTGGCAGTCTTTTCGATGATCAGAGATTATCGCAGCAGCAAGTCGGAGGCTGTAGTGAATGGCATTCCCGTGCGTCGCATCTTCCGCATCACATGGATCGGAACTTTGGCAGTTTTGCTGCTTACCTTCTTTTTGGGCGGTTCTGCTCCGATGCTCATCAATGGCGAGAATTATGCCGACTGGCTCTGGCTCAAGCTTTCAGATATGTTTGTCATCACATCGCTCCTGATGCTGGTGGCAGGAATCGGTGCCGTCTGTTTCGGTGCCACACGTTATATTCGGAAGAAAAACTAAAGTGAGTGCTTTGGGCTCTCTATTCTATAAATAAGGATTAAATATGCTGATTAGAAGGAAGCAACACGAAACCCCGGGACTGAATACCACATCTACAGCCGACATCTCGTTCATGCTGTTGATATTCTTCCTTGTCACCACATCAATGGATGTGGATAAGGGACTGTTGCGCCAACTCCCTTCACCTGAACCGCAGAAGAAGGAACAGCAGTCGGTGGTAGACAAGGCTAACCTCATGGCGCTGCGCCTGACGGCTGGCGATACGCTTTTGGTCAACGGTAAGCCGATGCAGGTGAGCCAGCTCAAGGAAGAAACCATCCGCTTTGTACACCGCCTGGGCAAGAAACATCTCATCTCTATTGAGAGTGACCGCGATGCCGACTATAGTCTCTATTTCCAGATGCAGAATCAGCTGATGGAAGCATATAGCCAGCTACGCAACGAAACAGCCCAGAAGAAATATCACAGGGATTATGCCCTCTTGAACAATGACCAGAAAGAACAGGTGCGCAACATCTGTCCGCAGCGCATCACAGAGTCGTATGCCAACGCAATGACTCAAACCGACCAGCGTGTTGATGCCAATGCTGAAGAAAAGCAAGGGGAAGAAAATTCGGCAGAAACAGCTATTGAACAGCAGAAAGGAGGTAAACAATGATGAATTTTCATAAGAAATCGCATGAAGTGCCAGGGTTGAATACATCTTCTCTGCCAGACCTCATTTTCTCCGTACTGTTCTTCTTTATGATTGTTACCCACATGCGCCAGGTTACCTTGAAGGTAGACTGCCGTTTGCCACAAGGCAAGGAACTCACCCGCCTGACCAAGAAATCGGCGGTGAGCCATATTTATATAGGTAAGCCAACCAAAGAGATGCAGGCAAAGTATGGTACCGGTACCCAGATTCAGTTGAATGACAAGTTTGCTTCGGCTCCCGAAGTGATGGATTACATTTCGGCAGAAAAGAAGCGTATGTCGCCGGAAGACCAGAAGCTGATGACCGTATCAATCAAAGCAGACCAAGAGACAAAGATGGGTGTGATAACCGACGTAAAGCAGGCTTTGCGCCAGGCAAAAGCACTAAAAATCAGTTATTCTGCCACAGAAAAAGGAAAATAATATTAATTTATCATGTTTTTCTCTTAAAAAATTGCTTTTATTAATTTTTTGTATTATCTTTGCAAGCAAATTATTAGTATTATGTCAAAACAAATTTTAGATTCATTAGATAGGCAGATTCTGAAGCTGATTTCTCAGGATGCCCGTATTCCATTTTTGGAAGTGGCACGCGCTTGCAACGTGAGCGGTGCTGCCATTCATCAGCGTGTTGCTAAACTTACAAATCTTGGTATCATCAAGGGTTCACAATTCATCATTGACCCAGAAAAGATAGGTTATGAAACTTGTGCTTATATGGGACTCTATCTTAAGGAGCCTGAGAAGTTTGACCAGGTTGTAGAGGAGTTGAAGAAGATTCCTGAGGTTGTAGAGTGTCACTATACTACAGGTGGTTTTGATATGTTTATCAAGATTTACGCGCTGAACAACCACCATCTCCTGGAAATCATCCATGATAAGTTGCAGCCACTGGGATTGTCTCGCAGCGAGACCATCATCTCTTTCAATGCATCTATCAACCGCCAGCTTTCTATGCAGGATCTCAAGAGTTTCAACGATGATGAAGAGGAAACTGATGAGGAGGCTGCAGCAGAGAAATAAGATATAAAAAGAAAAAAAGCAGTAGCTCCCTGCGGGATTACTGCCTTCTATAAAGGGTGAGGAATGTGAACGGTAAGCCGTTTTCATTCCTCATTTCTTTTTCTGTCACTTCCCATTCTGCCGGATTGATTTCGGGAAAGAAGGTATCGGCATGTTCAGGTTCCTTTTCTACGATTGTGAGATAAAGCTTGTCTGCAAAAGGCAAAGCCTGTTCATATATGCTGGCTCCTCCGATGATGAAACATTCATCTGAAGCTTCTTTGCTTCCAACCGTTTCTTTGTTTCCAACCTCTTCTTTCCTTGCTGCCAGCGCTTCTTCCAGAGAGGTGTATACTTCGCACCCTGTTATCTGCTCTCTTGTCTTCGAGATAACAATATTACGGCGGTTGGGCAAGGCTCCGTTAGGCAGCGACTCAAATGTCTTCCTGCCCATGATGATCGTATGTCCGGTTGTGAGCATACGAAATCGGGTCATGTCCGATGGGATGGCGTAGAGCAACCGGTTCTTGTACCCGATAGCTCTATGCACTTTTGATATACAGGCGATGATGCTAAGCATAAACTATAAACTGTTAACTGTAAACTGTTCTTCCGGAATATGGCTACTCTTGATCTTCCACTCCTGCGGATAGAGGTTGTTGGCACGGTTGCCAATGTTCTTTTCCCAGCCTATCGGAACCTGTCTGTAGGTTACCAGTACATAACCCTTAGGCGTATCGGCAGGCAGATTCACAGCCTCCTTGCGAAGGTAGCGGATGGCATCATCGTAGGATAACTCCACCTGTGGGAAGTGATCTTTGTTGAGCATCGTAGAGAGAGCGAGAGCCTGGTCGGGAATGAGACCCTTTCCCTTGTCTGTTCCCAGTTTCACACCTGCATGCAGCACCTTCAGGTTCTTTTCAGCCTGGTTGTAGATGTCTTTCCATCTGCCCGGAATGGCGTAAACCGTCTCGTTGCTCTCTGCAGGTATCCATTCCGTATCAGCCTTCAGCCAGCCGTCCGGAATCTCCGGTCCCTTTCCTTTAGCCACCTTCTTGTCTTTCTTCTTATCCTTCCTGTTCTCCTTGGCTGGTGAGCCGGCTTCCCATTCGCCCTCTTTCTTCAGAATCGCCATAAACAGACCTTCGCCTCGCGAAACGCCAGGAATGAACCGGTAAACCGGGAAGTCGGTGCCCGTGAGGTTGCGGGTGATGTTCCATGTATCTTCTACACCCTCCAGTGCCATCACTTCAGCGCCAAGTTCTTCGCATATCCAGTCCACGTTCTCCTCATCTTCGTGCGCATTGAAGGTGCAGGTAGAGTAAATCAGGATACCGCCTGGCTTCAGACAGTTCCAGATATCCGATACGATTTCGCGCTGCAGCTGCCAGCAGTTGTTCACATTCTGGGTACTCCATTCGCCGATAGCCCCTTCATCTTTGCGGAACATTCCTTCGCCGGAGCAGGGAACATCGGTAAGAATCACATCAAACTGCAACTTAGATTTCTTGTAATCGCGGGGATAGTTGTTGGTAACAATCATATCCGGATGACCGAACTTCTGTACGTTTTCGGCAAGAATCTGCGAGCGGGTGCGCATCGGTTCGTTGCTGAAGAGCAGACTCCCTTCCGGCAAGGCAGCCCTTACGGCTGTCGATTTTCCGCCAGGGGCAGCACAGAGATCCAGCATCATCACCGGTTCTTTTACGTACTGTCGGATTGCCATATCTACAAACATAGATGAGGCTTCCTGTACATAATATAAGCCGGCATGCAGCAGCGGATCGAAGGTGAATCCGGGACGCGTAGAGAGATAACGTCCGGTTTCCGGACACCAGGGAACCGGTTCGCCATCAGCATCCTTGCATTTAAAAGGATTGATGCGGATACTGGTTGGTGCCTCCTCTTCAAGGATAGCATGCTCCAGACGCTGATACAGCTTTTCGCCCATCAGTGCCTGCGTATATGTTCTGAAATCTTCAGGTAATGTCTTCATTCTGTTTCTTTTTCTTTAATTTGTTTGCAAAAATAAGAAATTTTTCGTTTCTTTGCAACTAAATCGCGAAGAGATGCGTCTAAGAAGCAGAAATTTTTCAAATAACAAGGTAAAACAGTAAAAAATAATGATATGAAGAAAGCAATATTGGCATTAGCGCTCGTTATGAGCATCGGAGCCACCCAAGTGTCTTTGGCGTCTTCTGCTCCAAAACATCGTTATCATCCAACTACCCAACAGGTAGATTCAAAGGCTGCTCCTGCATCTGCCGCACAGCCATCTGCTTCGAAGGATAAAGGCGACGAGGCGTTGGAGGCTTATTCTGATACAACCAGTACAGATTCGGCCAACTATGATGATTATGATGAGAATGATAATAAGTCTGTTCATTCTAGATACAGTTTAGACAACTATGATGATCCGTTCGATTTCATCGGTTCGGTATTTGGTGGCGGAGCGCTGGCTGTTATGATGAGCCGGTTTGTGCGCCATGTTTGCCTGGTGGGATGCTGATTTCCTGGCTGGCATCGGAGCCCTGGTCTTCTTCTATGGATTGGGACAGACCCTCATAGGTTCGCTTCCAGCCATCAAGGATTGGTGGAGAAACCGCCATGGCGATCAGGGCACAGGTTATAATGGAACTCCGGTATAAAAATCAAACAATAATTATTAGTTAATATATAGTGGAAAAGTTATCCGATATTTCTCTCGTCACGAAGGTGGTGATGCTTCATGACCGCAAGTCGTTCGACTTGCTGGTCAGGAAGTATCAGTCACCCATTCGTGGGTTCTTCCTACGGCAGACGCTGGGGGATGCGCAGCTGAGTGACGACTTGGCGCAGGATACCTTTGATATCGATACGCCGGCGGTTGCCCGACAGAATGCGCAGGGAGTGAATACCGGACTGAAGATGGATTTACTCAATGCCCTGCGGATATTGAGCGAGAACGAACGTACATGCATCACGCTGCAGCTGATGGATGGTCTCTCTATAGATAAGATTGCAGAGGTGACGGGAATGGCGCAAGGCACCATTAAGTCGCATCTCTCTCGTGGAAAACAGAAACTTGCAAGTTATTTAAAAAAGAATGGTTATGACCGATAAGATAAATGATAAGAAGTTGGAGAGCATGAAAGGGGAACCGTTGGACCCTCAGGATGAAGAACTCTTACAGATGTTCTTTTCCGATTGCCAGATGTCAGAGATTCCTGATGACGGATTCTCCGACAGGGTGATGCAGGCCTTGCCGGCTTTACCCGAAACTGGTACAGCGATGTCGCTGGTTAAGCGCCAGCGTCTGGAACATTTATGGACGGCAGCCTGTGTGGTAGCAGGCATCATCATAGCAGTAGTCTGTCAGGGATGGGAACAGATTCAGGGGTGGCTTTTCTCTATGAAGATAGATTTCCTCCTCTCCGGTTCGCGTGCACTTACGCATGTGGCAGATTCCATCGCCCACTCTCAGAATCTCCTGATGGTGCTGGCTGGCGGACATTCAACGTCGCTGAACGGATATTCAACGTCGCTGAACGGACATTCAGCGTCGATGAACGAAGATTTAATATTGCTGAATATAGAAAAACAAATAGGTGCTGCTACTTTTTCAGTAGAGCACCTATGCTTATGATATCGGTTTCTAAAACAATTTATAGGTAGTGCGGAGCACTTTGAACTCGGTTCGGCGGTTCAGCTGGTTGCAGATTTCCTGATGCTCCTTGCTCTGCTTCAGGATAAATTCTTCGTTGAGCACATCGCCTTCCTTGAGCCAAGGATACTTCACGGTGAGTTTCTTGCGCACATTCTTCGGCTTCTCCTTGCCGTAGCCCACAGGGGTGAGGCGCTCTTTCTCTATGCCGTGTTTTATCAGATAGTCTACTACCGATTGGGCGCGGCGCTGAGACAGATGCTTGTTATATTCGCTGTTTCCCTTGTAGTCGCAATGGGCGCTGAGTTCGATGGTAACGTGCGGGTTCTCTTTCAGCAGCGTTACCAGCTGGTCGAGGGCTGTTGTACTGGCTTCGGTAAGGGTTGCCTTGTCGAAATCGTAGAAGATGTTGTCGATGAGTACAGGGGCTGTGATGGAAGCCAGCGGGAACTGGAGCACGTATTCCTTACTCTCTTTAGCCGAATCAACCCGAAGTTCTTCCTTGTGGTTGAGGTAGCCTTTGCAGGATGCCATCACCAGGTAGTCGACATGCGGATTGATAGGGAGGACAAACGAACCGTCGCCCTTGACGGATAGTTTCCTGTTCGTTCCGTCGTTGCCTACGATTCTGACCTCTGCGGCAGGCAGTTCATAACCGTCTTTCTCGTAAACCCATCCCTTCATTGTGGTAACAATCTCCGGATTCTCGAAGGAGTAGATATGATCGTAGCCTCTTCCGTCTTTTCTGTTAGAGCAGAAGAAACCCTGATTGTGGAGACCTTCGAAAGTCATTCCGAAGTCATCGGCTTCTGTATTCAGCGGATAGCCGGGGTGGGTGAGTTCATATTTCCGGGTGTGGCTTCCGGCTTGCTCCATTTGCCTTTGTCGTTCTTTTCAGAGAAGAAGATATCGGCAGATTTCGTTCCCGTCACTCCGTTCAGGTCGCTGCCCTGGGCTTCGTTGCGGGTTGAGGTGAAATAGAGCTGGCTGTAGTCATCGCTGAGGAACATCGGCGAATAGTCGTCTCTTCGGGAGTTGAAAACATCCATCCGCTTTACCTTGTACCGGCTTCCTTCCTTCTTCCAGATTGGGGCTTTCTGTGCCGATTCGAGTCCGTTCTTTACCAGCACGTTGTCGGGCATGGAATCGAGCAGGAATTCGAATTCCTTGGCAGCCTGTCTGTAACTTCCGTTCTTCAGGAGAAGCCGGGCGTAAGCCAGGCGGTCGTTGAGGTCTGCCTGCTTGTATCGGATGGCATTGCTGTAGGCTGCCAGTGCCTTCGGCGTACTGTTGATTTTATCATAGCAGCGTGCCATCTTCAGAGCCACCTTGCCCCGGGCAGCCCGCTCTTTGGTAGGTGTCTTGGTGTACACCTTTTTATATTGGGTTGCCGCATCGTAGTATTCGCCTAAAGAAAGATGCTTGTCTGCTTTCTTCAGGTTCTGTTCAATGCCGCAACTTATCAGAAAGAGGCAGCTGATTGCTGTTATGATTTGATAAAATCTTATTTGTTTCATATTGATTTACATCTGCGAGAATGGCTGACGATATTGGCAGCCTGCCTTCCAGTTGCTGCAGCCATAGGCGGTCTTGCCCTTGATGATGACGCCCTTGCCGCAGAGCGGACATGGTTTGCCTACCATTGGGTTGGCAGCTGGAGCCGGCTGAGCAGGAGCATTCTGAGAATCTGCATTCTGTGCTGCTGCCTTATCGGCTTTCTTGGCTGGAGCCTTTCGGGCAGCCGGTTTCTTGGCAGCCGGTTTCTTCTTGAGGTCTTCCTCTGTCATGATGGTCACTCTCCGGTTGCTGTTGTCTGACAA
>PPYE01502243.1_pt1 | contig 10515 bp, 10 predicted proteins | sample 1559881 | NCBI WGS metagenome assembly PPYE01 (sample SAMN08240022, study PRJNA423297) | Human gut metagenome, whole genome shotgun sequencing project.
ATGTGCCGGTGGACGATTTGACCTTGTGCATTGTCACCGGCAACCTGCTGGAAAACGCCCTGGAAGCATGCCGCCGCCTGACAGGACCGCGTTTCATCCTGGTCCAGGCCAGGTGGCTGGACGACCACCTTATGATGCTGGTGGAAAATTCCTACAACGGGCAGATTAAAAAGAACGGAAGCAGGATACTGTCCAGCAAACGGGACGGCGGTCTGGGCATACTGAGCATAAAGCGCATACTGAACCAGCCGGGGGATGAGTTTGATGTGGATTACAATGACACCACCTTTACGGCCATGGTGAAAATCGTGGACAGGGCCCTGGGATAGGATGTACTTTCCGGCTCATTTCCGGCTCAGGACAAGATAAAAGCATTGCAATCTTCCTGAAACCATGTATAATGGTAGTTGTAAATAAACGGGGAGCTCACTTAAGTGGGCTGAGAGTAAGCTGTTCATGCTTAGACCCATTACCTGATTTGGATAATGCCAACGTAGGGACCATAACGGACGATTGCCGGCGGAGCACCTGTTTTGGTGTTCCGCTTTTTTGATATGCGGAACGATTCTGTGTGGTATCAGGCATGGGCGCCGGAGCTTCCCGGCGGCGGATTGGGGGCACCACCTTCCGCCGCTTTATAAAATTAATGCGAAAAGGAGAATGACAATGAAAACAGCATTAACAATCGCTGGAAGCGATTCCAGCGGAGGCGCCGGTATCCAGGCAGACATCAAGACCATGACCGCTCACAGGGTATATGCCATGAGCGCCATAACGGCACTAACTGCCCAGAATACAACCGGCGTAACAGGAATCATGGAGGTAACTCCATCTTTTTTAAAGGAACAGTTAGACGACATATTTACGGATATCTTCCCGGATGCAGTAAAAATCGGGATGGTTTCCTCCGGCGGCCTGATAGAGGCCATCGGGGACAGGCTGGCATTTTACAGGGCTGCCAATGTGGTGGTGGATCCGGTTATGGTATCCACCAGCGGTTCCCGTCTGATCAGCAGTGAAGCCATAGAGGCGCTGAAGGAAGTCCTTCTTCCCATGGCAAACCTGCTGACTCCCAATATCCCGGAGGCAGAGGTGCTGTCAGGAATGGAGATACATAATCCCGGCGACATGGAGACGGCGGCCAGGGCCATCGGGGAGGGATACGGATGCGCCGTGCTTCTTAAGGGCGGCCACCAGCTCAATGATGCCAACGATCTGCTGTACCGGGACAAGAAGCTGAAATGGTTTAAAGGCAGGCGGATTGACAATCCCAATACCCATGGGACAGGCTGTACCCTGTCCAGCGCCATTGCCTCCAACCTGGCCAAGGGCATGGATATGGACCTGGCCGTGGAGCGGGCCAAGGTATATCTCTCAGGCGCGCTGGAAGCCCAGCTGGACCTGGGAAAGGGAAGCGGACCAATGAATCATGGATTTGCCATCCGGGGCGAGTATTAAGGGGGAATGAGCATGAAGGAAAAGATAAGTATAAAGGAAAAAGGGACCTCCGTGTCTGCCAACAGCCTTATATGGTTTGGGGCAGGAGTATCCATAGCTGAGATACTGACAGGCACATATCTGGCGCCGCTGGGATTTGGAAAGGGGCTGGCAGCCATTGTGCTGGGCCATGTGATTGGCTGCGCCCTGCTGTTCATGGCAGGACTCATCGGCGGATATACCAGGCGCAGCTCCATGGAAACAGTGAAGATGAGCTTTGGGCAGAAAGGAAGCCTGCTGTTTTGCGGGCTTAATGTCCTGCAGCTGGTGGGCTGGACCTCCATCATGATTTATGACGGCGGGCTGGCTGCCAACGGCATTTTTAACGCAGGCCTGTGGGTCTGGTGCCTGGTGATTGGCGGTCTGATTCTGGTGTGGCTTTTAATTGGAATCAGGAACCTGGGAAAAATCAATACGGCAGCCATGGCAGCGCTGTTTGTGCTGACTCTCATCCTGTGCAGGGTTATATTTGCCGGCAGCGGGGAGCCGTCCATGGAGGCAGACAGTTCCCTGAGCTTTGGGGCCGCAGTTGAATTATCGGTGGCCATGCCGCTGTCCTGGCTGCCCTTAATAAGCGATTATACAAGGGAGGCCGAGAAACCCTTCAGGGCAACGGCTGCCAGCGCCCTGGTCTACGGCCTGGTGAGCTGCTTTATGTATGTCATCGGAATGGGAGCAGCCATCTACACGGGCGAATATGATATATCTGTTATCATGGTCAAGGCAGGACTGGGAGCAGCAGGACTTCTCATTATTGTGCTGTCCACCGTGACCACCACATTCCTGGACGCTTATTCTGCCGGTGTATCCAGCGTGTCCATCACACACCGGATTAAGGAAAAATGGGCGGCAGTGGCAGTGACCATTGCCGGCACCGCCGCAGCCATGGTATACCCCATGGATAATATTACGGATTTCCTTTATCTGATTGGATCTGTGTTTGCCCCTATGATTGCCATTCAGATTGCGGATTATTTTATCATCAGGCAGGACCATGAGGCGGAGGAGGCCAATCTGCCGAACCTGCTGATCTGGCTGGCTGGTTTTGTAATCTACCGCATACTGATGCGGGTGGATACACCTGTGGGAAGCACCCTTCCCGACATGGCGGTCACCGTGGTTCTGTGCGTGGTGTGCCGCAGGGTGATGTCTGCCTGCTGCGCACTGCCCGGACGGGAAAATGTGACAAAAGTATGATATTTCTATAAAGTCCTTTACGGGAAGGCATTGCAGGTGTTACAATATGCTCTGGCAGTCCGGGTGACATAACGCCCAGATGTCTATTACGGGAAAATGGCCGGACAGAAAGACGGCGGACTGGTTTTCCCATAAGAAGAGGAGCGGAATAAATGAAAAAATGGATGTGTATATGTGCGGCAGCAGTACTGGCAGTTTCAGCCCTGACCGGGTGCAGCACCAGCGCAGGGGCCGCAACAACGGCGGCGCAGACCGAGGCGGCCACGACAGATGCAGCCAAGGCGGAGACGGAAAAAAAGGAGACAGCCAAGACAGCAGAGGCTTCGGAGAAAGCCCAGGATACAGCCTCAGAGGAAATTGCGGCAGCGGCAGGCAAACACCATGTAAAGATTAACGTAAAAGACTACGGCACCATTTCCGTGGAGCTTTACGGGGACGAGGCCCCCATCACAGTGGCTAACTTCCTGAAGCTGGCAAAGGACGGTTTCTATGACGGACTTACCTTCCACCGCATCATAAGCGGTTTCATGATTCAGGGCGGCGATCCCCTGGGCACGGGCATGGGCGGTTCTGACCAGGAAATCAAAGGCGAGTTTTCCAACAACGGAGTGGAGAACCCACTGTCCCACACCAGGGGAGCGATTTCCATGGCGCGTTCCCAGATAAAGGACAGCGCCAGTTCCCAGTTCTTCATTGTACATGAGGACAGCACATTCCTGGACGGGGATTACGCCTGTTTCGGATATGTCACAGAGGGCATGGAGGTAGTGGATGCCATCTGCAAGGATACAAAGGTGGAAGACAACAACGGTTCCGTGGCAAAGGACAACCAGCCTGTCATTGAGAGCATAGAGGTAGTGGACTGATAAAGGTACTGGTATACGAAAGAATCCGGGTTTCCCTGTTTTTGGGACCCCGGATTTTATATTTTTATGAAGAATTCTTACATTTTTGATTTTCATATTGAAAATATGGTGAAGGGCTGTTATGTTAAGAAGGCGTCCTGCCGTTTTCAGGCAGGAGAGGAAAAAATGCAGTAAATATCAATAAAAGGCAGGGCAGGATTGTTTATGCAGAAGTTAAGGAAGAGGACATGGATGGGAAGGCTGGCCGCAGCGGTAATGGCAGCGGCTGTGCTTGTGCTGGCAGGGGCGTTTGTGTCCCTGGCGGATGAGAGCGGGGATACAACCCGTTTTGTATCCGGTACAAAAGTCAACGGCGTGGGAGTGGGCGGACTGACCGTGGATGAGGCCAAGGCCAGAATCGAGGGTTTTTATGCCGGTGAATACAATCTCACCATCAGGGAGAGAGGCGGACGCCAGGAAACCATAGCAGGTACGGACATCGGTTACAAGGTGGAGGTTCCCGAGGGACTTAAGGCCATACTGGATGCGCAGAACGCAGCCGGACGTGTCTCAGGACCGGATGCGGATAACTCCCATACCATGGCCATGACAGTGACCTACAGCCAGGAGGCCCTGGGGGCAAGGATTAAGGCTCTGACCCTGATAAGCGGCTCCGGCATCACCGTCACTTCCGATGCCCGCATATCCTCCTATGAGGAGGGACAGCCTTTTTCCATTATACCGGCTGTCCAGGGCAATAATGTGGACGAGGCCAAAACAACGGAGGTGATTACCGCCGCCGTAAAAGCAGGGCAGAACTCAGTGGATGTGGACAGCGCAGGCTGTTATTACCAGGTTAATATATGGGAGACAGATGAGAATCTTATAGCTCTGTGCAGCCGCATGAACCAGTACCGGGACATGAGCGTTAATTATGTGTTTGGCAGTGAGAAGGAGACCCTTGGCGGTGAGACCATAGCCACCTGGATAACAGGAAGCCAGGACGGGGTGCCGACGGTTGATCTGGAGAAAATCACGGCCTTTGTGACAGAGATGGCGTCCAGAAGGGATACGGCCGGAACTGCCCGCGTATTCCATACAGCCACAGGCAAAGATGTGGAGCTGACAGGCCCCTACGGCTGGAAGATAGATGTGGCGGGCGAGGTCCAGGCCCTGGCAGCCCTGATTCAGGCCGGTCCCGCAGCCGGTCCTGTGGACCGGGAACCCGTATACGCCATGACGGCCGCCAGCCGCACGGCTCCTGACTGGGGCACCACATATGCGGAGGTGGACCTGACAGGACAGCATGTATACATGTTCCAGGAAGGAAACCTGGTGTGGGATGCACCCTGCGTCACGGGAAACATATCCAAGAATTACGACACGCCCCCAGGCATCTACAGCCTGACCTACAAGGAAAAGGACAGGATACTGAGGGGAGCCAAGAAGGCGGACGGAACCTATGAGTACGAGAGCCATGTGGATTACTGGATGCCCTTTAACGGAGGCATTGGTTTCCATGACGCCACATGGAGAAGCAAATTCGGCGGCACCATTTTCCAGACCAGCGGAAGCCATGGCTGCATCAACCTTCCGCCGGAAAAAGCCAGCGTGCTCTATGACTTGATTTATAAGGGAATGCCTGTACTCTGCTACCAATAACAGGCATGATGGGCCGGGAATCTGTTCCCGGCCCATTGTGTAAAATGTATGTCCCGGTCCCGGATTCCAGTGATATTTTCTACTTGCAAATTGCAGGTTAAGAGAGTACATTATTGGGATGAAATTCATGGAAACAGAGAGGAATACATACATGGCCGCAAATGTGACAAAGGATATGACGGAAGGCTCCCCGGTAAAACTGATACTGGGATTTTTTATCCCTATGCTGTGCGGGCTGCTGTTCCAGCAGCTGTACAATATGGCGGATACCATCATCGTGGGCAAGTGCCTGGGGGTTAAGGCCCTGGCAGCGGTGGGATCCACCGGCTCCGTCAACTTTATGATTATCGGTTTCTGCCTGGGGGTGTGCAGCGGTTTTGCCATTCCGGTGGCCCAGAAATTCGGGGAAAAGAACGAGAAGGCCCTCAGACGGTTTGTGGCCAACAGCGCGTGGCTGGCAATCCTGTTTTCAGCGGTTATGACTGTGACCGTGTGCCTGTTATGCCGCAATATCCTGGAGCTGATGCAGACGCCGGAGGATATTATTGATGGGGCCTACAGCTATATCTTCGTAATCTTCCTGGGTATCCCGGCCACCTATCTCTATAACCTTCTGTCCTGTACCATACGTTCCCTGGGCGACAGCACCACCCCTCTTATTTTTCTGGTGTTCTCATCTGTGGTAAATGTGGCTCTGGATTTCTTTACGATTCTGGTCCTTAAGATGGGCGTGTCAGGAGCTGCCTGGGCCACCATCACGGCCCAGGCTGTGTCAGGAATCCTGTGCCTGCTGTACATGAAAAAGAAATTTGCCATTCTTAAGATGAATGATGACGAGTGGAGGCCGGATGCCCATTATATGAAGATTCTGTGCAACATGGGAATTCCCATGGGGCTGCAGTATTCCATCACCGCCATAGGAAGTGTAATCCTGCAGACCGCAGTCAATTCCCTGGGCTCCATGGCAGTGGCCGCGGTGACGGCAGGCAGCAAAATCAGCATGTTCTTCTGCTGTCCCTTTGACGCCCTGGGATCCACCATGGCCACCTTCGGCGGACAGAATGTGGGGGCCAGGAAGCTGGACCGTATTGACCAGGGCCTGAAAGCTGGGGCTGTCATGGGCTGCGTCTATGCCGTCATAGCCTTTGCAGTGCTCTGTATCTTCGGGCAGTGGATTGCCCTCATGTTTGTGGATAAGGGGGAAGGGGAAATCCTGAGGAACACGCGTCTGTTCCTCATCGGCAACAGCCTGTTCTATATTCCGCTTGTCTTTGTCAATGCGGTGCGGTTCATGATACAGGGACTTGGGTATTCCAGGCTGGCCATTATTGCCGGGGTATGCGAGATGGCAGCGCGCTCCTTTGTGGGCTTTTGCCTGGTGCCTGTGTTTGGATATATAGCGGTGTGCATCGCCAGCCCGGTGGCCTGGATTGCCGCGGATCTGTTTCTCATACCGGCTTACCGCCATGTGATGAAGAACCTGAACCATCTTTTTTATGGAAGGAGCAGGGCCACAGCTACAGACACTGCTGAATGATTGGGAAAGCAAAATAAAGAAGCTGCGGGAGAAAATCCAATGAAGGATAATGCCGCAGCTTTTCTGATTCATGAATACCACAAATTTGTTATTTTCCAAAACTCTCTTTATTCACCAAGGCCTGCAGGAGAGCGTTCCCAGGGGAGCACCGGCTGAAGCTTGTAGTCCACAATCAGGTCCTTGCGGCTGTAGAGCCTGCGGAAGTTGTTCAGTATCCGCTTCATGACCATCTCACCCTTTTCCATGGTCACGGTGGGAAGAAGGACGATGTACTGGCTGATGCTGTAACGGGTGTACACGTCGCTGCAGCGCAGGGAGTCACGGATGGCATGGTTCAGATGCTCCATGGCCTTGTTGAGGACCGTTGTCTTCGGGGCATGTCCGTCCAGGTCACCGATGGTGAGCAGACACAGATAGATGGAGTCCCCTGTACGCTCGATGGCCCTGCGTTCCAACTGGAACAGGTCGTGGAATACAGGATATTCACAGTAAAAAGCCCCTCCTGAGGCTTCCTCCTTAAGCGTCTCCTGGATGGAATCCAGGTTTGTATTGATACCCTGCTCCTTGCTGCGGATGGATTTGTATAAATCCTTAAAATGGTCCGACGGAGAAATGGAGAATTCGTTATAAAACAGGTCCAGGGTATGGTTGTATTCTTCAATCGCCTGACTGGTGTGGCCGTCCCTGTAGAGGGAGTATACCAGGTGGTAGTGGAATTCTTCATCAAAAGGCTCTATCCCTACTGCTGTCTGGCAGATGGATGTTATTCTGGAAAAATCCTCCTTTTTAGTAAGCAGCTCTACCGTCTTATAAACCAGTTTCTGGTACAGGGAATGGTAGTATGTACTGATGGGGATAACCCAGGATTCATATTCGGATTTGGGAAGGAAATCACCTTTGTACAGTTCCAGCCCCTCAAGGCAAAGGTTAAGGGCCTCGTCCTCATCCATGTCATGGTTCAGGACCCTGGTACAGATGGACTCGAACTGGTCGATGTCCAGGACGGATAAATAGTCCTGGGTCCAGCAATAGGAACCTCTCTGCTGGACTAACAGCTTCTGGGGAGGAATTCCCAGGGGCTCTAACAGCTTGCGGCTGCGGAACATCAGGGTTTTAAGGGCACCGCCCGGGTTGACGCCGGGGTCGTCAGCCCATACGATGTTGATAAGTTCACCGGGGCTGATGGATTTCTTTTGGAATACCACCAGATATTCCAGAAGGCACCAGGGTTTTTTTGACTGGTTGCTGTTGTCGGTTATCTCTTTATCGCCAACCCTGAGGGAAAAACCGCCCAGGGTTTTTATATAAATAGTAGGTTTATCTTCCATAACGGATGCATTCATGTCTGCTCTCCTTTGCAAAACGGGGTCATTCTAAGATAAGTATACTAACCAGAGCCATAATTGTCCAGAAAAAAAATACATAAAAAAGCGGCCAGGTGTTCTTTTGTAACCGGATTGTAACCGGAGGCTGTTATAATGGTAACAGGTTTAATGGGATTACTATGTCAATTTATTAGAGAAAAGCAGGTGAATATATGTCGATTGCAAAAACAGGGACCCTACCGGATTCGTACAAATATGTAAATATAGCCATTGACAGCTTTGATGGCCGCCTGTTACAGGGAAGGCTCTACCATGACAGTCTGGAGGAGGAAATCCCCTTTGGCTGTATATCGGAGATGGCTATTTGTCTGGAAAAACTGTTTGATGAGCTCCGCTATCCCATGAAGAGTGTGGACCATAGGTCCTTTGTGGGAATAAAACATGGCAGTTCATCCTTGAGGTGTGGAGTGGAGGCAGGAAAGAAGCGGCTTCAGGGAAAACTGGCCGAGTTCTGCCTTCATGTGAAATACAGGTTTCATTCCACGTGGCAGGGTGATATAATGGACCTGAGAAACGGCGGCACCTATTCTTTTGAAAGTTTTTTGGATCTGATGGAGTATCTGGACCGTTCTCTCGGACACGGAAGTGATATTATGCACGGCCTGGGCAAGCGGATGTGCGAGGTGTCTGTGCGCAATTCCAGCCATTTCGTCCTGGGCGGGGACGTATCTCATCCGGCCGTGGCGGACCGCCGGGAATTTGCCAGTGAGTTTGAACTCAGGGATGAAGTGGAGCGTTTTCTTCTACCTCTTGCGGATGGCGGGGAGGAAGGAACCATTATCAGTCCCAGAAGCGTTTTGGTCAATGCAGGGGGCTTTGGCCCCATGACCTTTGTTATAAGGGTCATGTTCAGAAGGAACGCTACCTGGCAGGGAACCATCTGCTGGAAGGAAAAGCGCAGACAGATTAGTTTCCGCAGCTTCCTGGAGATGCTGCTTCTGATGCAGGAGGCAGTGGCTGACAGCGAAGGATGGAACGAAGAGCTCAAAGCGGCCTCCGGCCATATGGGATGACAGCAGGAAAGGACACATAATCATTTATGGATCAGAAAAAAGGAAAAAGCAGGATACGGGGCGTCATCATCCTGGTTTTACTGGCCGTGATGCTGGTAAGCGGTGCCATGAGCATCCACAGCTGGATAGAGGACAAGAGGACCAGGGAGGAATATGAGCGGCTGGCCGAACTGGCCAGGGAGACTACTGCGCAGCCGTCCACGGAAGCAGTGACAGAGCCCGGGACAGAGGAACCGGAGACAGAGCCCTATGTATCTCCCATCAATTTTGAAGAGCTGATGAAGGAGAATCCGGATACCATCGGATGGATCCGGGTGCCGGATACCAACATTGATTACCCCATTGTTCAGGGAGAGGACAACGATTTCTATCTGAATCATGATTTTTACGGCAAGGAGAATATTGCGGGGGCCATTTACCTGGATTTTGAGAGCCAGGGAGATTTTGTGGGACGCAATAATGTGCTGTACGGCCATAATATGAAGAACGGAAGCATGTTCAAGGACGTGAACCGGTACAAGGACGAGGCGTATTTTAAGGAGCACCAGTTTTTCAGCATCTATACCCCTGACCGGGAAATCAGGTTAAAGGCAGTGGCCGCCTACTACGGGGAGGCCCAGCCTATTGTGCGGAAGACCAGGTTCAAATCCCAGGAATCCTTTGACGCCTTTGTGCATGAGATGGTGAAGCCGTGCAGCTACGGCGTCGAGATTACATATCCGGCCAGGACCCTGTACACCCTGGTTACATGCAGCTACGAAATCAACGATGCCAGAACCTTCCTGTTTGCCGTGGAGGTGGATGAGGACGGAAACCAAATCCAGCCTGATGATGTATTCTTACAGCGCATGGATGATCTGATGGGTGACAAGGCACAGGAGACAGCCGGGGAAACCGTTCAGGAAACAGCGGACAGGGCAAAGGAAAGCCAATAGCAGGAAATGATTATATATGACAGCCATGAATTCCCAGTTAAAGGATTTATGGCTGTTTTTACAATTATTTATACCTTTTTCCTGCATAAAAAAACGTATTTGGGTATTGGAAAACAGAACGAGTTATGTTATACTTAGCACGTTAGGCGCATATATGCTTAAGAAAGTAAAGTGCGCCATGTTTAATAGGGCAAGGTTTTAGCTGTTTGGGATTGCCGGTCATCAGATGACAGTGGAGTCATACCTGTGAGGATGGGTGTGGCTTTTTTCTTAGACAGTAAAGCCTGGAATATTTTTAAGAGGAGAGATTATTATGAAAATGAGTGCAAAGAAAGTTTTAGGCCTGGTTCTGGCCGGCGTCCTTGCTGCCGGTTCTTTGACAGCATGCGGCGGAGGCGGCACAGCGGCAACAACAGCAGACACAAAGGCAGAGACAACAACCGC
>PPYE01759608.1_pt1 | contig 10512 bp, 8 predicted proteins | sample 1559881 | NCBI WGS metagenome assembly PPYE01 (sample SAMN08240022, study PRJNA423297) | Human gut metagenome, whole genome shotgun sequencing project.
CCAGAATGTAGAAGCCGTAAGGGAAAGCCTTGCTCAGGAGGGAATTCGGCTGGTAGCCCAGCATACGGGCCGGAATTACGGCAGGACCATACTATTTTATGCAGAAAACGGAAGGCTGGAAGTGAATACGGTCAGGCATTCAGCCATCGTATTGTAAAGCCGGGAGGGGAAATAATGTCCATGGATGAAAAACAGACAATACTAATTGTGGATGACAGTCTTTTGATTTGTGAACAAATCAAGGCAGCGCTGAAGGAGGAGAGTATCATAATCTGCGAGGCTCACAGCGGCACGGAGGCTCAGGAACAGCTGAGACAGTGCCAGCCGGATTTGATCCTTTTGGATGTGGTCCTGCCGGATGCCGATGGATATGAGCTGTATCAAACATTACAGGACATAGACCATAAAAATGCCGTCATTATTTTTCTGACATCCAGGTCCAGCGATGAGGATGTGGTAAAAGGCTTTTCTATGGGGGCATGTGATTATATCAAGAAACCCTTTGTGAAAAAAGAGCTCCAGTCCAGAATCCGTGCGCACCTGATACAGAAAAAGCAGAGGGACGACCTGGACCGCCAGAACAGGGAGCTTCGCAATAATATGGAGAAGCTTAACTACATGGCCTACAGGGACGGGCTTACGGGTCTGTATAACCGCCGGTATGTGGTGGGAGATTTAATGGAGGATATGCGTTCCTGCGGTCAGGATGAGGTAAAAACCGTATTTATCATGGCGGATATCGACGACTTCAAGCAGGTGAACGATACATACGGCCATGACGCAGGGGACATGGCGCTTGTATGCATTGCCAATATCCTGGAATCAAACTGCCGCAGACACAGAGTGGTCCGGTGGGGCGGTGAGGAGTTTCTTCTGATTCTTTTTAATGTGACTAAGGACGAGGCATATGAACTCAGTGAAAAGGTGCGCCGGCAGGTGGAGCAATTTGTGATACCTTACGGCGATAAGGGCTTTTCCTGTACCATGACGCTGGGACTTCACATCTTCCATGAGCAGGAAGGGCTGGAGGAAGGGATTGGCTGTGCGGACAAGGCGCTATATTATGGCAAACGGCATGGCAAGAACCAGAGCGTGTGGTACGGGGAGCAGTAATGGACGGAGCGTATTATGGGATATTTTGAGTCAGATGCCCTGGAGATGCTGGAAGTATACCTGTTGGAGACCAGGCAGTTAAACGGCCAGCTGGCAGAGATACTTTTAGAGGCTGAGAGAGAGGGCAGATTTAGCGAAAGCAGTATTCACAGTATTTTCAGGGTCATGCATACCATCAAGAGTTCCTCCGCCATGATGGGCATTAACGGCCTGTCTTCCCTGGCCCATAAGCTGGAAGATTTGTTTTCCTACTACAGGGAAAATATGGACAAGCTGGAGCATCCAAAACCGGAACTATTTGACCTTTTGTTTGCTGCCTCTGATTTTATTACCCAGGAGCTGGAACAGATGGACAGGGAGGATTATGAGCCCGGGGATACGTCTGTGCTTGAACAGATGACGGATGACTTTCTGGGGCATGTCAGCAGGGAAGAAGAGACGGACAGCGGGAAGGACGGGAATAAGCCGGGGGAGGAAGATGGCAGAGAGGAACTGCCTGTCATTCCTGAACTATTTGTCTCCAAAAGCGGAACCGTAGTCAACGTGACACTGGAGGAAGGATGCCGCATGGAAAATATCCGTGCTTTCATGCTGGTGCGCTCCATTACCGGCCTCTGCACCCTGGTGGAGACTTATCCGGAAAACCTGGAGAAACAGGGTGAAAGCGCACAGTACATCGAAGGCCATGGTGTGTTCATCCGTTTTGAGAGCAGCGATAAGGAGAAGGTGCTGGAGACCCTGAGGAAGGGTCTTTTTGTGGCACAGTGCAGGGTATTGGCCGACAGCCGGCCTCAGGATGGAGCTCTCCGGAAAGCGGCGCCTGAGCGGGAGAATACAGATACCAGGGAAGGCGAATTCATGGAGGTGCGGACAGAGCGTCTGGACCATCTGCAAAACCTGGCTTCAGAGCTTCTGCTTCAGATGCAGGTGCTGGAAAATGAACTTAAACGGAGTGGGATGGAGGATTTAGAGAGCGGACTGGGCCATCAGATTAGCCTTTTGGCGGGACAGATTGAGCGGTCCGTGATGGAGATGCGTCTTGTGCCTGTGTCCAGAATTGTGCCAAAGCTTAAGAGGGCGCTGCGAGATATTTGCCGTGACCAGAAAAAAGAGGCTGATCTGGTGGTCAGATGTTCGGACGTGGAAGCGGATAAGAGTGTGGTGGACTATGTATCAGAGGCATTGCTGCATATTCTGCGCAATGCTGTGGACCATGGAATCGAATCCCCGGAGGAACGGCTGGCTGCCGGTAAGGACAGGAGGGGAAAGATAATCTTTTCGGCTGATAATGTGGCCGGGGAGCTTAGAATGACCATCAGCGACGACGGAAAAGGAATCGACGAGGAACGTGTCAGGGAGCGGGCCAGGCAAAAGGGGCTGTTTGCCGGCTCGGACGATGAGTACGATTCCCGGAAAATCAGGGAGTTTATCCTTTCTCCCGGCTTTTCCACCAATGAAACAGTTACCGAATATTCCGGCAGGGGCGTGGGTCTGGATGTGGTAAAAAACATCATGGAGGACGTGGGAGGAAATCTTTCCATCCACAGTACCATTGGACAGGGAAGCGCCTTTTCCATATCCGTTCCCCTGAATCTGGCTTCCATTGAGTGTGTGCGTTTCCGTGTGGGGCAATACCGTTTTTCCATACCGGCCCGGCATGTATATCATTTTCTGGAGTATGAGTCCTTTGGGGGACAGATTCGTGAAATTAACGGACGGGATTATATCCTGTATGAAGACCGGATGGTGCCTCTTATTAATCTCCGCAGGTTCTATTCCCTGAAAGGGGAGATTCCGGAGCGGGCCATTCTGGTATATGTGAAGGGTGCGGAGAAGGAGGGCTGCTTTCTCATAGATTCCATCTATGAACAGAAGCGCATTGTGGTGAAGAATCTTCCTGCGCTTTTGGGAGCGGGATTCCGTTCCAGGACAGGTATCTGCGGCTGCAGCATCATGGGCAGCGGCCGTATCTGCGCGGCGCTGGATACGGAAATCATCATAAGCAGATATGAGAAGGAGGGAAGGTATGGCGGATGAGGCGTTAAAGGAAGTGCTCTGCATTCCGGGAAAGCGCAGGAATTACGCGGTTGAGTTTCCCTATGTGGAGGAAATCTGCAAGGATGTAATGATTTCCCTGATGCCGTGCCTTCCGGAACATTTTGCTGGTGTGTGCAACTATAAGGGGAGCATCGTGCCGGTGGTCTGCCAGGAAGGCCCTGCGCCCGGCAGGGAAGAGGCGGACGCCAGGCAGATGGTACTGGTCCTACGCCATCAGAGATATTATCTGGGTATCCTTTTGTATCAGGAACCTTATCTGACCCAGATGAGCAGGGATGAACAAATCAGGGGGCCGGAACAGCAGGAAACAGGTTTATGGGCTGAAAAAGCATATTTCATGTGGAATGACAGCCTTTATTCCCTGATAGATGTGGAAAAGACACTGGAAAAACTGGTCATTTTTGAATAAAACCCAAACCGGAGCCGGGAAATAAACAATTCCTTCCAGCTCCGGTCCTTTTATTTACAGCGGATAGATATTCAGCCGCAGAATTTTGCCGTCTTCATCCACCCTGGAAAGGAATGCGGTTACAGGAACCACATGTTCGTTGTAGGTGATGAAATACCATACCGTATTGCCGTCCAAATATTTTACGCTGTGTATGGGAAAGGGACCTCCGTTAAAGCCGAATTTGTGGTGGAACATCATTTCCACTGCCATTCTGCCTTCCAGGTGGAGGGTGTCCATACCTGCCTTAATGAGAGACGAGTCATGAAGCACTCCGTATTCGTTGAACAAATCCGCCAGGGCCGCTTCGTCGCCTCTTTGCATACAGTCAATATAGCTTTCCAGAATTGTCATATCCATATCCTCCATTTTCATTTAGAAACGTTCGGACCGGAGCAGCGCGTCGATGCCGCCGTCCACGAACAGTATGACCCCGTTGATGCCGCTGGCCATGGGTGATGCCAGAAAGGTGATGCCGTTGGCAATCTCTTCCGCGTCAAGGAATTCCTTGCGTCCATAGCGGGTGGGAATAGGAATCAGCAGCGCGGATTCCATCTGGGCATCGGTCATGTTCTGGGTCATGGGCGTAGTGGTGTTGCCGGGAGCCACGGAATTAATACGCAGTCCGTCCACTGCCCATGACGGTGAAACCCGGCGGACCCACCGCGCCAGGGCATGCTTGGAGGAGCTGTAACAGGATGCGGCCTGGGTACGGGGAATGTCCTTTACAAATTCCAGAACGCGTTCTTCATCCATAACGTTGGACAGCATATCCACCCAGTCCATGCGCACTGTCATGTTGGTTATGGAGTTGGAGGAGGTCACCACACAGTTGCCCTTCTTTTTCTTTAACAGGGGACGCAGTGCCTCGGCAATCTTGACGCTGGCAAAGAAATTCAGCGCAAATATTATCTGGGGCGGCGCCGTGGGACCCACGCCGGCGTTGCATATCAGTACATCAATGCCGTCGGGATAGCGGCGGAACACCTCGTCAATGGCTCCCTGGCGTCCCTGAGGGGCGGACAGATCGGCCAGGTAGTCGCCTCCTTTAAAATCAATGTTAAACACTTCATGGCCCTGGGACAGGAGCAGTTTGCGGGTGGCGGCTCCTATGCCCGTGGTGCCGCCTGTAATCACATATGTACTCAATGTAGTTCCTCCCTTTTAATTGAGAATAATTTGTCAAATACGGATAATTCCAAATAAAAATTTATTACAACCATATCATGGGTAAATTGCTTTGTCAATTTAAATAAATAAATAACAATATCACACAATTTTTCAGGAGAAAATGTCTGTAGGAACGGCAGTTTTATTCCAATGCAGGGTATACCGCTTCCTGCGGCTGGACAGCTGGATTAGACAGTTTATCACCCGTTGAACAATGTGTTTAGGAATGTTACAATAAGACTTTAGATATTCTTTTGTTTTTTATGAAGGTTAAATTTTGTTTTAGTTGTTAGTATAAAGAGCGTAAGGAGGAAATGAACATGAATGGGGACCGGATTTTACTGGTAGAGGATGACAAAGAGATACGGGAAGGCGTGGAAATATTCTTAAAAAGCCAGGGATACGCAGTATTCCAGGCAGCAGACGGAGTGGAAGGCCTCAGGGTGCTGGAGGAAAGAGAGATTGATCTGGCCATTGTGGATGTGATGATGCCGCGTATGGACGGTATTACCATGACTGCAAAACTCCGTGAAAAATATGACTTTCCTGTTATATTCCTGTCAGCCAAGTCAGAGGAAGTGGATAAGATACTGGGCCTGAATATGGGAGCGGACGATTACATCACAAAGCCCTTTACCCCAATGGAGCTTATGGCCAGGGTCAATTCACAGCTGCGGCGTTACCACCGGTTTCTGGACCGTCTGAATTCAAAGCAGACAGAGAATCCAAAGGTTCACAGGCTGGGAGGCCTGGAGGTCAACGAGGAGACGGTAGAGGTGACCGTGGATGACAAATCGGTCAAGGTAACCCCTATCGAGTTCAAAATCCTTCTTTTATTGATACAGAACCCGGGGCGTGTATTTCCCGCAGAGGAAATCTACGAACGGGTGTGGAACGAAAGGGCAGTGAATACGGATACGGTCATGGTACACATACGTAACCTGAGGGAAAAGATTGAAGTGAATCCCAGGGAGCCCAAATATGTAAAGGTGGTGTGGGGAGTTGGATACAAAATTGAAAAACAGCCATAGGCTGGGAATATTGATTATCATTCTGGCATTGCTTTTGGCATCAGCCGGAACCATAGGGTTATATCCCTATATGAAAACAAAGGCGGAGAGCTACCACAACAGGAGGTCCGTCCGCCAGGTCGAGGAGAGCAGTAATTTTGGAAACCTGGCAACCCAGGTTATGAATTTCAGTTATGAAATCTGGCATCAGAAAATGCAGGAAGATACGGGACGGCGTCTGACCTATGCCCAGACATTCCTGCCGGGGCTGGAGGAAAAGATCCGCCAGCAGCAGCCGGAAGACGAAGCTGCGGTACAGACAGAGGATGGAGAAGATGGGGAACAGATCATGGTCTACGACAGTGGGGATCCCTATGACATTTATTATTACCAGTCCATGCAGCAGACCATTGACAGCGCGGGAAGCGAATGGGAAAGCCTCTACAGGCAGTATTATTCCAGCCTGTCCTATGGGGTCTGTGAGCAGGATGGAACCTATGGACGCAGCAATGTGACGGATCCAAAGACATTTTTCCAGGAACCCCTGAAGGATGACCAGATTCAGTTCACCATAAACTTTAATTCAAACGGCATACTGAAGGTTCTGGACATAAAGGGAAACAGGGATGACGATATTACGCGCATCAAGGAGTCATTGACCAGGTTTGAATTCTACGATCCCCTGGAGGTAAGACTGGACGAGAACTACCGCTACAGCGGCGTGGAATTCCAGGGACCCAAGGACATGACCGTGGTGTTTCGGTGCAGTCCGTCCCAGATGTTCGGCTATACGGATGCCAGGTATAACAGCGCGGATCAGCAGCTTACCATCCGGGATTACCGTTTCAGCAACGGCTATTTTGCCATAGGCGCATCTGTACTGGGACTTTTGACCGTGCTGGCCCTGGCTTTGCCGGCTGTGAAACGGTTTGAGATTGGAAAGAGCGCGCTGTGCAGGCTTTCATTTGAACCCCTGAGCTGTATCGGAGTGGCCTGGCTGGGTATTATTGGTGAGGGAACCATACCCATGGCTCTGATTGCTTCTACCATGGACGGCAGCTTAAAGAGCGAACTTATGAGAGCGGAATTTCTTCCCTGGTCCGCGGATGTGATGGCAGTGGTCATTAATCTGGCGTTCTGGATGGTGAGCTACGGAATGTTTTACTGGGGAATTACCTGTTACAGGGCTATCTTTTCCCTGGGACCCTGGCGCTATTTCAAGGAGCGCACATGGCTGGGACGTTTCCTGCGCTTCATCAAGCGCTGGACATTAAATGCCCTCAATGTCTTTAACGAGACGGACTGGGAGCGCCGTTCCACCAAGATTATAGGCAAGGCCATTATTGCTAATTTTGTTATACTGACCATTATCTCCTGTCTCTGGTTCTGGGGAATCGGAGCACTGGTAATTTACTCCCTGGTTCTGTTTTTCCTATTGCAGAAATATTGGGGGCAGATGCAGCAAAAATATAATACGCTGTTAAAGAGTATCAATGAGATAGCAGAGGGAAACCTGGATGTGGAGATTCAGGAGGATCTGGGAATCTTCAACCCGTTTAAGGAACAGCTGAGCCGGATTCAGGAGGGCTTTAAGAAAGCAGTGGCCCAGGAGGTGAAAAGCGAGAGGACCAAGTCGGAATTGATTACCAATGTATCCCATGACTTAAAGACACCTCTTACGGCTATCATCACTTACGTAAATCTGTTAAAGCAGGAGAATGTGACAGCGGAGGAGAGAAAGTCCTATGTCCGGGTGCTGGACCAGAAATCCATGCGTCTGAAGGTGCTTATAGAGGACCTGTTTGAGGTCAGCAAGGCCAGCAGCGGTACGGTCAGCCTTCACCAGGAGGACGTGGATATCGTGAGCCTTTTAAAGCAGGTGCGGTTTGAACTGTCAGATAAGATTGCGGCAAGCGGCATTGAGTTCCGTTACAATCTGCCTGAGGAGAAAATCCTTCTTTATCTGGACAGCCAGAAAACCTACCGTGTATTTGAAAACCTGCTGGTGAATATAACAAAGTACGGAATGCCGGGCACGCGGGCCTATATCCAGGTGGTCAGGGAAGATGACGGCCATGTACTGATAACCATGCGCAACATTTCAGCCAGGGAACTGGAGGTATCTCCTGAGGAGCTGACAGAACGGTTTGTCCGCGGGGATACATCACGCAACACAGAGGGTTCAGGACTGGGGCTTGCCATTGCCAGAAGCTTTGTGGAGGTCCAGGGCGGTACCATGAAGCTGGAAGTGGAGGATGATTTGTTCCGCGTATCCATCCGCTGGAAGATGGAGGAAACAGGCGGAGCCGGACAGGAGCCTGGGAGGGATCCTGAGAGGGAGCCTGTGCGGGAAGAACGGGAAACTGCGGCTGTGCCGGCAGAAGCGGGAGAACTGGATATGTCATGTATGCCTAATATGCCGGAAATACCGGAAATGCCGGGAGCAGCAGGTGCGCCGGGAAAGACGGCAGCAGATGTGCAGAAAGGGAATGTGAGAGCGTCTGCGGGAGCGGAAGCAGACCATGACATTGACATATCCGCAGGCACATTTGACATGGAAGGCGTGGTTTGGGGCGCTAAGGAGGCCCGGGAAGGTAAGAAGGACAGAGAAGAATAGAAGTAAAAAGAAACACCTCATAGAAATCCCCTGTATCCATATCACAGGTTGTTCTATGAGGTGTTTCTGCTATACTAATTTAAAATATCCGCCATGGGGCACAAAGGATTTATGGTTGGATATTATCCGAATCCGGATTAGGATTGAGGGCCTTCTGCCCGCTTCCAAGGATAATATCAGGGGCGCCGGTCAGGTTCACGTTCCGGTTGACCTTGGCGTCATATGTATCCGCCTTCATGATTTCTGCCAGGTCCACGCCGGTGGTTTCCTTCATGGATTCAAAGAGCTTTGCCATGACTACAGGCACGTTGCCGGCAATGGCCCCTATGCCGTTATCCGAATCATTGCCGCCTCCGATAATCGTAATCTTGTCAATCTGTGACAGAGGCTCTGCAATTTTTCCGGCGATGTCAGGAAGCACCTGAATCATCATCTCAGCCATGGCCGCCTTATTATACTTCTGGTAAGCCTCGGCTTTTTTCTCCATACCTTCTGCCTCAGCCAGTGCCTTGGCACGGATAGCGGCAGCCTCAGCCTCGCCCTTGGCCCTGATACCTTCTGCCTCCTGGACCATGGAATACTTCTGTGCCTCAGCAATGGCCTTCTGCGCCTCAGCGTCTTTTTCACGCTCGTACTGTTCCGCGTCAGCCTGGGCTTTTTTGGCCAGGGCCTCCTGCTCCTGCTCGTACTTCTTGGCTTCGGCCTCGCGCTGGCGTTTGGTCAGGCCGGCATCGGCAGCCTGTTCAATGGCATACCGGTCCGCATCTGCTTTTTTGTTGATCTCAGCTTCCAGTGCCTGCTGCTGTACCAGTACTTCCTGTTTACGCAGTTCGGCCTCGCGTTCAGCCCTGGCAATCTGGGCGTTGACCGTGGCGGTCTGGATGGTTTTCTGCTGTTCCTGTTTCTGAATCTCGTAGGCAGCGTCGGCCTCGGCTTTTTTTGTATCGGACGCCTTCTGCAGTTCGGCCTTCTTGATGGCCAGCTCGTTGTTCTTCTGGGCTATCTCGGTCTCGGCAGCCACCCTTGCGTCATTGGCGGCATTGTCCGCAGCAGCCTGGGCAATGGCAATATCACGTTCTGCCTCTGCCTTGGCAATGGATGCGTCCTTGCGGATTTTGGAGGTGTTATCCATACCAAGATCCTGGATGAGTCCGTGTTCATCCGTCACGTTCTGGATGTTGCAGGAAAGGATGTCAATACCCAGCTTCTCCATGTCCTTGGAGGCCTTAATCATAACCTGGTCAGAGAAGGAATCGCGGTCCGTGTTAATGGCCCTCAGCGTAAGTGTACCGATAATCTCACGCATGTTGCCCTGAAGGGAGTCCTGCAGGTCGGCGGCAATGTTTGCCGGCTCTTTGTTCAGGAAGTTCCTCATAGCCAGCTTCATCCGTTCGTCGTCGTCAGCCACCCGTATTTTGGCTACCGCATCCACCATAACATTGATGAAATCGTTGGTTGGGATGTATTCATCGGTCTTGATGTCCACTGTAATCTGTCCAAGGTACAGTTTATCCAGCTGTTCAAAAAACGGGATTTTGATGCCTGCCCGTCCTATGAGCACTCTTGGCTGCTTGCGCAGGCCGGATATGATGTATGCGTGGTCCGGCGGCGCCTTGACGTATCCCTGGGTAATGATGATGATGACCAGAATGACCGGGACAATAAATCCCAGTGAGGTGAGAATAAAGTCTAAATCGAACATAAGGACTCCTTTCTGCATATGAAAATTTTTTGTATTTGATAGGTACTATTGTAACATATGCTGGAAAATTAAGGAATAGAGGTTCTGAAAATCGACAGAATTTGTAGGATAATATTAATAAATTTTCTGATATATAAAGACAGAATAAATAAGTGTTGGGCTGTTATTGAGATTGTTAAATATTAGATTGTATATTGACAAGTACAATGGCCTTGTGATATTATGGAAAAAATACAAAAAAAGTTAGAATATACAAAAATTTTTAGGCATATTAATTTTTACCTGAATTCAAGACAGGAGGATGCGGTATGAAAATCAAAAGCGTACGCGGTCATTTACGATACCGCAGACGAGATAATTTTAAAAAGTCAGTAAAAGTTATACAGGGTCTTTT
>PPYE01209252.1_pt1 | contig 10510 bp, 5 predicted proteins | sample 1559881 | NCBI WGS metagenome assembly PPYE01 (sample SAMN08240022, study PRJNA423297) | Human gut metagenome, whole genome shotgun sequencing project.
CTTATGCGGGAGGGGCAGTAATGGCAATCACAAAGATTTTGCCGGTGCGCGGGCAGCTGAAAGGCTGCTTGGATTACGCCGCCAATCCGCAAAAGACGGAGTATCTGAACACCGCAGATATGCAGCGGCTGATGAACTACACGCCGAACGGCGATAAAACCGAGCATCAGCTCTATGTTTCCGGCTTTAATTGCGACCCGCAAAACGCCTATTATCTTATGCAGGCAACAAAGCGGCGTTGGAGCAAGCCGTTGGACAGCGGCAATGTGGGCTACCATATTATTCAGAGCTTCAAGCCCAGCGAGGCAACACCCGATCAGGTACACAAAATCGGCTGCGAATTCGCCCGGCGGTTTCTGGCTGACCGTTTTGAGTGCACCGTCAGTACCCATCTGGACAAGGGACATCTGCACAACCATATTGTCGTAAACTCGGTTTCGTTTATGGACGGACGGATGTTCCGCAATGATTTTACTACTTACTACAAGGGGATCCGAGCCGTTTTCGATGAACTGTGCCGCGAAAATTGACTGTCTGTTGTGGAAACAGACGGACACGGGAAATCCTACGGCGAGTGGAAACACGAAAAAGAAGGCACACCCACGCTGCGCGGCATGGTGAAAACCGATGTGGAAATGGCAATGACCGCCGCGGACAGCTTTGCCGGATTTGTTGCGGAGTTGCAGAAAAAGGGGTATGCGGTGAAATACGGATCCAAAGCTGCGCATATGACCGTGCGCCACAAGGAAGCGCAGAAGAATATCCGGTTGGACAAAATCAGCCCCCACTTCAGCGAAGATTCGCTGCGGAGGTACTTCCGGGAACTGCAAACACTTCCGCCTGAAATGCAGCAGGAATATAAGCAGCAAACAGCACCGGAGCCACCACGCCGGAAGCCGAAAGAGCAGCCTATGCCTGTTCGCCGCCGCGCACGGTGTCGCGGCAGATGGAACCGCAGTTGCCGCAAAATTACCGGGTTTATGGCTTGCTATTATCGCTACTGTGCATTGCTGAGAAAAGCATATAAAGGCAAAGTCGGCAAGCGGTGCTATTACCTGCTGCGCGATGATTTCTTGAAGTACAATCGCTATCGGCGGCAATGCGATCTTTTGTGGGAACGGCAAATCACAACGCTTGACGAACTGCTGACTTACAAAGAAAATCTGCAAGCTGAATATAACACTCTTACAGCGCAGCGTAAGGCGCTCTATCGCAGAAAGAGTAAAACTACCCCTGCCGATTATTCGGAGCAAATACAGACGCTTACAGCCCGCATCAGAGAGCTGCGGCGGGAGATTACCACCTGTGCTGACATTGAGATGGACTGCGGGATGGTGCAGGATAAGGTGCAAAGGGCAAAGCAACCGGAAAAAGCTGAATTACGGGTCGCAGAGAACACGCATTACAACCATGTATGCGCATACGGCAGCCAACATTAACGAGAAAAGGGGAATGTACTGTAAAGCGCCAAATTTTTCTTGGGGTTACCGGTTTTTTGTGCTATAATTATAAAAAGCAATATTCAGCTGAAATTGTGGAGTGTTTAGGCAATGGAAAATCTTGATAAACTGGTAAATGAACTGCGCAAACTTCCAACAGAAACACAGTGGTTGGAGTTTAAACACAATAATTATACTCCGGACATGATTGGTAAGGATATAAGCGCCCTTGCCAACAGTGCTTCTCTTTACGAAAAAAGTTGCGCCTATATGCTTTGGGGAATTGATGACGAAACACACGAAATTGTTGGAACAGATTATGACCTCCAGACCCTGAAAAAAGGAAATCAGGAGTTGGAAAACTGGCTTCGTTCTCTTTTGAGCAAGAATGCCGATTTTGAATTTCACACGGTTCAAATGGCAGAGGAAAAGCGTGTAGGTGTATTGATTATCTATAAAGCAACAAATCAAACAGTAATGTTTGATAAAGTTGACTATATTCGCGTTGGAAGTTATACAAAACGATTGAGTGAATATCCTGCAATGCAAGCTCAATTGTGGGACAAAATTCGAAACTCTCGATTTGAAGAACGCTATGCAAAGCAAGATTTAAGGTTGGAAGATGCCCTGCGAATGTTGGACTACTCTGTCTATTTCGATAACTGCGGAATCATTCAGCCGACAGATTTTGCGGGCGTAGCACACTATATGCAGCAAGATGAAATTGTTGTAAGGCAGGACAACGGTCTTTATGCCATAACAAATCTTGGCGCAATTCTTTTTGCAAAACACTTGTCAGAGTTCCCAAGACTATCAAGAAAAGCCGTTCGGATAGTTCAGTATGAGGGAAACAACCGGCTTTCGATGCTTAAGGAAAATATCGGTAACAAGGGATATGCAGTTGGGTTTGAGGGCTTAATGAAATTTGTTGAAGCTTTAATTCCAACGCAGGAACCCATTGTAGGCGCACTGAGAGAAAACAGATCTGCATATCCTATCTTAGCAATTCGTGAGGCGGTTGCCAATGCGTTAATTCATCAGGATTTCTCAATTTCTGGTACAGGCCCTGTTATCGAAATTTTTGAAAAAAGAATAGAGATTACGAATTCGGGAACACCACTTGTTGATGTAAGGCGTATTATTGATAATCCGTGGTGTTATTCTCGGAAATCCCGTTTTCAGCAATATCTATGGAGGATAAGCTTTGGGCGTGCTACCTTCATGCTTGTATTCGACAAGTTGAGGGAGAGCAGCTTACAAACAGTTCCTTAAGAGAGCGATTCGGGTTAAAAAATTCCTCGGCGGGAAGCATTTCAAGACTTATCAAAGAAGCCGTTTCAATGAAACTTATTAAACCCCTTGATTCGTCAACAGCACCTCGCTATATGAAGTATATTCCTATTTGGGCTTGATTTAACTTGCCGGCAACTTGCTTAAATCAGAGGAATGACTGTGGCCTTCGAAACGATTTCAAAAGATCATCGTATCAACGACAAAAAGCGAACTGCCAAAAAGAAAAGCTTGCTGCTTTTAACTTGCCTGTAACTTGCTGAGTGATAGCGTGACGGAAAATCATATCACCTGCTTAATCAAAAGAAGCGCTTACCTTAATCTGCAAAAGCCTAAGGTAAGTGCTTCTTTTTTAAATATGTCTGTCGGTCGGGTTCATTTCTTCAGAAGAGTAAAAGCGAATCACAATCAGCAGAAGTGAATTGACAACGGTTTCTCAAATAATTTGTGAACTATTATTTTACATGGGAATAACCACGGCTTATTTATTCATCAAGTTTCCAAACATCCGATGGCATTGAGGGCACCGGCAAAATCTTTTTTTGCTCTTCGGATTTTTCCTTGATAATTCAGAACCGATGTGAGAATTTCTTTGCAATCATCGTCACTTAATATAGCGGTGATTTCAAGTTTGATACGAGCACGTGAAGTACCGACATAGAAAATCAGAACATTTTCTTGTTCAAAAGTTGCCTTATCAACATCAAGCAAAATTACGACATCGGCTTCAAGCCCCTTGAACTTCCGACATGTAGTGAACAAATATTTGTTGCGATATCTTCCGTTATTAACGGAGTCGCTCAAGATACTCGTCGCTTCTGTTTTGCATGTCAAAAGAACAACATCTCGATACCCATCAGCTGCAAGATTATCAATTATTGAATCGATCCGTTCTCTTTCGTTCTGAACTGAATCACAAAAGTGAATTCTTGCCGGTGCACCTTTTACTGTACCCTCGAACACTTTCGGTTTACGCTCGGTTATGGGGCGCAAGGAGGTTACGGCAATATTTTCCGTATTCCGGCAATTTCGATACAGTGTCAGTCGGCAATCCAAATCGCCTATAAATTTGGGCATCTCCTTTGCTTGTATCAATTGCAACCGATCATAAAAGACATAAAACGTTCCGCCCTGATCCAAGCCGACAATTATGTCATGGATAAGTTGAATAATATCGGTTTCTTCTATTGCTTCGATTCCGAAATCCTGCCCCTCATCAATAATAACATGCTTATATGGGAAGGAGTCCGATATATAGTAATCTTCAAGCTTTTCTCGGAGTTCGTCATAGTTTGGTTTTACCGTATTGCAAATTTTGCAGGCAAACCCGGCAATGGTGTAATAACTAACGAGGTCTCTTGCATAGTTTTCTTCCAAGAAATCTTTTAATTGTGCATTAAAACATAGGAAAAGCACCCGTTCTCCGGCGGCTGCATGTCTGCGGGCTTTCTCAACCGCAATCATAGTTTTACCTGTTCCAGCAGCCCCGTTAACCGCGGCTGTCAGCTGTTCATCGAGAAAATCCAAAATGCCGGCCTGTTCGTCCAGAAGTCGGTGAAAAACAATTTTCTTTAAGTCGGCTTCAAAAGATGCTGATGGGAACACATTGAACTGTGGGCAGAAAATTTCCCGAACCAGACGTTTGCATTCAATTTCGCTCAGCTTGGTTTCAACACTACTTGGCAAATGCAGCGCATAAATCCTATCAATAAACTCTTTAGGGTCAGCCAACGCTTCTTTGGTCAATACAAGAGTTTTATCCCCCTCCGATGGCAGGGTCATGTTTCTCAGGCGGTCGTTGGTCACAGACGGAAACCATACGGCATGAAAAAACTTGCATTTCTCCAAAACAAATGCCATGTTGCCGTCAGAGATATATCTCATCAGCTTGTATTTGTTTGCGCTCGCCTGATTAAATGGTCCGCCGTTATGCATCGGAATACCGCTGCCATAAAGCCAGCAGCCATTTTCATACCGCACTTGCCCTGCCTTGGCCTCTAAGCAAATTACGCCTTTGGTCCGATTAAAAATGACAAAATCCGTTTCGCTCTCGCGGAAAGTGCCATCTCTTGTATCAGTGATCCGGAAAGAGTGAAAGACATAATAATCTTCAGGAAGAAGGGCTAATGCGTTGAATATTAGTCCTTCCTGACTTGCCGGGTCAAAGTTCCGAGGCTTCTCCGGAATCATTATTGCCATATTATTGTTCCTTTAACACATCAAGTATTTTTCTGACAGTAACCGTATCGTCGGCGCAGTAAATGCATCGAATGTCACTGTTTTTCGCTGCCGCATAACATTCCTCATTGTCCGAAGTGAAGAGTGCGACTTGTGACTCCTTCCAAAAAAGGTCACACTTTTGCATCTCTTCGTTTCCGCCTACTTGAAACATGCAGTCTCTGTATGGCTTTTCCTTTTGTGAAAACAAATCGCTGTTGCTTTCCAACTCGGAAAGCAATACTTTTTCTTTCGTATCGACAGCCCAAGTCCTAAGGCTATTCCATATTTCGGCATAGACAGAGTCTCTTAAATCTGTCCCATAATCTGTAACGATAACATGTACGCTGCTTTTCAGGCTTACATCAGTGGTGACCTTGGAAATACTGTTATCCTTCCAGGATGCCGTGCCATATAATTGTCTGCTGTAGAACCCAATTTCACGATTTTCATAAGTGCCGACAATGGTTCCTCTGTCCAAGAAAATGTTGAACTCTTCACAACTCGTTTCCGGAATCAGGCAACACGAATAACAGGCAGATAAGTTGAGAGAATCGCGTCCCTGACCCATGCTGAGACTGCAAACGGGGTCATTGGAACAAGTCATTGCTTCTTCCATTGCCTTTTTGAATATACCCGGGAATGTGTCAGCACAACCTTGTCGCACCAAACCTCCCATAGTGCCTTCCGAATCTCCGCTTGCGGTATAAATGAAGATTCCTGACATCTGCTTCCCTTCCGAAATTTCGCTGCAATACAGGCGTTCTTTCAATGAGGCGATACTGTACCCGCACTCAAAACTCAGCTGTTTAATCAAGGTATGTGAAATTGTGTGCAGAAGAAGAAATTTTGCAGTCACTTTTCGCGGCTTGGATTGCCCTATAAATGATTTTCGATAATTCTCATTCAGAACATCAACTCTGTGCTGAATTTCAGGGTTGTCCTTTTGCCATTCAGAAATTGCATTTTCATCAAATTCTATAAAAATGCCTTCACCGCGAACCTCATAAGCAGGATACCAATTTGTGTCTTGTTGCTTGACAGGAACAACGTACTCCGAAGAGCTTTCACCCATATTAGCGTCTACAGGTTTAAGCCTTGAAAATCCAACAAGAGCCTGTACTTCCCGGACTTTGTGTATCAAAGAGATGCTTTTTATGAACGGAATTGCATAATTTGAAATCTCCGTTCCCTCGCGCAGAAAGTCACCGTAATCATCGGTTGACATCGACACTTCACCGCTGAGTGCTTCGTATTCTTCTGCCCGATATTTTACACTTGTTGTAAGGTATTCATCTTCGCCAGTCGGAACAATCCATTTTCTTTCCAATATCGGCTGTACCTTTTCCGTTGTTATGCCTTTTTCTATTGCTATCTTCTTTGCGTAGTCTCTTATTGTACTCTGAATCAACATCGGCAACAATTCTTTAGGGACATTCCGCTTGTAACCAGCAATAATATTTTTACAATCCGCGAAAGCCGCACTATCCTCAATTTTCTTTGTAATCAGACTTGAGTACGGCGGAATGACAAGTGAGCTGACTGTGATCGGAAAGTAAACGGAAGAACTGCCCCTTTGTAACACTTTCGGATATGCTCCGCACCTATCTTTAGTATGCTTCCATGGGTGTCGCCCTGTGCAGTGAAAATTGTATTTACCCTCATGTTTTTGATCCAGTTCCTGCAAAGCGTCTTTGTCAAACGCCCCTTTGAGTGTAGCTTTAGCACCACAGGACTCACAAGAAACAGTAAGTCCTTCAAGCCCTTCGGTAGAGGACGCGCTGGTCTTAAATGTCAGGGTTGGATGTGCACAAATCGGTTTTGCTCCGCCGTACATGTTTTTGCAGTGAACCCATTTTACCCACGGGAAGTCATCAATGTGCCCACATTCGCATGCAGTGATAATACGCGTGACCACGAGATCTTGTCTGCACTTCGGGCATTGCATAAACTTAACCATATCCGGATCGCTATTGAGTCTTTTCTGTGTTGTTGACTTTTTGTAATCGGAAACCCAATCGCTGATTGGCTGAAATCGTCTGCATTTGGGGCAAAAATACCATTCCGGGAAGCGGGCATACGAGATACCCTCACGACAATGAGGGTCATCTTGTCCACCGGGAAGTCCGAAATAATCAACGCGAAGCACTTTTTCAAGACGCTCATCATGTATTTGGACAACCTGCTCCTGCCAATATTCCGGAGCAGCAGTCATCAAAGTTTGGTTGGGAAAATCAATCATTGCTCCCACTCCGTATTGCAGAACCGCTTGTGATGCACGGACAGAATGAGTAATTCTGTTCAATGGGACTTTCTTAGCCGATTCCAAATCCATTGATTATACCTCCTCCCATATCAGAACATTTCCTGCAACCGTTGAATCAACGTTCCGCATAGATGTCATTGTATCGAACGCAGGATCGTTACGGCTTGTATTAAAAGGTTTCATCAAGCGCCCTTCGCCGTCGTCAGGTTCTTTAATCAGGAATTTTTCTCCGTAATAAAAGTGCTCTTCATCAAAGTTCTCTGCAAGTTGTTCCCACTTTTCAAACACCGAATCAATCTCAAGCGCAATTTCCGAAGAATCATCAACCATTTCTGTGTTCATCCGTTTAGAAATATCCGATGCACGCTCAGTTATGTATTTCTTAAGCTCTGCAATCCGTGCCGCATAGTCTTTGCGGTTGAACTTGGCTGCGCCTTTTTCTGCGCTGAGCTCATCTTCAAGAACACGAACCATCGCAATTATTACGGCGTGAAGGGCACGATCTCTCGCAGGTTTTGAAAAAGGCGTTGCGCCTGTCGGCTCGACATGCTTATAAAATGATTCGTGATAAGGCTTGAATTGCTCATAATGCGAACGATCTCTGCTTTTTGAGCCGTCATACAACGCAAAGGCAACACCTGGGAACGAGCGCCCGACTCGGCTCGAAGCCTGAATGTATTCACTGGTTAGCTTAGGCTGCCCAACCAAAAGCATGACATTCAACCGTGCAACATCTATACCCACGGAAATCATATTTGTAGCCAACAGTATATTGGAGGGGTAGCGCTTATTTTCGATGTTTTCTTTCGAATAGCAAAGCTTCTCGAGTTTATCCAGTGTTTCATTCAACTGCGTAGTATTGACTCGGCTTGTCAGTTCGTCCGCACGGGCAATCATTCTGGCATCTTTTGCGCTGCCAAGTCTGTATGCGGTCCTTTTAATAAAGTCCTTAACATCATCGTCTACCAAGGTTGAGCACTTGCCTAAATCCTTCAGGCTGTTAAAGTAGACCGTGAGCGTCCAAAACTTGTCTTTGATATCATCGGGCAAATCCATTGTATTGATTTCCTGCATCAGAGCAGCTATTGATCGAACTTCCATCATAGCTTTGGTTTTCCCTGACGGCATAAGCCCGACATATTTTCGACCATAGATTTTATGGTCGTAGTTAATTATTGACTCTCTTGCAAAGAAAGAATCTTCGGCATCCAATCCGGGATGCGGAAACTGGCTGACTTCTCGATTATACAAAGCAGAGCACTGCTCTTTAGCCCGGCGGATTGTTGCCGTAGACGCAACAATTTTGGGACGAATGCCATTACGGGTGCATAATGCATCAATGGCTGTCTCATATAAACCGACCATTGTACCCAGAGGACCGGAGATCAGGTGCAGCTCATCCTGAATAACCAAGTCAGGGGCGCGGTTGCCGGTCCCGGCGGCAAAGAATGTGCCGATTTCTTTTTTCCACGGAATCATTGCAAATTTATCCACCGTGCCAAAAAGAAGCGTCGGCGGGCAGGCATACAGTTCTTCGTCAACAATCTGAATCGGCAGTTTTCCTTGTTGATTAAAAAAACAACTCTCCTGCGGGCAAAACAGTTCAAAATGCCGATTGTTTCTCATGCGGTAACCGAAAGTCCCAACCATTTTTGTGCCGATTCGATCTTTGACTAATTTTGTTCCGCACCACGGGCATTTCAATACCTGAAATTTATTGTGCTGTTCCTTCGCATATTGAAGGGTGTCTGTTCGCGCATCAGTAAGTTCTTTCAAGTGTTTTTTCGCATCTGCATTTGTATTGGGAATATGCTCTCGCCCGATCCACAAGCCAATTGTGATTTCAGTATTTCCCAACGGATATTTTCCGTATTTTGGATGGCGCGATACTGCATCACTGCGAATATATTCACAGGCGCATATCAGAGTAGACGCCCTTGTAAATTGCTGTGCAGCCAGCAGTCGCAAGGTGTAGCGCATAATAACAGTTGTCCCATCCGAATCGGGAAGATGCGCAAGGCGCCTGTAGAATATAGTAAATGCGGTCAATCCGAGGTATGCCTCTGTTTTTCCGCCGCCGGTAGGAAACCAAATCAAATCCACAACATCTCTGTCGCAGGCAGTGTCATTTGTAACAGACTCGATACTCATTAACAAAAAGGCAATCTGAAACAGTCGCCAGGCATAGTTGTCTCCGGTTATACTGCGGGGTTCGCCATAGTCTAAAGTCTCAAGAAGTTTTGTTAAATCTTCATCTCCGGGATAGCGATCAATATCTGCCATGTCGGATTGTAATTTCAAATGTACTCGCTGCATAAACATTGCCCTGTTTGCAAGAGAAAACGCAGTCCAAGCAACCGAATCATCATTTAAGACCTTCAGTCCTGCTAACATTCTGTTTCTTGCTTTAAGACAACCGGCGATATTGCTTTCAGCCGCTGCTTTGTAGCAGGCTGAAAGCTCCTGCTGTTTTTCCTTCAGCGTATCTATCCAACCGCTGTAAGCGTCTGCTACGCTTTTGAGTTCCGACAGTTTTTGAGACTTTTCCGTCTGATCCAAATCAGACAAATGGCGCATGGAAAGAGCCTCTTTATGTATACCTAAGCCCTGAGGAATAGAGAAATCCATGGAAGGAACTTCCGTTTCAGGGAAAAAGTCGTTATATATTTCGCCGTTTCCGTCGGCATCAATATTCCAGTTGACGGATGTGCCGAGTCCTGTTCCGTAAACGCGCTTATTTCTGTATTGAAGTTCCAATGACTGTTCTTCGGCATCTAACAAATTGAAATCAACCAGGGATGAATACTCGCAGAATCTAAACCCGTTTACATCAGATTTGATTTTGACTGTCGGCTGAAAAAGGCAGCGGGTTCCGTTCGACTTTTCTTCATCATCGTTTACAAGCATGACAGTAACCGAATATAAATTTTCATTGATTTTTCTTTTCAATGCAGTGATTTTTGCACTTGTTTCATCGAGTCGCTTATTGTTGTCTACATAATCTCCCGATGAGAAATCAATAACAACATCTGCATTGTGCGGGACTCGTACATATCCGCCTTTCAATTGGTCGCAAAGTTTATACATTGCAGGGAAAATACCATACTCATCGCCGTCAAGAAAATCCTGCTCATGTAAATCACGAACGGTTTTCCTGTTTAAGCCGGTACGAAGTTTCAGACACTTTTCTTCGTTGTCGTAAACCACATACGAGGACAGTTGGGGTGGCACTGCGTATTTCTCCGGGCAATCCGGAGAAAAGGGTATCCGACAATCAGGCATCGTCGCTCTTCTGTAA
>PPYE01458031.1_pt1 | contig 10510 bp, 7 predicted proteins | sample 1559881 | NCBI WGS metagenome assembly PPYE01 (sample SAMN08240022, study PRJNA423297) | Human gut metagenome, whole genome shotgun sequencing project.
ATAATAAATAAAAAGGAATGGGTAGTGAAAATGCCCATTCCTTTTTCTCATATCTTCTTAATGAATTACCATGTTGTTCCTTGGAATACACTACTTTCGTTATAGGGAACCAGATATCCGTTCATTGTCAGCGTATTGCCTGAGAAATTTGGATTTATAGTAACACTGGCCTGATTGGTTCCGCCAGTCAGTACAATGGAAACGGTGGCCGAAACGGCAATCCCATTAATTCCATAATTATAGTACACATTACCGTCTTTATCCTGGCGCATACTTATTCCGTTCACATTTCCCTGAACCGTGACACCTCCCAAGCCGTTCGGGCTCCAGTTATACACAAAATTAGTAAAGGCGGTCTGAATAATACCTTGCCCATCGTTTACTTCCACATAATTCGTGTTAGAGGAAACAAAACGCATTATTCCATTACGGAATACAACGTTATCAGCTTCTAATACAAAAGAACCGTTTTTTAAAGCATTAATTGCTTGGACGTAGGATACAGAGTCCTGCTGAGCTTCCAAGGCTTTCTTTTCCTGACGTTCTTTCTTCCATGCTTCGCGTTTAGCGTCTTCTCTTTGTTTTCTGGTTTGTGCATTTGTCACTCCGCTGAAGCAAACAAGTAACAATGCGGCTAAAAATAATACTTTTTTCATAATTAAGCTGTTTAGTAAATCAATAATATCTTTTGAATATTCTGATAACTAAAACAGCCTTAACCATGAATTGTTTAACGAATATGTGAATTTATATAACGATAACGTTTGTATTTAATCTATAAAGCGTCGGGTTAGATTTTCAAACTCATCAATACGCCGGTCACGGAGGAAAGGCCACCAGCGACGAACATTCTCACTACGGGTCATATCCAGTTCCACTACCATATTTTCTTCATCCATATTGTTGGCTTGTGCCAGTATTTCTCCTTGAGGACCTGCCACGAAGCTATTACCCCAAAATTGGATACCATTAGTCTGACCGGAAGGATCGGGCTCATGTCCTACACGGTTCACGGCGATAACCGGCAGACCGTTTGCCACGGCATGTCCACGCTGCACGGTTACCCATGCACCTAGTTGACGGATTTTCTCTTCTTGAGTGTCTGTGCTTTCCCAACCTATAGCTGTAGGGTATATAAGAATTTCAGCACCTTTCAGTGCCATCAGCCGTGCACCTTCGGGATACCATTGGTCCCAGCAGACTTGTACACCTAGTTTTCCCAGTGATGTCTGAATAGGTTCAAATCCCAGGTCACCGGGAGTAAAATAAAATTTCTCATAATAGGCGGGATCATCGGGAATATGCATTTTGCGGTATTTCCCTGCTATACTGCCATCTTTGTCAAAAACGACGGCTGTATTGTGATATAGCCCCGGAGCACGCTTCTCGAATAACGAAGTAACCAGTACAATACCGTATCCGGCAGCCAACTCACTGTAGAAGCCGGTAGAAGGACCGGGAACCGGTTCTGCCAAATCAAACATATCCGTATCTTCTGTCTGACAGAAGTAAGGGGTGTTGTGCAACTCCTGCAATACAACCAGCTGTGCACCTGCTGCCGCCACCTGTTCTATATTGTGGTGCAGTTTGCTCAAATTGTGACGGATATCATTAGTGCATGTCTGTTGGATAATTCCTACTTTAATCGTTCTTTTCATACATATATTTATTAATATACACCTTCGGGATATTGCATGGTGACGCAATGCAGCGAGCCATGTTGCTTTATTAAAGCAGTGCAGTCAATACCTACTATCTCTCTTCCGGGAAATGCTTCAGCCAATACTTCTTTGGCGCGCATATCATTCACAGAATCAGCATAAGTAGGATAAAGCACAGCTTCATTCATTATCAGGAAATTGGCATAAGTTGCCGGCAAGCGATGATGTTCCTCATCATAAACAGCACTTGCCATAGGTAGCGGAAGCAGACGGTATGGCCTGTTTTAAGTTAAATGTTTCTTTTAGAAAATCCTCCACTTCCTGTCGGTTCATTTCATTTCTGTTTTTAGCCAGCAAACATTGCTCTGTAGTCAGCAGGCTTCCTTTCCCATCACTTTCTATGGAACCTCCTTCTAAAATAAAATTCCGGCAGAAAACATATTCACCTTTCAGAACAGGATGGTGAAAATACAGTTCGTTATTAATCTGGTTATCATAATTTGCGGCAAACTTCATTCCCCAGCCATTAAAACAGAAATCCAGCAGCAGGGGAGTAGCGTCTTCTTTCAACAGGGTGATAAAAGCATGATCGCGTGCCCAAGTATCATTTGTGTTGATTTTTGATGTGACTAGTTTTTGGATATCAGCTCCATAATTATCTATACTATCTCTTATGGAATCGGGGTCTGGAGCCACAATCAACAAACTCTGACGTTTCAAAACCTCATAAGCTATCTTAAGAAAACAGTCATTCACTTCGTCCAACATGTATGCCCAGTCTGTGTCTTTATGGGGCCACGTTAGTTGAATCAAACTTTGTTTATGCCATTCGGCGGGTAAATAGGACATATTCATATTTTTAAATTTACTTCGCAAAGATATGAAATAAACTTTATAGGTTAATTAGTCATCGCTTCGTTTTTGTAACGAGCTTTTCCGTCTTTTCCATAAGAACCAGCGGAACAGTTCATCCCAAGTATTGAAATCTTTTTTATACATGAGACCTACTCCTTGAGTGGTCAGGGTAGATTTAGTAAAATAGCGGTCATTGGTCTGATTATACCCTCTCAAACGGAAATCTCCGTTTTTTGTCAATAACCATATCGCTTCAAAGTCTCCTACGAAGTTGCTATTTGCCATCACATTCTCCTTATAGCCGAAGTTTCCATTTATCATCAGCCTGTTATTCAATAACCTGCCGGACAACATAGCTTCTGCTTCCACATCTGTCCAACCTTTTTCACCGGTACTCAGGTTGGCGCCTATGTTCCAGTTTTTATTGCCCATCCATTGGGACAACATATTGTTCAGCTGACCGGAAAGTGTACTGAAGGCTAAAGAACTGGTTGCATTAGAGGATTGGTCATTATTGGCATAATCATAGGTGTAGAACTTACCAATTCCCAGCAAATAAATAATCTGTGTATTCATTTGTTCTTCCGTACTGGTAGCACTACGTACCAATTCCCGGTCTTCCTCGCTTACAGTGGGCAGTTCCAAATCGAATTTAATATCCGGATTGGATAAATTTCCAGTCAGATTCATCAGACAGTTTACCTTCACCGTACCTTGGTTGCGCGAGGGATCTACTACCAAATCACTTAAAGAAGCAGAATTAACCGTGTATACCGCCTGTAAATCAAGATTCGCCTGATAAGGGTCACCTGAGAAAGTCACCGTGCCACCTGATTTCAAGGTAAAGTCCTTGCGTATTACTTCCTGCATGCTTAGTTTATACATACCTTGATCTATGACATAGCTACCGAACATACGGAAATCACCTTTATTGAAAAAATTCACTTGCAGGTTTCCATTTCCGGTTGCTGTAATATTATCTCCCGCTACAGGATCCATGATAATTTTCATGGTAGCGCTGGGAGTTGCTTCTATCAACATGTTGATGCGGAGATCCATAGGAGGTCCGTCGTCCTCTTTAGTCTTACGCACATTAGAGTGGTGGTAAAGATTGGTTTCCACATTATCGTGAATGCGCTTGGGGGTTTTGTCTACAAAAGTGATAAACTGATTGCTCGCTGCTTCCGTGGTTACTCCGGTTATATAAGTGAAGCTGGTATTGTTGCCTGTGGTCAGTGAAGCGTCCACTGTCATCGCATTATTTCCACCATCCAGTACCACATTTCCTGTACCATATACTTTTCCGTAAAAAGGCATATTCCCGGCTTCGTAGGTATTGTACATCAATAGGTTGTTGCCTCGTATATTGAAATGGTACATCAGATTTTTCAGCTTTGTGTGATGCAGATAACCATTTACCAGTCCGTCATGTCCCTCACGGTCATAGACTTTTACATTCCTGAAATCCAGACTGCCCGAAGATATATGTATGGAGTCATCCCGGATTTGGAAATAGGTGTTCAACACATCAATTTTAGCATCCATTTTGGCCCTCACTTCACCTTCCAGATCCAAATGCTTGAAATCACCATATAAACGGACATTTCCGTTGACACGGCCATTTATTTCACTGAAAATTCCTTCTATAAAAGGTTGTAAGAATCCCAGATTGGTACTATCTGCCCGAATCGACAGATCAAGACCTTTTAACTTGGGAGAGACATACCCTGTCACATGAGTGGAGGAAATTCCTTTTTCCGCTATTTGGGCATCCAGTCGTACTCCGCCCAATTCCTTATCCCATACACCTGCAATGTCGGCTTCTCCTAATAAAGAACGGTTCAGACAGAATTTGTGCACATTCAGACGGGTCCGCATCACCGGGTTCTTCATGACACTTTTCAGATGAACCTTTCCGGTTACAAGTCCGCCGAACTCTACATCGTCAAACTGCACAATATCCAGTACATAGTCCAGCTTGATATTTCTCAAATCCACCCGGCAGGAATCACTTTCCTTCTTGGTCAGTTTACCATCTATCCTTAAATACTGGTCCTCATGTTCAAACAGGAAATTGTCAATGAATACGCGTCCCGAATCTATGGCGATATGCGAGGGATGAATGTTCCATACCGTATCATTCAGCACTACTTTTGTGGGCTGTATGTTTATATCTGCCTGAAGAATAGGGTGGGGACCTTCCGTTTTGAAGAAACGGGTATCGGCGGCAAATTTACCACCGTAAGTCACATCTGTATTGTTCCCCCAGTTAATTGTTGTTTCCAAATGATCGTTTTTGGCATTGGCTTCCACCGAGAAGTTAAGCATTGCACCACTTTTCATCAGCATACCGCCTCGCAGTGAACATTTGAACCGGTCGGAAGGATTCTCACAAAATAAAACGCCCGAATCATAACGTGTTCCATTGTATCTGAATTCCGGAAAATGTCCTTCTACGTGCAACTTTTCCTCGCCGTCGTTAAAATATCCTTTTAAAGATGCCGGCAGGTATAATTCCAATGGAATCTGAAATAATTTGGATAGCACTTCGGTATTTTCCAGGCAGATATCAAACTGGAAGTTATTGTGAGGCTCAGGCATATTATCCTTTATAGTCAGTAAGGACGGAATATAGCGTTGAACCGTCTTTACCACGCTGGCCGGAATGGTGTGGTAGGAATAGTCACCTCGTATCACCGCTGTCATGAAGGATGAATTTATGCGCAACTCTTTTTCACCGCTTACCTGTCCGGCTGTAATAGTCAGATTATCAAGAAAACACCCTCCTTCATCGGGAGCGTTTAATTGCAGGCTGTCCAATGAAATGCGCCCGTTCATGTCGTCAATGGATTTGCCGGTGAAATCAGCAGTGAGGCCCAGTGAAATACTGGCATTCTCATATTTGTCCGACAGATGGAGGTCGTGAGGGCGCAGGTTCTTTACGGATGCCTTCAGGTTAAAGTCAGGGATTGTTTTGGCAACATTGAAATTACCGTCTATTTGGACAGAACCGTTTGCGTCGTCCATGGATAAGCGCCCGTTAAAGCCTCCGTCCTTATATACGCCATCCAACATGATATTTTCATATTGATATTGACTATATTCAAAGGAAGATATGATTCCTTTGATGTATGATTCCGGATATCGGTTCTTATAGTTGAAACCTTTCAGTTCCACATTGAAATCCACCTTGCCGAATTTCTTTTCCTGATTAAGTAATTTTCCCAAATCCAGGTCTGCACTCGCCACACTACCCGAATAGGTTCTGCTCATACTTTGTTCATCAATGCTCATCATCACGTCCGTTTTCACCATGCCTGCCCCTGTATGGAACAAGCCTGTCAGTGTGAGATCATGCAGATAGCCCGCCGCTTCCCCGTTAAAACGAATATAGTCCAAACGTTGCAAAATGGGAGGAACCTTTCCCGTCAGGTTCGTCATCAGAACGTTTATGCCCTCTTTTGAAAGTTCCACACCAAAATCCTTAATATCCAAACGTTTATTGTTGGCTGTAACTTTCATGGCGAACTTCTGCAATGAAAAACCACATTGTTCGTCAAAGCTGACCCGCCGGATGGCGGCATTCAACGAGTCGCTGCGCAATGCCTTCAGTGAAAGCGTTGCAGCGAGATTCTTCACCGATAGATGATGGGCATTGAACTTTCCGGGAGTTTCCGGTTCCGATAATATATCGTATGTCACTCTGCCACGCCTTATCAGCACGGAATTAATTCGTAAATCCAAATTAGATTTTGTTTTAACCGTATCTTTGGACGCGAAAGCGTCTAACACAAACTGGAAATTAGGGGCAGATTCCGGAGTTTCCCGGTTCAAATTGACCGTAAATCCAAAAAGCTGGACACTGCTGATGGTGACTTTACCGTTCAATAAAGGCAGAAGGTCGAATTTTGCCGATAAGCGGGCTACTTTCAGCATCTCCTGGTTCTTCCGGTCATGCAAAAGGACATCTTCCACAATGATACGGTTCAGCAAACCCATATCAATCCGTCCTACAGAAACCTCCGTATTCAGTATGTTTTTTAATTCCTTAGTTACAAAAACAGATAATTTGCCCTGGACATACGGTATGTTCAGCAGCACAATTATTCCCAGGTAGACACCAATCAGTGTACCTAGCAGAATACGCACAGTGTATTTAAGACTCTTACTAGAAATCATTGTTTATTTTGGGCTAACAAAAATACGAATAACGTATGACGTAGCCCAAAATAAACGATTTTTTTTACTTGTTTTTATGCAATCTTTTCAACTCGAAGGAGAAAATGACACGGAAACATCCGATAATAAGAAAAGTGATGGACAGCATATAGAGCACGGTAACAGCACCAAGTCCAGGTTGCCAGATGATAGCCATAGAGCAAAGAATAGCCAGAATGCCAAACACCAGATACCACCCCCAGTCCTTTGTGCCATAGCGTTTCAAATCTGTGGAATAGCCACACAATGTAAACCCTCTGAACATCAGCCAGAAAGCAACAATAAACGGAATCAGTTCCATGCTGACCAACGGATAGAATACCAGATAAATACCTATCAGTAAATCAATAATACCTCCGGCAAGATACCATCCCCAACTACTGATTGTTTTTTTGTTTCCGGCAGCAAAAAAGACTTCCAGAATGCCACTGACCAGAATCGAGATACTGAAGATGACACTCAGTGCCACATAACTGCTCACAGGAGCGAACAATAAGCATAGTGCTACCGCAATGTAGAGCAAGCCCAGCAACAGGGACATCCACCAATTTTTTACAGCGTAGCCTAAGCCACCAACTAATTCATTCATATTTGTTAAGTTTTAGGTTATAATTTGAACTAATAACGCCCCCCCTTGCAAAAAGGTTTACCTGCAAATACAAAAAAAGTCTTTAAATACCGCCGATTGACTTTTAGAACTCAAAAAATATTCCGAACTTTGCACGCTGAAAACCAAATTGATAGTTCTATTTACATTTTGAATAAAAATTGAATAAAAAAAGAATGAAAGATAACAAAATCCCTTCACCGTTAGTATCCCTTTTACCCGTATTCGTACTTATTTTATTATTGTTTGTCACTATCCGTACATTTGGAAGTGATGCCTTGTCCGGTGGCAGCCAAGTCTGTCTGCTAGTGGCTACAGCAGTTTGTGTGCTGATAGGTATGGCGGGATTCCGTCGTCCGTGGAAGGACTTCGAACTGGCTGTCACCAATAATATAGCCGGGGTAAGTACCGCACTTATTATCTTGCTGATCATCGGAGCTTTGTCCGGAGCATGGATGGTCAGCGGTGTAGTCCCTACATTAATATATTATGGCATACAGGTTATTCATCCTCATTTTTTCCTGGTATCCACTTGCATTATTTGTGCGGTAGTATCTGTTATCGCCGAATACACCCGTATATTGAGTGATAAGTTCCATATTTCATGGTGGTTGATGATTGTCCCCGTTGTCACAGCGATACTGATTGCACGTAAAGTGCCTTCCATCATCACTCTATTTGTTTCTACGGCTCTGGCTACCGTCTTTGCCTTGATTTTCCAGCCCGGACTATTATGCGAAATCGCCGGACAAGGAGTCGAAGGGATTGCCGCCTTGTTCAAAGGAGGAATGGGAATGCTTTATGGTGGAACCCAATTGGAAACCGGTAATGCGGAAATAAACGAACTGATATCCACTCGCGGAATGGCGGGTATGATGAATACCATCTGGCTGATTATCTGCGCCATGTGTTTCGGAGGGGCGATGACAGCCGGAGGAATGCTCGGCAGTATCACTTCTGTATTTGTACGTTTTACGAAAAAGCGGGTAGGAATGGTGTCGTCCACAGTTGCATCGGGCTTGTTCCTGAATCTTGCTACAGCAGATCAATATATATCCATTATCCTGACGGGTAATATGTTTAAAGACATCTATAGTGCAAACGGTTATGAAAGCAAACTGCTGAGCCGCACGACGGAAGATTCTGTTACAGTCACTTCGCCATTGATACCCTGGAATACATGCGGTATGACACAGGCCACTATCCTTAGTGTTCCCACCATTGTGTATCTGCCTTACGCATTCTTTAACATTATCAGTCCCTTGATGAGTATCACAATTGCTATACTGGGATATAAGATAAAGAAAAAAGCAGAACAGTCGGACCTGTCATAATAATGATAGGATCTGATGATTATATATCTTTCACGTGAAAGATTAGCAGGGTTCAAAAATAACTTGTACATTTACCCACCCTAATAAATCATTTTATATTTTTACAATAATATGAAGAAACACATCACATTCGCTCTTATGTTTGCGGCTGCATTGACAGCCCAGGCACAACAGGGAGGCATTTCAGGTGAAATGCTGAATCAAATCAAACAAAGTTATAAGGCAACTCCTGCCGACAAAGCCATCCGTAACGCCTTAGGCGGAACAAGTATCAACACGTTGGCATTGAACCAGGAGAACCGTGCCGATTTTGATACGGAGTTTTCACACAAGGTGCTATCCAAGGGAATAACCGACCAACAATCTTCCGGTCGTTGCTGGCTTTTTACCGGACTGAACGTACTCCGCAGCCAGATGATTGCCAAATACGGACTGGATGAGATGGAGTTCTCACAGAACTACTGCTTTTTCTACGACCAATTAGAAAAAGCAAACTTATTCTTACAGGGAATCATTGATACCAGTGGAAAGCCCATGGACGATAAAATGGTGGAATGGCTGTTCAAGCATCCCTTAAGCGATGGTGGACAATTCACAGGAGTATCGGATATTATAGAGAAATACGGATTGGTTCCCAAGAGTGCAATGGTGGAAACTTTCAGCAGTGAGAATACCGGAAAGATGAGTAGTCTGATAGGACTGAAACTGAAGGAATTTGGTTTACAACTACGCGAAGCCGCCGCTACCGGAGCGAAGCCGGCCGAACTGGAAAAGAAAAAGACAGAAATGCTGGGAACGGTTTATCGTATGCTGGTGCTGACCCTTGGCGAACCTGTTTCCACCTTTACATGGAGTCTGAAGGGTGGGGAAGCGAAAGAATATACTCCGGTGTCTTTCTATAAAGAGTTTTTGGGAAATGATTTGACCAATAACTATGTAATGCTGATGAATGATCCCAGCCGCGAGTTTTATAAATGTTATGAAATAGATTTTGACCGTCACCGTTATGATGGCAAGAATTGGACTTATGTAAACTTGCCGATAGAGGATATTAAAGAAATAGCCATAGCTTCCATCAAGGACAGTACCATGATGTATTTTTCTTGTGATGTAGGCAAGTTCCTTGATAGTAAACGTGGCTTGCTGGACCCTGATAATTATGATTACGAATCATTGATGGGAACTACTTTCGGCATGGACAAGAAACAACGTATCCAAACTTTCTCCAGTGGCAGCAGCCATGCCATGACCTTGATGGCGGTGGACTTGGATAAAGCGGGAAAGCCGAAAAAATGGATGGTGGAAAACAGTTGGGGCAGTGCCAGTGGATACAGAGGACACCTTATCATGACAGATAAATGGTTTGATGAATATATGTTCCGTGTGGTGGCAGAAAAGAAATATGTTCCTGCCAAGGTGCTGGATATTTTAAAACAGAAACCAATCCGTCTTCCGGCATGGGACCCGATGTTTGCTGACGAAGAATAAGCGTTATCTCTCTACATTGTATATAATTTAAGCGGACTGTACAGAAAAGAAAGACTGTACAGTCCGTTTTTTTATTCTAAGGCATTGTGTATGTCTGTCATTTTTACTTCTCTCTTGCAAAAAGAAACATAATAGGGAAAATAGGTTTGTTGCAGTGATGAGTTATTGTATAATAGGCTTGCAGAAAGGTGTTTCTTGCATATTTAGGTATAATAAAAAATGGGAATCTCTTCGTAAGAGAACCCCAAAGTCAAGTTAGATCTCTGATATAATAAAAAGCGCTCATTCATAGGAATTTCCAGATAGAATTCGTTTCTTTGCGGTCAGAAACCATAAAATCATCTTTA
>PPYE01321319.1_pt1 | contig 10507 bp, 11 predicted proteins | sample 1559881 | NCBI WGS metagenome assembly PPYE01 (sample SAMN08240022, study PRJNA423297) | Human gut metagenome, whole genome shotgun sequencing project.
CTATATTTGTGATTAAATAAAGAAGATAAATAAAAAAGGTCTGAGACCTTGCTTAGCACTCATTCTATGGAAAAACGATATTTTCTGGGTATTCTGCTTTTTGTTTCAATAAGTATTTCCCCTATGATGGGGCAAAGAATTTTGAATCTTGACGAGGTTCGGGATCTCGCCATACAAAACAATAAGAATCTGAAAATGGCTTCGGAGCAGGAGCGTGTCGCCTTCTATAATAAGAAAGAGGCTTTCTCTAAATATTTACCCGAAGTGTCGATGATAGGAGCTTATCTCCGCAATCAGAAAAATCTTCAATTAATATCTTCATCAGCTATTCCGTCCTCTATAACTATGCCCGATTTGAGTTCGTTAGGTATCCCTATACCTGCCGGAACAGAAATACCTATTCCTGACGAGATTCGGGATAAGATACGCAGTGTCGGCGAAGTGGATATCAAAAATGTATGGGTCGGAGGTGTTACATTGATTCAGCCGTTGTTTATGGGCGGAAAAATCGTTGCTTATAACGATATAATGAAAAATTCGCAGGCTCTGGCAGCTGCACAAAAAGATACAAAGTTACAGGATATTATAACCGAAGTAGATGCCGGATATTGGCAGGTTGTATCCCTTGCCTATAAGAAAGAACTGGCAGAGTCATACAAATCTTTATTAGAAAAGATGCATTCCGATATTTCAACGATGGAGCAAGAAGGGGTTGCGACAAAAGCAGATGTATTATCTGTAGCTGTAAAACTCAACGAAGCGGATATGACACTTACTAAAGTTGATAACGGATTGGCTCTCTCCCGTATGGCTCTGAATCAGCTTTGTGGACTATCGATTGATGAGAACGTGAAATTGTCGGACGAAAACAATAGGGAAACGGTATCGAACGAATTATATACACCCGAACTGGTTTCTGTTGAAGAAGCTCTGGTTAATCGCTCGGAGCTGAAAAGTCTGGAATTGGCTACAAAAATTTATAAAGGAAAAGAACGGGTTGCTCGATCGGAATTTATGCCTAATCTGGCTTTTATGGCCAGTTATTTGTATACAAATCCGAGTTCGTTTGATGGATTTGATACCAAATTCGGGGGAATGTGGACTTTGGGGCTTACGCTGAAAGTTCCACTGAATTTCATGTCGAGCTCATCGAAATACAATGCGGCTAAAGCTGAAACCCGGATTCAGGAGTATAAGCTCGACGAAGCTAAAGAGAAAATAGAACTACAGGTAAATCAGACAAATTTTAAACTCAATGAGGCTTATAAAAAATACACCTCATCAGAGAAAAATATGGAGAAAGCTGATGAGAACTTGCGCTATGCAACAGTGGGGTTTGAAGAAGGTGTAATTCCTGCTTCAGATGTGCTGGCTGCTCATACAGCGTGGCTTTCGGCTCATTCGGAGCTTATTGATTCGAAAATTGATATTCGGTTATGTAAGGTATATCTGAATAAGGCTCTGGGACGTAATTTACTGAATAAGTAGGGTTGGGGACAGGGTCATGACCCTCTTCTGATTTTTATCTATAAGAAAGTTACAAGTTGCTTTGCCCTGCGGGCAGTACGAGTTACAAGAAAAAAAGTAGCATCCAAAAAGCGTACATAAAGCGTGTAACCTTTGTAACCTTTTTTTATATTAAATAACTGATAATAAATGATGTAAAAAATAAAAATATGAGTGCACAAGATAACAAATCGGGCTCTAAACTAATTCCTATTCTTGGGTTTGCCGCTGTAATAATAGGAGCAGCTGTTTACGGTTTTTTCTTCCTCAATCAGGAGGATAACACTTTGCAAGGCGAAGCCGATATAACCGAAGTTCGTATATCGAGTAAAGTTCCGGGACGTATCGAGAAGTTCTTTGTAGAGGAGGGTGATTATGTAAAGCGAGGAGATACTCTCGCTATACTTAGTGCTCCCGATATTGTAGCAAAACTCTCTCAGGCCAGTGCCGCAGAACAGGGTGCTGCAGCTCAAAGTGAAAAGGCTCAGAGGGGAACCCGTTCGGAGCAATTGAAATCGGCTTACGAGATGTGGCAGAAAGCAATTGTGGGCAGCGACATTGCCAAGAAGTCATTTAATCGTGTACAGAATCTCTTTGATAAAGGAGTTACTACGGCTCAAAAAAGAGATGAGGCGGAAGCGAACTACAATGCTGCTCTGGCTACCGAAAAAGCTGCTAAGTATCAATACGACATGGCTGTAAACGGAGCGCAGAGAGAAGATAAAGAAGCTGCTGCTGCAATGGTTGCCAAAGCAAAAGGTGCTGTTGCCGAGGTAGGGTCTTATATAAATGAAACATACCTGATTTCACCGGTTGACGGGCGTATTTCCGATCGTTTCCCCAATGTAGGAGAATTAGTAGGAACGGGGGCTCCCGTGATGAATGTGATGGACTTATCGGACAAATGGGGTACCTTTAATATTCGTGAAGATCTTTTAGCCGACTTTAAGGTAGGAGGAGAAATATCAGCATTTGTTCCGGCACTGAATAAAGATGTAAAACTGAAAATTTACTATATGAAAGACCTCGGTTCGTATGCAGCCTGGAAGGCGACTAAAACAACCGGAGGTTATGACCGGAAAACTTTCGAGGTAAGAGGTCGTTTTATCGAAGATCAACCGGATGTATTACCGGGAATGTCAATTATAATAAAACGCTAAAGACTGATGAGTTTACAAACCGGTTTTCGGGTAGTTTTCGTTCGTGAGTGTAAGCGGATAATATCTTCCAAGATCTGTATCTGGGGGATGATTATTGCGCCTTTGTTGACATTCGCTATACTTATGTATATGATGAGTGCCGGATTGCCGACTAAAATACCTGTAGCTGTTGTCGATCTTGATAATTCGTCTACCTCACGTGCGTTGGTTCGTCAGTTGGATGCTTTTGCCAAAACCGATATTAAATTTAAGAGCTTGTCGTTTAAAGAAGCCCGTATAGCAATGGAACGTGCCGAAGTATACGGAATCTTTACGATACCGGAGGATTTTGCAAAAGATGCTGTATCGGGCAATCGTCCTAAAATAGTGTTTTATACTAATAACGCTTTCTTGATTTCGGGTTCACTCTTGTTTCAGGATATGAAGATGATAAGCGTTCTTGCATCTGCATCTGTAGGGTTGAAGATGGGAGAAGCAAAAGGCTATACACAAGGAGAGCTTATGCCTGTGTTACAGCCGATCTCAATAGAAGCTCATGTGATAGGTAATCCGATGCTCAATTATTCTGTTTATCTCAACAATGTGCTTACTCCCGGTATTCTTTTTCTGATTCTGGCTATGTTTACGATATCGGCTTTAGGGTCGGAGGTAAAATCGGGGACAGGACGTCAACTGCTAGATCTGTCGGGAGGATCTATCGTAAAAGCCGTTTTCGGTAAACTGTTGCCTTATACGGCTCTGTTTCTCATTTTATCGCTGTTTTTTATGTCGGTATTGTACGGCTATAACCATTTTCCACTTCATTCGGGATTCTGGCCTATGTGTGCGGCATATCTCTGCCTTATTTTGTCAGCTCAGGGTTTCGGACTTATACTTTTGGCAGTATTCCCCAACTATCGCCTGGCTTTAAGTTCGGCGAGCCTGTTGGGTATGATATCGTTTTCGATAACAGGCTTTTCATTTGCATCCATGGCTATGAGTCCTATTCTGTACGGATTGAGCTTTCTCTTCCCGTTGAGGCATTTTTTTCTAATTTATGTGGATCAGGCTCTCAATGGAATTCCGTTAGGGTATTCGGCTTATCATTATGCGGCGTTATTAGGATTCTTCCTGGTAGGGCTTTTGCTTATGGGGCGTATTCGTAGATTTCTTTATGAGAATGTTTATGAAGAATAACGATTGAAGATTATGAAAAAATTATTTCTCGATATATATTATGTTTGGATAAACGAGCTAAAGGTCGTTTTTCGTGATCCTGCGGTTATTCTCCTTTTGGTGATCGTTCCATTATTATACCCTGTGCTTTATGCTTATCTGTACAATAATGAGGTTGTACATGAAGTGAAAGCTGTAGTGGTTGATGAGTCCAATTCGGCCTTGTCGAGAGAGTTTACGCGAAAAGTTGATGGTGCTGCCGATGTAAATGTTGTAGCGCATGTAGCCAATATGGAAGAAGCCCGTGAGATGATGAGGAAAAAAGAAGTATACGGTATTATTCTTATCCCTTCTTCTTTCAGTACCGATCTCAATACAAATAAGCAAACTACAGTAATCCTGTATTCTGATATGAGCAGTATGCTTTTTTATAAGGCCATGATGCTTACCTGTACCGAAGTTTCTCTTGAAATGGGAGCAGGCATCAGGGTTCAGGATATGGGATACGGAACGCAGGAGCAGGACCAATCTACTATGCAGGCCGTCGATTATGAATGGGTTCCGTTTTATAATGTATCTAACGGGTTTGCCAGTTTTCTGGTTCCCGCTATTCTTATATTGGTTATCCAGCAAACTCTGTTGTTGGGTATCGGTACACTGGTTGGTACGCATAACGATAAAAAACGGTTTACCGTGGCATCTCATACTTTTTCGGGACGTGATATTCATCCGTTGAAACTGACTATCGGTAAAGGGTTCTGTTACAGTATGATTTACTTTGTTTCATCGGCTTGGGTACTGAGGGTTGTTCCGTATCTGTTCGGACTTCCTCAGATCGGGAGCCCCGAAACTATTGCAGTTTTTCTTTTCCCCTATATACTTGCAGCATCATTCTTTGCAATGACCTTATCGTATTTTTCTTCTCAGCGGGAGTTTATTATGCTGCTTATTGTATTTACAAGTGTTCCGTTTCTGTTTTTGTCGGGTATATCGTGGCCCTGGCCGGCAGTTCCCGGTCCTTTAAAGGCAATTGCCTATCTGCTTCCTTCTACTCCCGGAATTCATGGTTTTGTAAAGATCAATACTATGGGTGCTTCTCTGAGCGATGTCTGGTTTCAGTACGTAATGCTATGGATACATGCTGTTGTGTACTGTGTCTTAGCCACAATGATGTATTACTGGTGGATAGACAATTACGATCCAAAGTATAAAGGAAAGCATCCTTCGATTACAAAATTCTGATATTATCGGCTATCGGATAAAAGCCCCATACTATCTTTGTATAGTAATTATATTATTTCATGAAACAGGCATTTATAAAGCTGCATTTATCTATTATTCTGGCGGGTTTTACCGGTATATTCGGTAAGCTGATCACACTCAATGAAGGATTGTTGGTGTGGTATCGCATGTTGATCACATCACTGCTTCTGTTTATTCTTCTTAAAATTTGGAAGAAATTCAGATTACTTCCTTTACAGGATATGATCCGTATCGGCGGAGTCGGATTTCTTCTTGCAATGCACTGGGTATTTTTCTATGCTAGTATCAAGGCTTCTAATATATCAATAGGGGTTATTTGTTTTTCGCTGGTGGGCTTTTTTACAGCAATATTGGAGCCTTTTATCAATCATCGCAGATTTTCGGTGACAGAGCTTATTTTAAGCCTGATAACCTTATCGGGTATTATTCTGATCTTTAACTTGGATATGCGTTATCAGAGCGGTATTATTCTGGGGGTTATCTCTTCGGCTTTAGCTGCCTTATTTACGATCATGAACAAGAGGGTAGGAGCGGATTATACTTCTTCAACAATGCTTTTCTATGAAATGGTCGGAGGGTTTATTTGCTTAAGTGTTATATTGCCTGTGTATTTATACAATTTTCAGGTAGATACACTTGTCCCATCGACGCAAAATATAATCTATTTGATGGTGTTCAGTGTGTTCTGTACAATATTGTTGTACATCTTACAGATTCAGGCTCTCAAGTCGATTTCTGCTTTTACCGTGAATTTAAGCTATAATCTGGAACCGGTATACAGTATAGTTCTTGCCATGGCATTTTTCGGGGAAGCAAAAGAGCTTAATTATTCTTTTTATCTTGGGTTGACTCTTATTGTGCTGTCAACTGTTCTGCAGATGTTTAATGTCATGTATGAACGCAAAAAGAAAGATAAGGCTATATCCTGATCTGTGATTTTCCTGAAGAGCATTTGTCACAAAGCCCTTTCATTACAAAGTTTACACTTTGGAGAATAAATCCATTGGGTAATTGTACCTTGGGTATAGATATGCTTTCGAGACAAAAGGTCTGTTTACACTCTGTGCAATTGAAGTGAACATGAAGGTCTTTGATAGAGCATTGGCAGTCGGGACTGCATACCGAATATTTCATCGACCCTGATCCATCGTCAATACTATGTATCAGCAGTTGATTGTGAAAAAGGGTAATGGTTCTCGAAAGCGTTGACTTATCTACTGTATCAAGTGTTTCCTCGAGTGACGACAAGCTGAAAGCCTGATGCTGTTCTGCCATCGCTTTAAAGATAAGCAGCCTTACTGCTGTGGGTTTGATGCCCCGTGCTTCGAGTCGGGTTATGTATTGTTGTTCCATGTGTTATAGCTTTATTTCATCCATTGGATTCCAGAATACCTGCTTCCAGTTTTGAATACGGTCGTTTTTGATAATGACACCTTCTTTTTCGAGGAGTTGTTCCATTTCATCGGAATTGCCGAATGCTTTTTTTCCGGATAATACACCCTGGCTATTTACAACCCTGTATGCGGGAATATCGTTATTGACAGAATCGGAATTTGACATGATTCGCCCAACCATCCGAGACATATTGGGATATCCCGATGCCTTTGCCAATGCGCTGTAGCTCGTTGCCCGTCCGTAAGGAATCATCCTTACTATTTCGTGAACGGCTTCGGTAAACTCTTTCTTTTCCTTCTCTGTCATGTCTGATGGTATCTTAATATTTTCGGGGTGTGTATCCCATCAAAGGCTTAGTTTGTACGTTATTCTCAAATTTACAATAAAAAATCTTTATGGAAGAAAAAACGCTGCCCGTTTTTGGAGCAGCGTCATTTGAGCTTATTCTTAGAATAGACTATTTGTCTTCTTTGTCTTTTTTAGTCTCCTTTTTTGCTTTAGGAGCAGCTTTTTTCTTTGGCTCTTTTTCTTCTTTTTCTTCCTTGGCAGGTTCAGTCTTTACTTCTTCAGCTTGAGGTTCTTCTTCGGATTGAGCCTCTTCTGCGAAAGCAATTCCTGATTCAGTAAGAAGATTATACCAGGCTAACAGCTTTTTTATGTCAGAATCATATACCCTGTCTCTGTCATAAGAAGGAAGGATTTCTGCGAAGTATTTTCTTAGTTCTTCCGGTTTTGAATTTGGAACGATAGATGATTTTCCTCCATTTTCTTTTGTCTGTATCTTAGTTAGTACTTCGCTCAAAGGAACTTCTCCTTCGTCGGTATACATGGCAATATCTCCTAAAGAAACGACTTTATCTCTTGCATAGATAGGAAGTCTTCTTTTATCTGCCAATGATTCAACAATAACCATATTCTTAGCATTGGATATTAATTTAAATAATCCAGGTTTGCCCGATACAGATAAAATAGTTTTCAACATAAATATTATTTTTAATTTTTAATTTTCGGTCTCCATTTTCATACCAACCGAAAGTATTTAATGATATCTTGTAATTTAATCACTTACAAACTTGACCGATCATCAGATTACGTGTAATCGGCAGTCTGAAACTAAAAGCAAAAGGACTATGCCCTTTAAACCGTGCACAAAAATAATGTGATTGTTTTAATATAAAAATTTTGAAATGCTATAAAATATAAAAAAGCCCCGGAAGAAATTATCAAAGGCTTTTTTCCGTTTATAATCTCAGCCTTAAAATATCTTCTTGTAAACATGGCAGTATGGCTTATCTCCTTTATGCTCATAATATTGCTGATGATAATCCTCAGCTTTCCAGAAGGTGACTGCCGGTTTTAGCATAGTCGCAACTTTGTATCCCTTATCGGTAAGTATTGAAATGTACTTTTCGGCAATAGATTTCTCTTCATTTGTCGAGTAAAATATGCATGAGAGGTATTGAGGGCCGATATCAGGTCCTTGTCCGTTGGTCTGGGTAAAATCATGGGTCTCGAAGAAAAGTTTCACCAGATCTTCGTAAGATATATTGCGAGTATCATATTCTACTTCTGTGGTCTCGAGGTGTCCGGTTGTTTTCTCACAAACCTGACGGTATGTAGGATGGTCTACATGTCCTCCCATAAAGCCGACAGCGGTGTGTTTTACTCCTTTTGCTTTCATGAAGTAGTATTCGGTACCCCAAAAACATCCCGAGGCAAAATAGGCTTTTCTGATGTTTTTATTCTGTTCGGGGATAAATTTCATAGAAATTGAATTAACGCAATGCCGGGTATTTTTCGGAGTAAATCCTTCTCCGATGAAAACATGTCCGAGATGAGCACCGCAGTTGGCACAGACTATCTCGGTTCGCATACCATCAGCGTCGGGAATCCGTTTGACTGCACCTTTTATTTCATCATCGAAAGATGGCCATCCGCATTGAGAATCGAATTTGTCGGATGATTTGTAGAGTGGGGCATCACAGCGTTTACAGACATATGTACCTTCTTTTTTGTTGTTTACATATTCTCCTGTATACGGGTATTCGGTACCTTTGTGTACTATGACCCTTTCTTCTTCGGGCGTAAGATCGTTATATTTCATTGATTTATGATTTGGATTTTCTGTTTTCTGGGCACAAGATGTTCCTGTGCTTAATGCAAATAAAAGATAAACCAGTATTTTAATTTTCATTTTTAGATTCATTTTTTTTGCTGCTTGTAATAATATACAAAAGAGTATCTCGAACGCTCTTTTAGATAATGGACATGTTTGTCATTGCTATATGCTTCCCTTTCGAAAGAAATATTGTAATATGCTTTGAGAGGGTCTCTATATTGTATGATCCTGACCAGCCATTCTAAAAAGTACAGTAGATAAAAAAATATCCAAAGCAGTTCTGTTATCTGGGCTGTGTGAATTTTTTCGTGATTAATTTCCTGCTTAGATAGGATTCCATATTCTTTTCGGCCGATAATTATTCCGAAAAGATTAATAGCGGCGAATCCCTTAGGCGGGAAATATTTACTGTAAAAAATTCTCATTCTTTTATTATGAACATACACACAAAGAAAGGAACAAATTTTCATGAAAAGTTATCTTTTCCTAACTTTCGGTTATAATTTCGGGGTTCGAATATCAGGTGTTGATTTTCTGTAGATTATCAAAGCCGGAAACTTTCGAAACGTATCTTTATATGAGTAAAACAAATAAGTAAGTATGGAGTTTATTTATATTGCTATAATTATAGCTTTTTCGTTTTTCGTGATGGTCTGGATGTATCGTACGGGTAAGCAGCAGATCAATGATTTGAAAACCGAAAATGAGAAGTTGAAAGATGAAAACAGCCGATTGAAGCAGAAAGAACTCGAGTTTGTTCATTCTAAAGCTCTGTTGGAGGCTTCATTGAGTACAAAAGAAGAACTTCTTTCTCTTCAACAAGGTGAAATATCCAATGTCAGAGAACAGTTCAACAAAGATTTTCAGTTACTCGCAAACCGAATATTGGAAGAAAAAACATCCAAATTTACTGATATTAATCGGTTGAATATGGAATCGATTCTAAAACCATTGAATGAGAAATTGTCTGAATTTAAGGTGAAAGTCGAAGAAACTTACGACAAGGAATCTAAACAAAGATTTTCTCTCGAAGAAAGGATTCGGGAATTGGTCTCTTTGAATCACCAGATAAGTGAAGATGCAAACAATTTGACGAAAGCATTGAAAGGAAACAGTAAAATTCAGGGTAATTGGGGTGAAATGATTCTGGAGTCTATTCTCGAAAAATCGGGTCTCAAGAAGGGTGAAGAATATTTTACCCAAGAGATACTTACAAATGAAAAAGGCGAAAGGATATTGAATGATGAGAATAAAGCCTTACAGCCTGATGTTGTTATTGTATATCCGGGAGGAAGGAAAATTATAGTTGACTCGAAAGTCTCTCTTAACGGATATGTAAAATATGTGGAATCGGAAACTGATCAGGAGAGGTTATCGGCAGAAAAGGAGCATATTCTGTCTGTAAAAAAGCATATCGACGAGCTTAGCTCGAAATCTTATCAGGATTATATCGATTCTTTGGATTTTGTGATGATGTTTGTTCCTAATGAACCTGCTTATATTCTGGCAATGCAGCTTGATTCGTCAATATGGGATTATGCCTACCGCAAACGAATCCTCCTGATAAGCCCTACAAACCTGATTGCATCGTTGAAAGTTGTTGCTGATTTGTGGAAAAGGGAGTATCAAAGCCGTAATGCGCAGGAGATAGCCCGTAGAGGATCTATATTGTATGATAAATTTGTCGGATTTGTAGAAACTCTGCAAGATGTAGGTAAAAATATGGAACGCACTCAGCGGAGTTATGATAAGGCTCTCATGCAGTTAAGGGATGGAAATGGTAACCTGATCAGGCAGGCGGAAATGTTAAAAGACCTTGGGGTGAAGTCGCAAAAAGACCTTCCGGATAGTAATTTAGCTAAATAAGGTTAATTATTGAAAAAACAAGTATAAAAGTTATGTTCTATAA
>PPYE01645986.1_pt1 | contig 10504 bp, 6 predicted proteins | sample 1559881 | NCBI WGS metagenome assembly PPYE01 (sample SAMN08240022, study PRJNA423297) | Human gut metagenome, whole genome shotgun sequencing project.
GCGCGCCGGAGATCTGCGAGCCCAGCAGCATGCCGATCCCGTAGGTGAACATCACAATCATGCTCTGCGCCTGGCCTTTTACCTTCTCGCCCGCCACGCGGTCGGTGTAGATAAAGCCAACGACAAAGAAAAAGTCATAGCACACGCCGTGCAGCAAAATGCCCAGATAGAGCAGGAAGCGCCCCTCCTCGCTGACTCCGAGAGCGAAAAAGGCGTAGCGGACGAACCACGCCGCCATGCCGATGAGCAGCATGTATTTCACCCCGAGGCGACGGAACAGCAACGGGATCACCAGCATAAAGACGATCTCTGACATCTGACCGAAGGACATCGCGGTGCTGACATCTTTGACGCCGGCATCCGCCAGATACGACGCGGTATAGGCGTAATAGGTGCCTAACGGCACGGAAATTAAAGTGGCGCAGAGGGAGAAAATCAGGAAATGGCGGGTTTTCAGCAGCGCGAAGGCGTCCGCGCACAGCAGGTCGCGAAACTGAACCGGCATGCCTTTGGCCGGCGCCGGGGTGTGCGGCAGCGTCAGGCTGTAGAGCGCCAGCGCGACCGAACAGAGCGCCGCCAGCGTGAAGATGCCGGTGGTATCAGAGATACCGGTCACCCCGATGCAGATCCCGGCGATAATCCAGCCGATGGTGCCGAACACGCGGACCACCGGGAAGGTTTTATCGACATTGGCCAGGCTGTGGAAGGCGATATTGTTGGTCAGCGCCAGGGTCGGCATATAGCACAGCGTATAGCCGAACAGCAGGCCAATCAGCAGGGCGCCGTTCTGCGCCACCAGCGCCTGCGGGACAAACCACAGGATCGCCGCCCCGGCCAGGTGCATCACCGCCATCACCTTCTGCGAGGCGAAAAAGCGATCCACCAGCATCCCCAGCACAAAGGGAGACAAGATGGAGGCGATCGGCCCGGCGGAGAACGCATCGCCGATCAGCAATGACATCTCATAGCGGGTCATCACCAGCCCCAGGGTCACCGACCAGCTGCCCCAGATAAAAAACTGCATAAACATCATTAACGACAGCCGCGGCACCAGAAAACGGTGGCTCACGCGGACACTTTCCCGACCTTCTGTTGTTGTGACCATGTTGCTCGCCCTCAGAAAAGTAATCGATTACAAAACCACTCAAAACAAAAGTAATCGATTACAAAAAGAAGATCGCCAGGCAAATGCGCCGCCTGCGAAGAGGATCACAATAAAAAGGCAGGCAGCCCCGCCGGACGGCGGGGCATCTCGCTTACGCCGGGCGGCGCAGCAGTTTGAAGGCGATAAACAGGAACAGGATCCACACCGGCAGCAGGATCGCCGACAGACGCATGCCGTCGATAGTGCACATCAGCGCCAGGATCAGCCCAAGGAAAGCAATGCAGAAGTAGTTGCTGGCGGGCGCCAGCAGCGCTTTGAACTTCGATTCGCGCCCTTTGCGGCGCTGGGCGGCGCGGAACTTCAGGTGCGCCATACAGATCATGATCCAGTTCAGCAGCAACGTCGCCACCACCAGGGCCATCAGCAGCCCCAGCGCTTCATGCGGCAGCAGGTAGTTCAGCACCACCACCAGCGAAGTGATAATTCCGGAGAGCAGCAGGGAGTTCACCGGCACGCCGCGCTTGCTGACGCGGGCGAGAAATTTCGGCGCATTACCCTGCACCGACAGGCCGAACAGCATCCGGCTGTTGGAGTACACGCCGCTGTTATACACCGATAGCGAGGCCACCAGAATGACGAAGTTCAGCGCGGAGGCCACCAGGTTGCTGTCCAGATTATGGAAAATCATCACAAACGGGCTGCTGTCGGATTTGATCTCCACCCACGGGTAGAGCGCCAGCAGCACCACCAGCGAACCGATATAGAACAGCAGGATACGATAGACCACCTGATTGACCGCTTTGGGAATGCTCTTTTCCGGGTTTTGCGCTTCGGCGGCGGTGATGCCGATAAGCTCCAGCCCGCCGAAGGAGAACATGATCACCGCCAGCGACAGAATAAGTCCGTGCCAGCCGGTGGCGAGGAAGCCGCCGTGTTTCCACAGATTGTCGAACCCGGCTTTGCTGCCGCCGTGGCCGCCGAACAGCATCCACAGGCCGAAGGCAATCATGCCGATAATCGCCAGCACCTTGATCAGCGCGAACCAGAACTCCGCTTCGCCATACAAGCGTACGTTGACCAGATTGACGGCGTTAATAATGATGAAGAAAGCCGCCGCCCAAACCCAGGTGGGCACGTCGGGAAGCCAGTACTGCATATAGATCCCGGCGGCGGTCAGCTCCGCCATCCCTACCAGCACGAACATCACCCAGTAGTTCCAGCCGGAGAGAAAGCCGGCGAACGGCCCCCAGTATTTATAGGCAAAGTGGGCAAAGGAACCGGATACTGGCTCTTCCACCACCATTTCGCCCAACTGACGCATGATCAGAAAAGCGACAATCCCGGCCACGGCGTAGCCCAGTAAGACCGCCGGACCGGCCATTTGAATCGCGGGACCAATGCCGAGAAACAGGCCGGTGCCAATCGCGCCGCCAAGGGCGATAAGTTGAATATGTCGGTTCTGTAAACCGCGATGAAGCGTCGGGCCGCTCTCTTCTACGGCATCCGACGACGTTGACGCGTCTTTCACGTTGGTCGGCGTTCAGACGCATACGATAGCGCAGGCCTAAATCCAGGGTGGTGTAGCTATCCAGCTTCTTGGTATTGGCCGCATCGGCATACTGCGAGCCGCTATGATTGACGCGCGCGGTGGCGGTCAGGCCTTCCACCGGCTTGATGTCATATTCGGCGCCGAGTACCGCGTAGAAGTTAGCCACCCCGATGGCATCTTTACCGTCGGTTGCGCCTTCAGCGGTTTTAGTCTGTTTGGCATCCAGCCAGACGGTACTGGCGTTAAGACGCAGTCCCAGCATCGGCTCGCCAAAGACGTTCATCTCTACGCCGCGGTTACGCTGCTCGCCGTCGAGGCCGTAATTGCCAGCGGTATCGGAAATGGCGTTCGGTTTTTTGATTTCAAACAGCGCCAGCGATCCTCCGATCGTACCGTAGTCGATCTTGACGCCCACTTCGTCCTGCTTCGAGTGCGCGATCCCGGTACTCTGCCCGGCATTGGCCGCCGTCGTCGGCGCCACAGAGCCCGGCTGCAGCGCTTCGGTATGGTTAGCATACAGCGACAGCTGCTCCCACGGCTTGTACACCAGGCCAAACGTCGGCATCCAGCGGCTTTGGGTATAACGCGAAGAGGTATCTTCCAGCCCGGTGGCGTTGCTGTAGTTGCGCACAACCACTTTCTGATGACGAGCAGCGGCGGTAAACAGCACTTTATCGTTAAAGAAGCCGAGGGTATCACTCAGCAGCCAGCCCTGCGTACGGCTGCGCGAGGTGACCAGCGGATCGTGGTAGTTGCCGCCAAAATAGGCGTTATCCGGCATCGCCACATCATGGTTGTCATAGATATTAGTGGTCGGGTTCCTGGCCGACATCCGCCAGGCGGTCGCATCGGTATGCACCTGCGCCGCATAGCCGAGGTTCACCTTATGCGAAATCGCGCCGGTATTGAAATCGCCGCGTACCCCGCCCATGCCGCTGATCGCGTCGATAATGCGGTTAGTATCCAGGCGGCCCACCGTCGCATCGCCGTTTTTATTCAGAAGCTTCGGCGCGCTGTAGGTACCAATTTCATGCGAATGCTGGCCGCCGAGGGCGCTGTATACCGTCCAGCTATCGGTCAGGTCATATTCTGCCTTCGCCATGCCGAACTCGCTTTCAATATCGCTATAGCCCCACTTCTGGCTGTAGTTTTTGCTGTTGTCCGGCAGCGCCGGAACGAAATCCACGCCGCTGATATTGACGCCCATCGTACCGCCGTGGAACGTTTTCTTCTGATAGCCGAAATCGAGCGAGGAGCGGAAACGGTCGCCGCGGTAATCAAGCCCCAGCGAAGCCAGCGTGGTACGGCGTTTATCATTATCGATAGCGCCTTCACCCTCGCGGTGCACCAGGTTGACCCGGGCGCCGAACTGGTTGTTGTCGCCGAAACGGCGCCCCAGGTCGAGGGTGCCGCCCACCTGAGAATCAGAGGTATAGTCGACGCCAACGCGTGCGGTCGGCAGATCTTCCGCCCGCTTCGGCTCGAGGTTAATCATCCCGCCGACGCCGCTGCTGGCCGCGCCGTTAAGCAGGCTGTTAGCCCCTTTGAAAATTTCAACGCGCTCCAGCATCTGGGTGTCCATCACCTGACGCGGCACCACGCCCGCCAGGCCGCCCATCGTCATGTCATCGCCATCGAGCTTAAACCCGCGGATTCGATAGGTCTCGGCGAAGTTGCCGTAGCCCTGTACGGCCTGCACGCCAGCGTCGTTACTGACGACATCGGCGATAGTTTTCGCCTGCTGATCCTGAATCAGCTTCGAGGTATAGCCGATGACGTTAAACGGGACGTCCATCGCTTTTTGTTCGCCAAGCATCCCCAGACGGCCGCCGTGGGCGATCTGGCCATCGAGGAATGCCGGAACCACCAGGTCGCCGCCGGATTTAAAATCGCTGGTTTCGTTAGCCTCGACGATGAGGCTCTCTTCGCCAGGCTGCTTCGCGGCGGCAGCGTCCGCGGCCATCGCCGTTTGACTGGCGGCGCCGATGGCTAAGGCCAGCAGCGTTTTACGCAGCGGGAAGGATGAATAGTGCGTGGTGTGCATAATTTGCCCCATGGATGAGGATAAATGAATCAAAGGGCCCGTCGCCGGACCCGTTATTTTTATTGCGCGTTCAGGTCGATACGTACGACGCTGTCCGGGCTTTTAGTGGAGTGGTCTTTATTGAAGGGCTGTTTGACGGTGACAAACAGCGTCTGACCATCGGCGGAAAGCAGCAAGCTGTTGGGATTGGCCGGCAGCGCCCAGCTTTTCTTCAGCGTGTAGCGGCTGGCGTCAAGGCTGATGACCTTGCCGGATTCACGCTGCGAAATATAAATTTCGTGGCGTTTCTTATTGAATTGCACCGCCAGCGAATCGCCGACGTCGAGCTGTTTAAGCAGCTTGCCGCTGTGGATATCCAGCACCAGAGTGGTTTTCGCTTTCGAGTTGTCGGTCACGAACAGACGGCCGGTGTCGCTATCTTCGGCCATATTAAGCAGCAGCGCCGGCTTGTCGCCCAGCGGCTTCCAGCGCTGTTCAATGCGTTGGTTACGCGGGTTGATCACCAGAATTTCACCGCTGCCGTTAGCGGCGTACACGCGACCGGTTTGCGCGGAGTAGTGCAGGCCGGTCATCCATTTACCGGTATTTTTAATCCGCGTTTTCAGCTTCAGGGTAGTGGCGTCAACCACCCAGATTTGCGCCGGGTCGGCGACCGCGCCAACGTAGAGAGTATTATTCAGCAACAGCAGCTGACGGGCCCCATAAGGGCGACCTTTTTCATTGCGCTCGCTGAACAGCAGGCGGTTTTTTACCTTGCCGGTGGCGGTGTCGATAGCGCTGATGCCGCCGTCCAGCGAATTGCTGACATACAGCGTTTTACCCTCCGCAGAGAGCTGTAAAGCGAAGTTTTTCAGATCGGTATGCGTCAGGCCGATGGTATTGAGGGTGTGCGGATCCAGTGTGTAGACCGCCCCACCCTGCACATTTTTAAAGCCTTCGGCGCTGGCGACGTACAGCGCATCACCCTGCGGGCTTAACGCCATCTCGTACAGCCCTTCCGCTAGCTGGCGCTGCAGCGGTTGCGCCACGTTAGGGGCTGGCGAGTCGACAACCGGTTGGGAAACGGCAGAGGAATGAGGCGTCGCGCAGCCGCTTAACGCCGCGCTGATGGCCAGCGTCAACGCCGGAAGTGTGTATTTCATTGGATCAACCCTATAAAAATCAACGACCCGATGGACGCGCAGCGGCCGATATTGTGTGTTTCCAGCCTGCTGTCTTTACGTCACCCTACGCCTTCGCGACTCTTAGTGAACGACTCACTGGCGCAGCTCGAACCTTGCCAAAATTACGAATGAAAAAGAGAATGAGAACTATACTCATTATCTAATGTCAAACAAGTCCTGGCGGGCAAAAAAGATAATCTGCTAATTTTTTTTACGGCAATGGCGGATTAGGAGGGGAAGAAAGGATCCGTGACGGGAAAAGCGTCCCGGAAGCGATGCCGTGCACCGCCCGGGTTGCAGGCCAGAAGGCACACAATGTGTTGCCTATCTGGCGCAAAGCGACACATGACAGCGCTATGTCGCTGAACGGCGATTAATAGCGCACCATCACCGACTTCAGCTCCGTATAATCATCGATAAACGCGCTGCCGAATTCGCGCCCGATGCCCGAGCCCTTCAGCCATATGGCGAAGCATTAATTCGCGCCAGCGCCTCTTCTTCGCTGCGATAGCCAATAAAGCTGCATACCGGGCCGAAGGTCTCCTCGCGCATCAGAGTACTCTCTTCGCTGCGGACTTTAACCGCGGTCGGCTGCAGGAAATAGCCCTCCCCCGGCAGCGCTTCGCCGCCGCAGACGATGGTATCGCCCTCGTCGCGGGCGGTCTGAATGAGCCGCAAAACTTTGTCATACTGCTGGCGGTTGGCCAGCGGCCCCATCAGCGTCCGTTCATCCAGCGGCGACCCCGGCGCAAAAGCGCTGAGCTTGTCTTTCAGCAGCGCCAGTACCGCATCCAGTTTTCCCTGCGGCAGATAAAAACGTTCCGCAGCGGCGCAAATCTGCCCCTGGTTCAGGTAGCCAGCTTCAATAATGCCGTTGACCATCGCCTCCGGCGTCAGGTCATCGAGGAACAGCGCGGCGTTTTTGCCCCCCAGCTCAAGGGTCACCCGTTTACCTGACGCGCTGGCCGACTGCTGGACTTTTTCACCGGTGGCCACCGAGCCGGTGAAGCTCACCTTGGCGCAGGCCGGATGCGTAATCAGCCGCTGGGCAATCTCGCCGCCGGCGCCGTTGACCACGTTAATCACCCCATCCGGGATACCCACCGCTTTTGCCAGCTCCGCCACGCGCAGCAGCGTCAGCGGCGTATATTCGCTCGGCTTGAGGACGATGGTGCAGCCGCAGACCAGGGCCGCCGCCAGCTTCCAGATGGCAATCATGATGGAGAAGTTCCACGGCACGATGCCAACCACCACCCCCAGCGGCTGGCGGCGGGTAAAGGCGGTATATTTCTCCCCGGCCATCGATGGCAGCGAGACATCCAGCGTTTCACCGGTGACTTTCCCCGCCCAGCCGGCGAAGTAGCGCAGGAACGCCACCGACTGGTCCAGCTCGAGCATCCGCGCCAGCGTGATAGTTTTGCCGGAACAGAGACTTTCCAGCTGCGCCAGCGCTTCGCGATGCTCTGCCAGCGTGTCCGCCAGCTTCAGCAGCAGCGCGCCGCGCGCCAGCGTCGGCATCTCGCGCCACTGACTAAACGCCTGGCGGGCGCTCTCCATAGCGCGCTCCGCCTGGTCACTATCCGCCGCGGTGACCTCGGCAATCGCCTGCCCGGTCGCCGGGTTGATCACCGCGAACGGCGCGCCGCGGCCCGCCTCACGTTGACCGGCAATAAACTGCCCGTGCGGCTGGCGTAAGAAGGCGGTCACTTCCGCCAGTAAGGTTATCTCGCTCATCGTCAGCACCCGTTTTTCAGCAAAGTTAACCCATCACAGCACGGCTTCCCGCCGCAGCCTATCGTTCTAAAGAACGTCATTCTTCCGGACGATATTCAACGCCCGCGCGGCGTGCTGTGATGAGGGTCTTGAGCCAGGCAAGACCACAGGGTAACGCGATGAACATCAAGATCGATGCGCTGAACTACTACGGCGCGACGAAGAAATATCACCTCCATTTCCCGGCGCTACGGGAAGATATTGAAGCCGATGTGGTAATTATCGGCGGCGGCTTCTCTGGCATTAACACCGCCCTTGAGCTGGCGGAACAGGGGATCACCAACGTGGTGGTGCTGGAGGCGCGCCATCTCGGCTACGGCGGCACCGGGCGCAACGGCGGCCAGGTGATGGCCGGTATCGGCCACGATATCGAAGCGGTAAAAAAGCACGTCGGCAAAGAGGGGCTGGAGACGCTGTTTAAAATCGCCAACCTCGGCGCGGGCATCATTCGCGAACGCATCCGCAAATACAACATCGACGCCGATTTCGTGCCCGGCTACGGCTATCTCGCCTATAACCAGCGACAGCTTAAAACGCTGCGCCAGTGGGAGAAGGAGTTTAAAGCCGCTACCCCGGATGAAGAGATCGAACTGTATACCGGAAAAGAGGTGCAGCAGGTGGTGGGCTCCGAGGTCTACTGCGGCGCGCTGAAACATATGGGCGGCGGCCAGATCCATTCACTCAATATGCTGCTCGGTTCGGCGCAGGCCGCCCACTCGCTGGGGGTCAAGATTTTCGAATCCTCGCCGGTGGTGGAGGTGAATTACGGCAAACAGGTGCGGGTACGCACCGCGATGGGCAGCGTCAAAGCCGCCAAACTGCTGTGGGCCTGCGACAGTTTCCTCAACAATATGGAGCCGGAGATCTACAACAAGACGCTGGTCACTTACTCCTACCAGGTGTCGACCGAGCCGCTCTCCGATGAACTGATCGAACGCATCAGCCCGCTGCGCGGCGCCTTCAGCGATATTCGCCCGGTAATTAACTACTACCGCGTCACCCGGGAAAACCGCCTGCTGTTCGGCAGCGCCACCCGCTTTGTGGAGTATACGCCGAACGATTTCGCCGCCTGGAACCGCACCTTGCTGGCGGAGGTCTTCCCCTATCTCAGGGATGTGAAGATCGATTTCGCCTGGGGCGGGCCGATGGCCTGCAGCGCCAACCTGTTCCCGCAGATCGGCACCCTACGCGATCACAACAACGTCTTTTACGTCCAGGGGTACTCCGGCTTCGGCGTCACCCCGTCGCACATCGTGTGCAAAATCCTCGCCGAAGGGATCAACGGCGGTTCCGACCGCTATCGTCTGCTAAGCAGCATTCCTCACGCGACCATCCACGGCCGTGACAGCCTGCGTCTGTTATTAGTCACGGCCGGAAAACTGATGCATCAAACCGCCGGTTTCTGGAAAGGCCGGAGTTAACCAGGAGAACGCTATGCACGCTTTTAAACTTAAACACCCGGTACCTGATCTGCAGCCGATCGGCAGCGTCAGCCTGCTCGGCGCGACGCCGACCGCCGGCGACCCGCAGGTAGCAGGCGCGATGATCTACGGCGAGCCGCAGGACGCCTTTACCTGCGGACTGTTTTCGTCCACTGAGGGGAGCTTTACCATGACCTATCCGTTTACCGAGCACGCCACCGTGCTGGAGGGCGAAGTGGAGCTGACCGTCGCCGGCGGCGAGCCGCAGCGCTTTGCGCCGGGCGACAGCTGGTTTGTTAAACAGGGCACCGAAGTGGAGTGGAAAATTCTGACGCCGCGCTTTGTGAAGCACTACCTGGCGAACGTCGAGACCCGCTAACAAACTGATAATGCCCGGCGGCGCATTACGCCTTCTCCGGGCTACCAAATCGCACAGCGCTGTAGCCCCGGTAAGCGGCAGCGCCCACGGGGGGGGTTGAGGCCAAATTAAAGGCAGGCCGCACGGACCGTAGGCCGGATAAGGCGCAGCCGCCATCCGGCAGAAACAGGCGCAACGTGGCAAGACGGATGGCCCCGGTTTTCGGGGTCATATTGTTTATCCGCCGCGACATTCATCGACTGCGTCACAGAATCATGCGCCGCCCTCCACCTTCCGGACGATATTCGTTGAGCAGGATGCCCGCCTAAATTATGACTATCCGGGAGTGGCGCTGGCTATTCCCTGCCCTACCCCATTATTGTGCAGAGGTTGACTATGTTTAGTAACAGACTCGCCAGCCATCTTGAGCGCGGCGTCGTCGGCTTCCCGACCACCCTCGCCAGCTCCGTCGGGCTGATCATGGCCAGCCCGGTGATCCTGACGGTCACCAGCGGCTTCGGCATGGGCGGCGATACCTTCGCGCTGGCGGTGCTGCTGGCCTTTATTATGATGCAGGCGCAGGTCACCACCTTTGCCGAGGCGGCGACGCTCATTCCCACCACCGGTTCGGTGTACGACTATATCTCCTGCGGCATGGGCCGCTTCTTCGCTATCACCGGCGCGCTGTGCGCCTATCTGATCGTCCATATCTTCGCCGGGACGGCGGAGACGATCCTGGCGGGCATTATGGCGCTGGTGAATTTCGAGTCGATTAACGCCCAGATGGCCGCTCACCAGAATACCTGGATGGTGGGCGTCGGCATGGTGGTGATTTTCGGCTTGCTCAACGCCATCGGCGTGGAAATCTTCGGCAAGGTCGAAGTGGTGCTGACCTTCGGCATGTGGACCACGCTGACCATTTTCGGCCTGTGCGGCATTTTTATGGCGCCGGTCACCCATCTGTCCGGCTGGTTCGGCACGCCGCTGAACGTTAGCGATATCAACGGCCTGTTCGGCTATATCGGCATGGCGATGTTTATGTTCGTCGGTTGCGAACTGGTGACGCCGATGGCGCCGGAGATCAAACAGGC
>PPYE01645900.1_pt1 | contig 10503 bp, 8 predicted proteins | sample 1559881 | NCBI WGS metagenome assembly PPYE01 (sample SAMN08240022, study PRJNA423297) | Human gut metagenome, whole genome shotgun sequencing project.
ACGGCGTCCCGGTCCTCACCGATCCGTCGATCGCGGTGTACTACAACAAGTCCCTCCTGGATGCGGCCGGCGTGAGCATCGAGGACCTGCAGAACCTGTCGTGGGACCCGAGCGCCTCCACCGACTCTCTGCGGGAGATTACCCGCAAGCTGACGCTGGACTCGTCGGGCCGCAACGCGGCCGACCCCGCCTTCGACGCGGACCACATCGTCCAGTACGGATACAACGCCGCGCTGGACGGCCAGGCCATGTTCATCCCGTACCTGGGCTCGGCCGGTGCCACGCTGCAGGACGAGAGCGGGCACTTCACGTTCGCGAGCCCCGAGGGTGACGCCGCGGTCGGCTACCTCGTGGACCTCATCAACAAGGAGCACGTGGCCCCCTCGGCGGCCGATACGAACGACAACGGCGACTTCAGCCGCGATCAGTTCCTGCAGGGCAAGATCGCTCTGTTCCAGTCCGGTGCCTACAACCTGGCAAACGTGGCCGAGGGCGCGTCCTTCGAGTGGGGCCTGGCTCCCCAGCCGAAGGGGCCCGCAGGTGCCGTGACGGTCGGTAACTCCGTCGTCGCCGCCGGTTCGACGGCGAGCGCGAACCCCGAGGCTCAGCACAAGCTGCTGGCGTGGCTGGCCGGCAAGGACGGCGGTGCCGCACTGGGTAAGACCGGTGCCGGCTTCCCCGCGAACGAGAAGGCCCAGGCGACGTGGACCTCGTACTGGTCGGACAAGGGCGTCGACACCTCGGTCATGGCGAAGACCCCCTCGGGCACGATCATGGCTCCCTTCGGCGCGAAGCTGGGCGCGGCAATGGACGCGTACAACGGGGTGCTCAAGGAGGTCTTCCTGGGACGCACCGGCGTGCATGAGGGCGTCCAGGCCGCCCAGGACGCGGCCAACGCGGCGATCGATCAGTAGTCGTCACAGACGTGGGACAGGCGCCGGCGGGACATGTTCTCGCCGGCGCCTCAATAAGGAGTACACGAATGGATACCGTGCTCGGAATTTACGCCCACCCCGATGATGCGGACGTCGACGCGGGCGGGACTCTCGCTCGCTTCGCGCGCGAAGGGGCGAGGGTCGTCGTCGCAGTCGTCACGGACGGCGATGCGGGGGGCTCCGACCAGGATCTGCATCAGCGGATGGGGGAGTTGCGTCGCGATGAACAGCGCCGCGCGTGCGAGCAGCTGGGCGTCACGGAGCTCGTCTTCTTCGACGGCTACCCCGACGGTATGGTGACTCCCTCCCACGGCCTCGTACGCGATATCGTCGCCCTCATTCGACGCGTGAAACCGAACCTGATCCTCACGCTGTCGCCCGAATACAACTGGTCGTCCATCTACGCCAATCACCCGGACCATCGGGCCGTGGGCGCCGTGGTCACGGACGCCGTCTACCCGGCCGCGCGTAACCCCTTCGCCTTCCCCGAGCTGCTCGAGGAGGGCCTGGAGCCCCACGTCGTCGAAGAGGTGTGGTTCCAAGGCGGCCCCTCGACGAACCACGTCGTCGAGCTGGACCGCTCGGACATCGACGCCAAGGTCAGGGCGGTGCGCGAGCACGTCACCCAATTCGACGACCTCGATCGGATGGAGTCCTGGATCCGACAGTGCACCCACGACGCAGGGTCCCCTCACGGATACGCGGGGGGAGAAGAATTCTTCCGCTGGGACACGCGCGGATGAGGGCCCGGTAGCCGGCCCTTTCTCCTCAGTCGAAGGCGGCGGCGACCAGCGGGTTTGTGCGGATCGCCTGGTCGAGCACGTCGCGCGCGACGTTCACCGAGTCGACGAGGGGGTGCAGCGCCAGCGCCTGCCACGCGAGAGTGCGATCACGCTCGCGGGCGGCGTCGATGACGAGATTTTCGCAGGCCTTCACGGACTGGACGAGGCCGAGGGCCGCGCCGCTCAAGGGCGCAACCGGAATTGGATGGACGCCGGAGGCGTCGACGTCGCAGGGAACCTCGACGACATCCGTGTCGTGCAGCGTCGGAATCGAGGAGAATCCTCCGTCTGCGTTCCCGACGTTGAGGATCATGCGCGCCGGAGTGTCCGTCGCGAGCGCGTTCATGAGGTCGAGAGCCACCTTCTGGTAGCCGCCGCCCGCGATGTCTTCGGCGCGCCTGCCGGAACGCTCATCGACGTCGCGGGCCTCGGCCATGTAGGTCGCCTCACGGTCGGCGAGGGCGTCGATCCACGTCCGTCCCGCCTGCTCGGGGTGGACCAGGACGGCGTTGTAGAAGGCTTCCTGCTGATCGCGCAGGTACTCGCCGCGGGTTTGGTCCTGGTGGATGCGGGCCATGGCTTCGCGATGACAGTAGTAGTAGAAGAGGTATTCGTTGGGCAGGGTGCCCAGCGCGCGAATCCAGTCCGTGCCGATGGCGCGGGATTCTTCCATGGAACCCAGGGCCGCCTCGTCGGCGAAGAGGCGCGGGAGGACGTCGCGGCCGCCGACCGACAGCGAGCGCAGCCAGCCGAGGTGGTTGAGGCCCACGTAGTCGAAGGACACGTCGGCGCGCTCCTCCTCGGGAATATTCAGGGCGTTCAGCGTCCGGTTGACGAGCCCGATGGGGGTGTCGCAGATGCCGATGACGCGCTCGCCGAGCACGGAACGCATCGCCTGGGTGATGATCCCGGCCGGGTTCGTGAAGTTGATGAGCCAGGCGGTTGGGCACAGGCGCTTGGCAGCGTGGGCCAGCTCGAGTGCCGGCCCGAGCGAACGGAACGCGTAGCAGTAGCCGCCCACGCCAACGGTCTCCTGGCCGAGCAGCCCATGGTCGAGGCCGCAGTGTTCGTCGAGGACCCGTCCGCAGGTCCCGCCCACGCGCATCGCAGAGAACACGAAGTCGGCTCCGGCAAGCGCTTCGTCGATGTCCGTCGTTGCGCGCACGGCCGGGGAGTGCGGGAAGTCCAACGAGGACAGCACGGCCATCATCGCGTCGAGCCTGCGCACGTCGGTGTCGTACAGGACGACGCGGTCGACGTCGAGGGAGGCGTAGGCTCCCTGACCCGATCGTGAACGGGCCAAGACGTCGATCATCGCGGGGACCCGGAAGCCCCCTCCTCCGACGAGAGGCCTGGGTGGCCGGAGCGCTCATGTGCGCGGGCGGCGCGGCGAATCAGGCGATTGCGTTGGCTCGCCTGGGCGCGCCCGTGCGCCTGCACAGCCGCGTGGGCGTCGATCAGATGGGTCAGTTCGTGGATGAGATGCTCGCGCGCGAGGGCGTGGACACCTCCGCGTGCGAGCGCGTGGGCGATCAAAACGTGACCGTCTCCCTGTCCTTCGACGGTGATCGCGCGATGACCACGCGCGGGACGACCGCGTTGCCCCGCTTGGGAGGCGACGCGCCGGCGTGCCTGCTTGCAGACGTGCGGGGAATTAGCGCGAATAGTGAGGTTGTGTCCTCCTGGCGCGAGCGCGGCACGTGGGTGCTGGCGGATACGGCCTGGGACGAGGCCGGGGCCTGGGACACGGCCGACTTGGAGGCCTTGCGCATGGCTGACGTGTGCACGCCCAACGAGGAGGAGGCGCTCGCCTACGCGCGCACCGAGAGCGTGGAGGACGCGGCTCGTTGGTTCGCGTCGTTCGGGTGCGACTGCGTGGTCACATGCGGCAAGAACGGCGCGGTTGCGTGCGTCGATGGACAGATCCTGCGAGTGCCGGCGCCTGCGGTGAGCGCGGTGGATACGACTGGCGCGGGGGATGTCTTTTCGGCGGCTCTGGCCTGGGCGCTCCGAGCCCGCCGAATGCCGTGGCCCGAGGCGCTCGCCCTTGCCTGTGTGGCCGCCGCACACTCCACGCAGGGGATCGGCGGGTCCTCCTCGGCCCCCTACGCGGCCGACCTCCCGGGTGCGTGAGGAGCCCAACCGGGCCCCTGCCTCGTCGCGGGGCCAAATCCCGGTACGATAGGCGCATGACCGATTCTTCTTCCACGCCCACGCAAGCACCCGCAGACGACACCCCCGAGCAGGTCAAGGTTCGCGCGGCCAAGCGCGCGCGCCTCATGGAGGCCGGCATCCCCGCCTACCCCGTGCGCCTGCCGATCACGACCACTATCAAGGCGGTGCGCGAGAAGTACGCTCACCTCGAGGCCGGCGAAGAGACCGAGGACTACGTGGGCCTGGCGGGCCGCGTGATCCTCGCGCGCAACGGCGGCAAGCTCTGCTTCGCGACCCTCATGGATGGTGAGGGCAACAAGATCCAGGTCATGCTCTCCGCCGCCTCCGTCGGCGCGGAGTCCCTGGCTGCCTACAAGAACGACGTTGACCTGGGCGATCACCTCTTCGTCCACGGCCGCGTGATCTCCTCGCGCCGCGGCGAGCTGTCGATCTTCGCGACCCCCGCCGAGGTCACCCCCGAGGCTCAGGCCGCCTACGACGCGGCGCCCACCGCGCTGCCCGCCCCCGATGCGTCGTGGGCCATCGCCTCCAAGGCGATCCGCCCCCTGCCCAAGACGTGGACCACCGAGGACGGCGAAGAGATCACCCTGTCCGAGGACCAGCGCATCCGCCGCCGCGAGCTCGACCTGATCACGCGCCCCGCCGCGCGCGACATGGTCCGCATCCGCGCGGCCGTCAACCGCTCGATCCGCGAAAACTTCTTCCGCCGCGACTACATCGAGCTCGAGACGCCGATGCTGCAGATGATCCACGGTGGCGCGGCTGCCCGCCCCTTCACGACGCACATGAACGCGCTCGACACCGATCTCTACCTGCGCATCGCGACGGAGATCTACCTCAAGCGCGCGGTCGTCGGCGGCGTGGATCGCGTCTTCGAGATGAACCGCAACTTCCGCAACGAGGGCATGGACTCCTCGCACAGCCCCGAGTTCACGTCCCTGGAGGCCTACGAGGCCTACTCGGACTACAACGGCATGGCTGAGCTGACCCGCGACCTCATCCAGCAGGCCGCGCGCGACGCCTTCGACCTGTCCGAGGGCGAGGAGATCGTGCGTCTGGCCGACGGCACCGAGTACGACCTGTCGGGCGAGTGGGATCGCATCGACCTGTACGGCTCCACCTCCGAGGCACTGGGCGAGGAGATCACTGTGGAGACGCCGCGCGAGACCCTCGTCAAGTACGCCGAGCGCGTCGGCCTTGAGGTCGACGACTACGCCGTCGCTGGCAAGATCGTCGAGGATATCTTCGAGGAGCTCGTCGCCTCCAAGCTGTGGGCGCCGACCTTCGTCTACGACTTCCCGGAGGACACCTCTCCGCTGACCCGCTACCACCGCTCGCGCCCCGGCCTCACCGAAAAGTGGGACCTGTACGTGCGCGGCTTCGAGACGGGCACCGCCTACTCCGAGCTGGCCGACCCGGTCGTCCAGCGCGAGCGCTTCGAGGCGCAGGCCCTCGCGGCTGCCAACGGCGACCCCGAGGCCATGGTCATGGACGAGGACTTCCTCATCGCCATGGAGCAGGGCTTCCCGCCGTGCGGTGGCATGGGCATGGGCATCGACCGTCTGCTCATGGTCCTCACCGGCCAGGGCATCCGCGAGACGATTCCGTTCCCGCTGGTCAAGCGCCTGGGCTGATCTGAGCCGAGTAAAGGGCCCTGGCCTCGTTCCCATCATGGACGAGGCCAGGGCCATTTCTCGTGTGTGGGCGTCCCCTCGTTCAGACGTAGGAGCGTCGGGGCGACATGCGCGTGTGAACGAGGTCGAGGAGCTCGTGCGCGGCCCCGTCGTCGAGAACGAGGTCGGTGGCGACCCCCGCGCGCAGCGCCCCGAGGAGCGGGAGGGCCTTCGAAGCGCCGGACACGACGCAGAGGCGGCGCGGGATCTTCTTGAGCGTGGCCGGGCTCGGGCCGGAAGCGCGCTCGTTGAGGTGCATGTTCGTGGAGCCGTCCTCGCGGATGAGGACGGTGCACACGTCGCCGACGACCCCGTCGTTCTGGGCCGCCGCGATCTCGTTGGGGTCGAGGAACCCGCCCGAATAGACGTGGGAGGGCAGGCGGGCCGACATCGAGCCGACGCCGAAGAGGGCGACGTCCGCACTGTCGATCGTGTTGAGGACCGACTGAACGGAGCGCTCGCGCCAGAGCACCTCTTTGGTGTCCGCGTAGTCGAAGAATGCGGGCACGGGGAAGTTGACGATGCGTCCGCCGATGGCCTTCGCGGCGCGAGCGATGATGGCCTCGGCGTAGGGCATACCCGACTCGGTGGCGGTGGCCGCACCGTTGAGCTGGACGACGGTGGAACCAGCGAAAGACACGTGAGGCATGGCGCGCGTCACTTCCGCGGTGGTGTTTCCCCAGGCGATGCCGAGGGTGACGCCGGGGAAGAGCATGTCGATGAGGTGTTCTGCCGCGACGAGCGCAACGTTGTGCAGGCGGTTGACCTCGGTGTGGACGTCGTGGACGGGAACGACCGAAACCTGGACGCCGAAGAGGTCGGCGATTTGTCCTGCGAGGGTGCCCTTGAGGCCGGGGGAGGCAGACACCGAGATGCGCACCAGGCCGACCTCCCGCGCGTGGGCGAGAAGTCGCGAGACCGAGGAGCGCGATATCTGCAGGTGGCGGGCGATTGTCTCCATCGTCTGCCCCTGGAGGTAGTACATCGAGGCGGCCTCGTGTGCCTGTTCGTCACGTATTGTCACGTTTTCTAGTGTGCCATGCACAAGCGTGCAGATGTGTGACTTTGGAGATCAGAGCGAGTGTCGGCCAATCTGGAACGATGCGTGGCAGATGACCAGGGTCACACCTGTAGGGCTGCACGGATGTGCACTCAGTTTGGGCTAACGTGCAACAAGTGACATACTGTGACGTGACCCGCGAAACGTATCCGAGCGGATATTGTTCGACGGTACACAGTTGGCGGTGATAGAACACCGGTGACCCGGCGCGAAGACGCGTCGGAGAAAGATAGGGAAACATGCTCACAACACTGCTTCCGGCAGCCGCCGATGCGGCTGTCCCTACCACGGGCCAGATTTTCTGGTCTGAGTTCCTCGGCACGGCGATCCTGCTGCTCCTCGGTGGCGGAGTCGTCGCCACGAACCTGCTGCCAAAGTCCAAGGGCAAGGGTGGCGGCTGGCTGCTCATCAACTGGGGATGGGGCCTGGCGGTCTTCGCCGGCGTCTACGTCGCGTTCCGGACCGGCGGTCACCTGAACCCCGCCGTGACCATCGCCAAGGTCGTCGCCCACATGTTCGACTCGAGCGTCACCCTGGCGGGCGACATTCCCGTCACCGGCACCAATGTTGCGGTCTACATCGTCGCCCAGTTCCTCGGTGCCTTCGCCGGTGCCGTTCTGTGCTGGCTGACCTTCAAGAAGCACTTCGACGAGGATTGCGACCCCGCGCTCAAGCTCGGCGTATTCTCCACCGGCCGCTGATTATCGTTGTCATCGGTAACTCGCTCGGTGGCCCCACCGGTTACGCCATCAACCCGGCCCGTGACCTCGGCCCCCGTATCGCCCACGCGATCCTGCCCATCAAGGGCAAGGGCGGCTCCGACTGGGGCTACTCCTGGGTCCCCGTCGTCGGCCCGATCATCGGCGCCATCGTCGGCACCGTTCTCTACTACCTCATTCTCGCCTGAGGATGAGTGCGCGGGCGAGGCCTCCGCGGCCTCGCCCGCGTCATACCCCGCCGCCGGGGTGACATTTTGTGGGACTGTGAAGTCCCGCCCGCCGCGCAGGTGGATCGACGCGGCATACACAACGATGTGATAACGCCTCCGAAAGGACACTCATGACCACCGAAAAGTTCGTTCTCGCCATCGATCAGGGCACCACCTCGACCCGTGCGATCATCTTCAACCACTCAGGCGAGATCGTCTCCGTCGGACAGAAGGAATTCACCCAGATCTTCCCGAACCCGGGCTGGGTGGAGCACAACCCCATCGAAATCTGGGACACCACCCGCACCGTCGTCGCCGAGGCTCTGCAGAAGGCGGAAATCAACCGCCACAACCTCGCCGCCGTCGGCATCACCAACCAGCGTGAGACCACCGTCGTGTGGGACAAGAACACCGGCGAGCCCGTCTACAACGCGATCGTCTGGCAGGACATGCGCACCTCCGACATCGTCAAGGAACTCGAGGGTGACGAGGGCCCGGACCGCTTCCGCCAGATCTGCGGCCTCGGTCTGTCCCCCTACTTCTCCGGCTCCAAGATCAAGTGGATTCTCGACAACGTCGAGGGCGCTCGTGAGCGCGCCGAGGCAGGCGACCTGCTCTTCGGCAACACCGACTGCTGGGTCCTGTGGAACCTGACGGGTGGCATCAACGGCGGCGTGCACTGCACCGACGTCACCAACGCCTCGCGCACCATGCTCATGGACATCCGCACGCTGCAGTGGCGCGAGGATGTCTGCGAGATCTTCGGTATCCCGATGTCGATGCTCCCCGAGATCAAGTCCTCCTCCGAGATTTACGGCTACGGCCGCAAGAACGGTCTGCTCATCGACACCCCTATCGCCGGTATTCTCGGCGATCAGCAGGCGGCCACCTTCGGCCAGGCCTGCTTCGAGAAGGGCATGGCGAAGAACACCTACGGCACCGGCTGCTTCATGCTCATGAACACCGGCACCGAGCCCGTCTTCTCCGACAACGGCCTGCTCACCACGGTTGCCTACAAGATCGGCGATCAGCCGGCCGTGTACGCCCTCGAGGGCTCGATTGCCGTCGCCGGTTCGCTGGTCCAGTGGCTGCGCGACAACCTGGGCATGATCGTCAAGTCCTCGGACATCGGCGAGCTTGCCAGCACGGTCGAGGACAACGGTGGCGTCTACTTCGTCCCCGCCTTCTCCGGCCTGTTCGCCCCCTACTGGCGTGCGGACGCTCGCGGCGCGATCGTGGGCCTGACCCGCTACGTCAACAAGGGCCACATCGCGCGCGCCGTCGAGGAATCGACCGCGTTCCAGAGCGCCGAGGTCCTCGACGCGATGAACGCCGACTCCGGCGTTCCGCTCAAGGAGCTCAAGGTTGACGGCGGCATGACGCACGACGACCTGGTCATGCAGTTCCAGGCCGACCTGTGCGGCGTCGACGTCGTTCGCCCGAAGGTCATCGAGACGACCGCCCTGGGTGCCGCCTACGCTGCCGGCATGGCGGTGGGCTACTGGTCGGGCACCGAGGACGTTGTGGCCAACTGGCAGGAAGGCAAGCGCTGGACGCCGTCCATGGAGCCGGCCGAGCGCGACCGCACGTACCGCCTGTGGAAGAAGGCCGTCACGCGTACGCTCGACTGGGTTGACGACGACGTGAAGTGATTGTCATCCCTTGAAATTGACGAGGCCGGGGCTGCGTGGAGCGGTCCCGGCCTCGCCGCGCGTGGGAGCGGCGCGTTAGAACGTCTCGTAGGAGACGCGTGCGCCGCCGGCCTGGATGATGCGCGAAATGTCGCGGACTATGTGGGCGGAGCCGCACACGTAGTACGTGGCCTGGGGATCGATGCCCTCGGCGTTCAGGTAGTCGGTGATACGCCCGTGAAACGCGTCGGGCGCTGCCTCGCGGCTGACGCATCGAATGAGCCGGGGCAGCGGTGTGTCGACTTGGCTTGTCAGGACGTCTTCCGTCCGCGAGCATCCGACGATGAGTATGTCGTCGTCGCGCCTGTCGAGCTCGAATGTTGCGAGGAATGGGGCGATGCCCGTCCCTGTTGCGATGAAAATGCGCCGGTGTGGCGCCTCCGCCTCGGTGGTGTCATTGTCTGTCGTGACGAGCCAGTGGCCGTAGGGCAGCTCGAGGTCGACGTCGTCGCCGGGTGCGATGGTGCTCGCCCAGGAGGCACCCAGGCCCTTCGTGCGCACGTCAACGAGGAGCCTGACCGTGCGCCCAGGGGCTGATGCGAGCGAGTAAGGTCGCCATTCGAATGGAGCAACCCGAACGAGCGCGTACTGGCCTGCCTCCCACGTCGTGCATTCCGGTAGCTCGAGTGTGATGTCGCGGGTGGTGGGGCTCATCCAACGAGCGTGTTGTACTGTCGCCCTATGACGTGTCGCCCCGGCGGTGCGTTCGGATGTCGTGTCGCGGGAGGAAACGGCGTGATCCTGGGTGGGGACCTGATCGCGCAGTGCGCGCATGATGCGGGGATATCCCGCGGGACCCAGGACTGTGCAGGCAGCGGCCATGCCCGCCAGGGCGGAGCCCACGATTCCGGGCATTCCTGCGTCCTGTCCGGTCAGGTAGAGGCCGTTGATGGGGGTCGATGGAGAGGACAGGTCGGCGGCGAAGCGCTCGGGTGTGAGGGGTAGCCCGTAGAAGCATCCGCTCTCGTGTGACGTGAAGTGTTCGATGGTGAGCGGGGTGGCGACCTCGACGGAGCGCACGGCGTCTTTCAATCCGGGTATGGCCGTGTCCGCGAGGTCAATGAGTCCGCGTGCCATCGCCGACGTCATGCGTTCGTAGTCCTCCCCGCGCATCCCCGGCCTCGTTCCCGACCACCGGTCGAAGGCCTCCGGCTGGGCGAAGGACACGATCTCCGCTGTTGCGTGGCGGTCTCCGGCTTTGATTCCCGGGAACGAGATGAAGGCTGATTGAGGGCGTCCCTGGCACAGGTCCTCGGTCA
>PPYE01722918.1_pt1 | contig 10503 bp, 7 predicted proteins | sample 1559881 | NCBI WGS metagenome assembly PPYE01 (sample SAMN08240022, study PRJNA423297) | Human gut metagenome, whole genome shotgun sequencing project.
CAGGAAAGAACCTGGCGGTATATAATGCCGAAGGCAATCCGGTAGGCCGCTTTGCCGGTTATCATATCGGGGCAGTTGCGGCCGATGGTACGAAGATAGCTCCCCGTCATTTCAGCTACGATTGGTTGAACATGGCTTTCACGGCGGCCGCTACTTATAAAATGACGAAACAATTTGGCTTTACCGCCGATTTTACCTACAATACCCAGCGTCCGAATATGTCGAACTTTGCTCCTGCCGAGATGCCGAATGTAGATAAGATTACGATTCCTTTGGGGCGTGCGGGTATTTATTTCAATAATGACTGGATTAGCCTGACCTCATTATTCAGTTACATTGCCAAGACTAACAACAACTCTACCTTGAACCTGATTAATCCGAATAATGATAAGGATATTAAGGCGGCTGCATTGAGTTATGATATTGAAACAATAGGATGGACGACGGATGCAGTTGTGAAACCTTTCAAAGGATTTGATTTCCATTTCCTGTTCACTTACCAAAGCCCGAAGTATAAGAAGTATGAAACGGGAGTGACTTTTAGTGACGGGACAACATCGGGTATCAATGCCACCGGCAATATCGTTACTGAAATTCCGAAGGTGCTGATAGAGCTGGACCCTAGTTACAACATTACCAAAGACTTGAAGGTATGGGCCAGTTTCCGTTACTTCAGCAAAACGTATGCGAATATCAAGAATGCTTATTACTTCAACGGCCGTTGGGAAACATTCGGTGGAATTAACTGGAATGTAAACAAACATCTGTCTTTAAGCGGAACTGTGATAAACTTCTTGAACCAGACCGGTGCTAAGGGCAGCATCTCGGGGGCGGAATTGGTTGATAAGGAAAATGCGGCAGCATATAATGGCGCATGGATGGCAGGTAGCTATATCCGTCCGTTCACCGTAGAATTTGCGGCGAAAATAACATTCTGATTTTAATAATAAAACTTTTAATACCATATATTCCATGAAAACAAATCTTGTTAACCTTGTATTAGGTTTAGCCTTTACAGCAGGCACAGTTTCCTGTCAGTCACAAAAAAATAATCTGGTGTTCGAACATCAGGGGGATACAGTCACTATCGTGCATATTGCCCATTCCGCTAAATATTTGTTGCTTCCGATTCAGGAAGGCAGTAAGGAAGGACAGGTGAAATTGGAAACAGGCAGTCCGGCTGATACTGAAATGGATATTCGTCTAGCTATCGACAGTGTAGAATATTATGTACCTTTCGCTTTGACTCAAGGTGAGGGGGGCGCTACGGTGACTATCCGCAATGTGGCCGCTGATGCTCTTTGTTGGGACAGCATTAAAGTCTCGGATACATTTGATACAACAAACAGAGATAAATTCCGTCCTCTTTACCATCACACTCCGCTTTATGGATGGATGAACGATGCCAACGGACTGGTTTATAAAGATGGTGAATATCACCTTTATTTCCAGCATAATCCATACGGCTCTATGTGGGGGAATATGCATTGGGGACATTCCGTGAGCAAAGACTTGGTTCATTGGGAACACCTCGACCCGGCGATTGTCCGTGATACTTTGGGGCATATCTTCTCGGGAAGTGCTATTGTGGATAAAAATAACAGCGCAGGCTACGGTGAGAATACAATTATTGCTTTTTATACTTCGCACCGTAATGTACCCGGTGGACAGAGTCAGGTGCAAAGTATGGCATACAGCACGGACAATGGACGCACTTATACAAAATATGAACAAAATCCGGTCCTTACTCCGTTTGACGGGCTACAGAATTTCCGTGATCCGAAAGTATTCTGGTATGAGCCCGAACAGAAGTGGATTATGATTGTCAGTGCGGACAAGAATATGCGTTTTTATTCATCTGCAAACTTGAAGCAGTGGGAATACATGAGTGAATTTGGAGAAGGATTTGGTCCTCAGCCCAATCAGTTCGAATGTCCGGATTTCATTCAGTTGCCTGTAGATGGTGACCGGTCTAAGATGAAATGGGTGATGATTGTAAATATCAATCCGGGATTTGTTTATGGAGGCAGTGGTACTATGTATTTTGTAGGCGATTTTGACGGACATCGGTTTGTATGCGATACGAAACCCGAGGTGGTGAAGTGGCTCGACTGGGGAAAAGATCATTATGCCACCGTTTGCTTCTCAAATACAGACTGCCGTATCATTGCTGTTCCTTGGATGAGCAACTGGCAATATGCTAACTATACTCCTATACAGCAGTTCCGTAGTGCCAATGCTTTGCCACGTGAATTGAGTCTGTATACAGGTGAGGACAAGCAGCTTTATCTGAGTGCCGCACCGGTAAAAGAGACGGAAAACTTACGGAAGGATTCTAAAAAACTGGATGACTTTACAGTGAATGGTGAGAAGCGTTTTGAAACACTTTTTGAAAATAATGATGGCGCTTTCGAACTGGAACTGCAATTAACATCGGCAGGTAAAGAAGCTGGTTTTGAATTGCTGAATAGTCTGGGTGAGAAAGTGAGGATTTATCTGGATGCTGCGGAAGGACGTGTGGTAATGGATCGGGCGGAAAGCGGTATTGTAGACTTTGGCAAGAAGGTAAAGCCGCATGATTTGGATACCGAAGAGAGTTATGCTCGGTATAAAGAAGTGACGGTGAACTATAAAAATGATTTTGCTTTGGGTACTTGGGCTCCGATAAACACCGCGAAAGGACATAAGGTTCAAGTGTTTGTGGATAATGGAAGTGTGGAACTGTTTGTTGACGGCGGTCGCATTGCCATGACTAATCTGGTATTCCCGAATGAACCTTATAACTCCTTACGTTTTTATAGTGAAGGAGGGGAGATGAAAATCTCAGATTTCACAATATATAAATTAGGTCTATAAATAGGTCAGGTGAATAAGATGAAGAAATAAAAAATGAAAAAATAAAAGCCATGAATAACAATAAAAACCTATATGCCAAATTAATTCCGGTGATGCTTTGTTTCTTCGCCATGGGGTTTGTTGACTTGGTGGGGATTGCGTCGAACTATGTAAAGGCTGACTTGGATCTCACAGACTCGCAAGCCAATGTCTTCCCCTCACTGGTCTTTTTCTGGTTCCTGATTTTCTCCGTACCTACGGGTGTTCTGATGAATAAGATAGGGCGCAAAAAGACAGTCCTTTTGAGTTTGATAATCACTTTTGCTTCTTTATTGATTCCTGTTTTTGGAGACGGCTATACCCTCATGCTTATTTCCTTCTCTTTGTTGGGGATCGGTAATGCATTGATGCAAACGTCCTTGAATCCGTTGTTGAGTAATATCATTGCCGGGGACAAGCTGGCAAGTACATTGACTTTCGGACAGTTTGTAAAAGCTATAGCTTCTTTTCTGGCCCCTTATATTGCCATGTGGGGAGCTACTCAGACCATTCCTTCTTTCGGATTGGGATGGAGGGTGCTGTTTCCTGTCTATATGGTTATAGCTGTTTTGGCTATTGCCTTGTTGGGTTCCACACCTATCGAGGAGGAGAAGCCCGATAAGGCATCCGGTTTCAAAGCCTGTTTCGCTCTGTTGGGTAAACCGTTTATTTTGCTATCCTTCATTGGCATCATGTGTCATGTGGGCATTGACGTAGGTACCAATACGACTGCTCCCAAAATATTGATGGAGCGTTTGGATATGACATTGGCTGAGGCCGGTTTTGCGACAAGCCTTTACTTTATTTTCCGTACGGTAGGATGTTTTCTCGGAGCATTTATTTTGCAAAAGGTTTCTGCGAAGTCCTTTTTTGCACTCAGTGTAGTGTTTATGTTACTGGCAATGGCGGGACTTTTTATTTTCCATACGGAAACAATTATTTATATTTGTATTGCCATGATTGGTTTCGGTAACTCCAATGTGTTTTCCATTATCTTCTCGCAGGCGTTGTTTGCGATGCCCGATAAGAAAAATGAAGTTTCCGGACTGATGATTATGGGATTGTTCGGCGGCACGGTATTTCCGTTGGCTATGGGAGTTGCCAGTGACGCGATGGGACAAAGCGGCGCTGTTGCCGTAATGACTGTAGGAGTGATTTACTTGTTATTATATACCTTAAAAATAAAAAAATGACCATGAATAACATTATTGTAGGAATGGGTGAGGCACTATGGGATGTGCTGCCCGAAGGAAAGAAAATTGGTGGTGCTCCGGCAAACTTCGCTTATCGGGTTGCCTGGGATAATATTCCTTTCACTCCCGCTTTGGAGGAACTGGCCCGTAATACCCGTTCGGTATGTTTCGGTTCATTGGCACAGCGCAGTGTCGTTTCACGGGAAACTATCAACCGTTTCTTGGATACCATGCCCGACGGCGAGGGACAGTGCAAAATCTTTGATGTAAATTTGCGTCAGGGATTCTATACGAAGGAGATTCTTTGCAACTCCATGAAAAAATGCAATATTCTGAAGATTAATGATGAAGAACTGGTCACAGTGAGCCGCATGTTCGGTTATCCCGGTATTGATTTGCAGGATAAATGTTGGATTCTGCTGGCTAAATATAATTTGAAGATGCTGATACTTACTTGTGGTGTTAATGGCAGCTATGTCTTTACTCCGGGTGAGATTTCATTTGTAGAGACTCCGAAGGTGGAAGTAGCTGATACGGTGGGAGCCGGTGATTCTTTCACGGCAACGTTTGTGGCAGCCGTGTTGAAAGGAAAATCGGTTGCCGAAGCGCATAAACTGGCGGTTGAGGTTTCTGCTTATGTATGTACACAAAATGGGGCTATGCCCGAATTGCCTGCCCGTTTGAGGGAACAGTTGGTTGATAACGGGTAAACCTGCTAAGGGGCGTTATGAAAGAAGCTATAGGATTTTCAGGCATATTATAGATGCCTGAAATCCATTTTAAATGTCTGAAGAAACTTTTCGAAGAAACAGGAATGGAGTCCTCGATGATTTTTCCAACGTGTGTGGTGCTCTTTTTCCAGCAGATGTTTGTTTCATTAGCGGTTACCTTTTATCTTTGTGTATCCATAAATATTTTGAGGAACATGAAAAACTATCTTTTATTGTCCATTTTATGCCTCGCCGGAATTCTGATGTCGTGCACTCAGAAGCATACGCGTTATCGCATCGGTGTTTCGCAATGCAGTGATGATGAGTGGCGGCACAAAATGAATAATGAAATAGTTCGTGAAGCTTTATTCTATGATGGGGTAGAGGTGGAGATACGTACGGCAAAAGACAATAACCGGAACCAGATAGCGGATATCAAATATTTTATTGATAAGAAAGTGGACCTGCTGATTGTCGCTCCAAACGAAGCGGCAGCCATTACTCCCGTTGTGGAGAAAGCCTATCGGCAGGGAATACCTGTGGTGGTGATTGACCGTAAGATTCTGTCGGACAAGTACACGGCTTTTGTGGGAGCCGATAATTATGAGATTGGAAAAGATGTGGGGCAATACATTCTCAACCGCCTGCATGGAAAAGGGAAAGTCTTGGAGATAACAGGGCTTGAAGGCTCCACGCCTGCTATGGAACGCCATAAGGGGTTGACGGATGTGCTGAAAGAAGAGCCCGGAATTGAAATAACTGCCAGCGTAGATGGAGCCTGGCTGCAAAGTGTGGCAGGTGAGAAAATGGACTCCGTGTTTCAAACTAATAAGAATATAGATTTGGTGTTTGCCCAGAATGACCGCATGGCTATCGGGGCCTATTTGTCCGCCCGTCAGCAACAGTTGGAAAAGGAAATGTTGTTTGTCGGCATTGATGCGCTGCCCGGTAAGGAATATGGAGTGGAACAGATCATAAACGGGGTGCTGGATGCTACATTTATTTATCCGACCGGAGGTGACAAGGTAGTACAGGTGGCGATGGATATTTTGGAGAAACGCCCGTATGAGAGAGATACTAAGTTATCAACAGCTTTGGTTGATAAAACGAATGCCCGGGTGATGCAATTGCAGACAGACCACATTACCGAACAGGATGGAAAGATAGAACGGCTGAATAATCAGGTGAACGAATATCTGTCCAGATACTCTGCCCAAACCATGTTTCTGTATGCCTGTCTGATTATTCTGTTATTGTTTGCTGCCTTATTGGCGATTATTGTCCGTGCCTATTGGACAAAGAACCGGATGAATATGGAACTGTCCCGTCAAAAGAAAAAATTGGAGGAACAACGTGACCAGCTGATTAGCCTTTCCAAACAATTGGAAGAGGCGACCCATGCCAAACTGGTTTTCTTTACGAATGTCTCTCATGATTTCCGTACTCCACTCACTTTGGTTGCCGATCCGGTGGAGCAACTATTGGAAGATAAGGCATTGACTCCCAGACAACAATCCTTATTAAAGGTGGTGCATAAGAATGTACATATCCTGTTGAGGCTTGTCAACCAGATTCTTGATTTTCGTAAGTATGAAAATGATAAATTGGAATTGGTAAGAGCCAATATGAATCTACGGGTGCAGTTGCAGGAATGGAGTCATTCATTCCAAACTTTGGCTTTGAAAAAGCATATCCATTTTGTATTGGAGGTGAATGATGACCGGGCAGATTATCTGATGGCAGTGGATGCCGAGAAAATGGAACGTGTCTATTTCAACTTATTGTCCAATGCGTTTAAGTTCACACCGGAGAATGGAACCATTACGGTTACACTTTCTACTTTGACGAAGGAGGAAGGTGGGAGATATGCCCGTCTGGTAGTTGCTGATACTGGTTCGGGAATCTCTGTCCAACATATCCGGCATATCTTCGACCGCTTTTATCAGATTGATGTAAACCATGCGGGTTCGGGTATCGGCCTTGCCTTGGCAAAGGCTTTTGTCGAACTGCACGGTGGAGAGATAACGGCGGATAGTGTGGAAGGAAAAGGAACTGTATTTACAGTGGATATCCCTATGACAGTAGTGGAAGAGCCGTCTGCAGACCTCGTGCAGGAACCGCGCATTACACAACAGACGGTGGTGGAGGAGCTGGAGGATATGGAAACAGAAGAGCAGATTCCGGATGAGAATAAAGAATGTATCTTGATAATAGATGATAACGCGGATGTGCGTGACTATGTGAAGTCATTACTAAAAGAAGAATATACAGTGATAGAGGCTCCCGACGGGCGTGCCGGATTAAAGAAAGCCATGAAATATGTGCCCGATGCCATAATCTGTGATGTGATGATGCCGGTGATGGATGGATTGGAGTGTTGCAGAAAGTTGAAAACAGAATTGCAGACTTCCCATATTCCGGTGATGTTGCTCACCGCTTGTTCGTTGGATGAACAGCGGATACAGGGATTTGAGTGTGGGGCGGATTCTTATATCTCCAAACCCTTTAATTCCAAACTGTTGCTGGTACGTCTTCGTAATCTGATGGATAACCATAAGCGGTTGAAACAATTCTTCGGGGATAAGACTACTTTATCTAAAGAATCGGTAAGCGACGTGGATAAAGGCTTTGTTGACCGTTTCAGGGAACTGATAGAAGAAAACTTGGCGGATTCTGAATTAAGTGTGGAAGATTTAGGCGGTAAGATGGGATTAAGCAGAGTGCAGCTTTATCGTAAGATTAAGGCGCTTACCAATTATTCTCCCAATGAATTAGTGCGTATTGCCAGATTAAAGAAAGCTGCTTCCTTGCTGGCCTCTTCAGAGAAAACCATATCCGAAATAACGTATGAGGTAGGTTTTACTTCTCCTTCTTATTTTACAAAGTGTTATAAGGAATATTTCGGGGAAAGTCCTACGGACTTCTTGAAACGCAGAGGATAAGAACTATATCCCCCGTAGGGAGTAATGCTTACGCTCTACGGGGGATGTATATTTTAAATCAGCGTTGATAAATCTTTCTCAGCTACGAAAGAGAGATTATTAAGAATAATCACTTCTCTTGCTCTGTCGGGATTATCTGTGCGGAAAATCAATATGCCTTTGTTCCCCAACAAGAAGGAATACAGATAAGTGATTCCTATTTTGGCTTCACTGAAAATGGTGATAGCGTCCGCTGCTCGTCCCGGCTGATTATCCAGTGTGATGGCGAACACATCAGAGAGCGCCACGGATATTCCGGCCTCTTTCAGTGTTTCGTATGCGCGTTTGGGTTCCGAGCAGATGATACGGTAAATGCCATATTCCACTGTATCGGCAATAGTGGAGGCAATCAGTTGTATGCCTGCTTCTTTTAATAAGTTCAATACCCTTTGTAGAGTCCCCGATTTATTTTCAATGAAGACGGATAATTGTTGTATAGTCATAAACTTATTTTTTAAAAGGTTTTACGTAAGTCTTTCACGCGGACAGCTTTGCCTTCTGGTTTAGGGAGTGTTCCTTTGGGTACCAGTTTCACACGTGGGGTAACTAATATTTCATCTTTCAGTTGGCGAGTGATTTCACGGGTCAATGATTGCAGACGCCCGTAATCGTCAGTGAACAGTTGGCTTAATTCCACTTCTACGGTCATCTCATCATTTGATTCGGCAGTTTCAAGTGTAATCAGATAATCACTGCCCAATTCTTTGAATTGTAACAAAATTGTTTCAATCTGAATGGGGAAGATATTGACCCCTTTCAGGATAATCATATCGTCACTGCGTCCTTTCATTCTGTCCAGACGTTTGTGATGACGGCCACAAGGACATTCGCCCGGCAGAATACGGGTAAGGTCACGGGTGCGGTATCTCAGTAAAGGCATCGCTTCACGATTGATCGTGGTCAACACCAGCTCACCCACTTCCCCTTCGGGTACGGGTTCCAAAGTGTCGGGGTTGATTATTTCTACGATATAATAATCTTCCCATATATGCAGGCCGTTCTGTTCCTGACATTCAAAAGCCACACCGGGACCGCACATTTCGGACATGCCGAAAGAATTGTAAGCTTTTACGCCTAACATATCTTCGATGCGGCGGCGTTGTTCTTCTGAGTGAGGTTCTGCTCCGATAATCAATGTCTTCAGTTTGGTATCACGGCGAGGGTCAATCCCCATTTCCTGCATTACCTCATACATACGGGCTGCATAGCTGGGAATGGCATGCAGGGCAGTGGTTCCGAAATCTGAGATAAACTTTAACTGGCGCTTGGTGTTTCCGGCAGCGGCAGGTACGGTTAACATTCCCAGCCTTTCGGCACCATATTGAAAACCTAGTCCGCCGGTGAACATGCCATAACCGGAAGAGTTTTGGAAAACATCACCTGGACGCAATCCTACCATATAAAGACAACGGGCGACTGCATTGGCCCATTCGTCAAGGTCTTTTTGAGTATGGAGAATGACAGTGGGATTTCCGGTGGTTCCACTGGATGAGTGAAGGCGGACGGTTTTTTCCAAAGGTACGGATGCCAGTCCGAAGGGATAGGTATCACGTAAATCTTGTTTGGTAGTAAACGGAATTTTTTGTAAATCATCCAGTGAACGGATATCTTCCGGGCTCAGATGACTCTCGGCAAATCGTTGTTTATAGAAAGGGGAATTCATGCAATGACGGACAGTCTTTTGCAAGCGTTCCAATTGCAATTTCTCTATTTCCGGCCGTGTTAGAGTTTCTAACTCTTTGTGTAAATACATAGCATTTTCTGTTTAGTTGGTTATTAGTCCGACAAAAATAGAAAAAAATATAATGCGGTTGGGAATAAGCTGACAAAATATGTATCTTTGGGGGATTTTAATTTAAAAATGTGATGAAAAAGACTTTATTTATAATAGGTATGTTGTTGTGCGTGCTTTCGTTGCACGCTCAGGATATGAAAACTCTCTTTATCGCTATGCCTGATTCGATGGCTCCTTTATTGACAAAGGTAAATCGCGAGGATTGTGTAGACTTTCTGGCAAGTAATATGAAGGCGGAGGTCAAGAATCGTTTTGGAAAGGTGTCCGAACTGAAAAAGTTGACTGACGATTATTTGTTTCTGCAGACCACGGGAAGTAGTTCTATGGAAATGAAACTGTTGCCCTTGAATGATTCCGTAAAGGTGATTTGTGTGATCAATACAGTTTGTGGTCCGGTTTGTGATAGTGAAATTCGTTTTTATAGTACACGGTGGGAGCAATTGGCGAAAAGTGATTTTATCCGGCTTCCTTCTGTCGAGGCTTTTTATCTGCCGGTAGATACGCTGACTGATGAGGCTTATGTTGCGATTAGAGAGAAAGCAGATATGGAACTGGTGAAAGCTACTTTGTCTGAGGACAAGTCAATCATCTCTTTTACTTATACTACTCCGGAATATCTGGCAAAGACAGAAAGAGAAAAATTGGCAGTGTATATCAAGAAAGAGCCGGTGATATATGAATGGAAAGAAGGAAAGTTTAGTGCATTCCCCTAAAGGGAGTGCAATGTGTTTCAATATAAAAAGGCTGCAACTCAATGAGTTTGCAGCCTTTTTATATTGAAACTTATGTGTAAGTTACAATTTACTTTTTCATACGGTTACCGTAGCGGCTCATGAACTTATCAACACGACCTGCTGTATCCACCAATTTAGATTTACCAGTGTAGAACGGGTGTGATGTATTAGAAATTTCCAGTTTTACCAACGGATAAGTTTCACCTTCGAATTCGA